>Ga0116231_10000096_pt1 | contig 104029 bp, 59 predicted proteins | sample S1TSphgellanicum_2_FD_89695 | JGI IMG/M metagenome (GOLD analysis project Ga0116231, IMG submission 89695) | Host-associated microbial communities from peat moss isolated from Minnesota, USA - S1T2_Fd - Sphagnum magellanicum MG | ecosystem: Host-associated > Plants > Peat moss > Unclassified...
TCAAATGGTGGAAACGAAAAACCACCGAACACTTGGAAGACTATTACCGAACACCCAAAAAAGTCTTTGAAAGTCGCTCTATTGCCTTTATGGTTCAAGATTATTTGTAGATCATAAGGTTGCGCTCTTACAGCACTTTAAATCACTTAAATTGAATAAGAAATGAGAAAGTTATGAGCATTGAAAGTAAGAGGGGTAGAAGAGAAAAAAAACACATTTTATAACTTGGAAAAGCTTATTTCTCTTCTTGCTCTTCTATAATTACTCCTTTGCCTCTGCTGTTCCAAGACGAATTGAAGAGCTCAACTTAGCGCTCCCATAACGTTTTAAATCACTCAAAATGAAGAAGAGATGAGGAAGATATGAATAAAATGTTCGGTCATAGCCGGTCTTCGGTCATAGGGAAGGTTACCCGAGATGTATTTTGAAAAGTCCTTGTATGCACTGTCCCCAGAAAGCTGCAAATGTAGCATACAAGTGTTTGAACATGAAATTATGTGTTCTACTCTAGTTGTATTTGGGATAAATCCTTAAGTATCCCACTTAGTTGATATACTGTCTCTGTTTAGGGATCAAAGTTTGTTATGAGTAGTAAATTACTGAGACGCAAAGTAGACATGCAGTTTTAAAGTATTAAGACCCAAAAATGTACTGCTTACTTATCATTTACATTAAATTAAAAAAATGAATTTCCAACAATTTCCTTCTTGTCAAACCAGACTCAAGTTAGAATTGGAAATGGGGAAAAAAAAATTGCCACTCCAAATGGATATAATTTCTTATGCATCACAAACGAATTGCAAATTTACCAATCAAAGACCTCAAGGGACCAAGAAACTTTATTTCAGGCTTCACATTTACAGATGGGTTGGTTACAGTCTATCACCAAGGAAATTTCAAGAACAAAATCCATTACATAGCTCGTCTAGCAATCAGCTTGGGGTGCAAACAACATAAGAGAAGCCACACCTACCCACTTAGGTGAGTGCTTGGAGAGCTTGAAAAGTAGTGTGTGTGCTTGCCAGGATGATGTGCACACTGACTGAAGAGCTTGATGATCATGATTCGAGTTTGATGATTCGAGCTTGAGATAGTCGATGGATTGTCAGATTTTATTTCCAGAGCAAGCCTCTATTATATGGGAGGATATAATTAATGCCAAGCTTTGTAATTCAATCTAGATAATCATCATCTTCATCTAGAAAGCTCTAGTTTTAATAATTTACGATGCTGCAGGCATCATTTTGTAATTCCCATTGCTGCATTACATGTGGGACTCTTTTCAAAATGATGGCAGCACCAACTAGATAAAGAGAAACAGCGCTCTAGATAATGTTCAGCTTCTGCATCATCATCTCTGCTGCTATCTGAGGCTAAGCTAACAAGTATGCACTTAAACATTACAAATGGGTGCAGCTTAATACCTTGGAGCACCAGCTGCTGCAGAGCTAAATTATGTTATAGTGTAATTGGAATGAATGGTAAGAATTTATATATGGCTACTAGTTGCAGAGATGATCACTAGTTGACCAGAGTGATTGATCTCATGGGTTCAAGAAGATTAATATAAGCAGCAGGTGATCAATCCGGTATAATTGTGATCAGCTAGCTTGCTAGCTAGAAGGAAAATATTCAGCCTGAACACAAGCTGGTTACAGTAGTAAGAGTACTGGGGCTAGTGTCAACGATTGATCCATTGTATGTACACAGAAATTTATTCTAGGACCAGTCCCACCACGGCGTTGCACTAGTTTTATCGTCCAATTGTGACAAAAAGTAAATGCAAGAATGATCGTCAACTGCAGCTGGGTAGCTGCTGTTGCTGCAGTCGTCTTCCAGCTTGATAGACATCGGTGGGCGTTGGTATACAGCTTGTGGAGATAGCATTACATGCCCAGCTGCGCCACACAGATCGTCCTCGTCGACTCCGTCTAGTAAGCTGGAATCGACCACAAAACTGGCGGACTCAGCCTGCGCTACTAACTCGTTGTTGGTGGCCGCCTGCAGCTGCTGCTGTTGATCTAGTGTCGGGATTACTAGTACTGATGATGACGGCGGATGAGTAGTAGTACAGTTGTTGACTGTGCGTGGACTGTCTGTGACATTTAGAATGTCGCTGGAATTGCTATCTGCGCTTGTGGATTGCTCCGGCTCCTGATCCACGACTTTCTGGGTTGAGCCGTCTGCAGCAACCCTGGGAGAAAGTCTAGTCGATTGAGAAGAATCTCTAGTAGTAGTATTTTCAACCAGCTGCTGTTGTTCCTGCTGATCTTCAGATATAATTACGGCGCTCTCCGTCTTTACTGTGGCCACAGAGCTGTTGACATGCGCGTTGTCGGAAGTGTGAGTAGTCGTTGTTATCTCACTCTCGGATACAGATGATGGCTCTTGCACGCCATCGCAAGCAGGCAACTCGGTCTTTACTGACAAACGGTGAACCTGCAAAAGCCAGTAGTATGAATGTGAGCTTCAGTGGAGCCTGCAGAAGCATTGGCATTCTTATCTACAATATGCAAGCCTCAAGATCGTTATACTAGTCTAGTGATGTACTCAAAGATACAGCAGCTGAGTGCGGGAACAATGGACGTAGCTCGAAAGAGTATGCACCTACCTCGCTCTTCAGTCTGTCTTTTTCTTGGACGATAGCCTCAAACTCGGCCTTCAATCTGTTGTAAGCCACGGACAAGACCTCGTAGTCGCGCTCCAACTGTTTTGTCTTCCAGCGTGCGCGTCTGTTTTGGAACCAAACTGCAACTTGGCGGGGCTGGAGACCTAACTCCTTGGACAGCTGCATTTTCCTCTCCGGCTCCAATTTATTCTCCAGCTCGAAGTTGCGCTCCAGTGACCTTACTTGCTCAAATGTGAGCCTTCTCTTCTTCTCCACATTATGCAGGGAGAAGTCGCCACCTCCATCCTCATCGCCTCCCTGATCAGCTTCCCCAGGCGAACCGGCAAACGTCGATGCGCCAGGATAGCTGCTGAAGGCGCGCTTGTCACCACACCCCACGACTGTCATCATATGATCTCCCAAGCCTCCTCCGACTGAACGAGGATCAACAGCCCCAAATTGGTCAGGAACCACTGCATTCAAGCAACATCCCGACCAAAAGAAAAAAAGCAGATCATAGAAGCTTGCAGCTTCTAGAACACGCAGCTGGTCTAGATCTATGGAGAATTTTGATCAGAAGAGAGCAGCAGCCTCACCTTGGAGGCCGCCCATGTTAGAGCAGGAAGCCAAAATAGCCACCAACGAGTCGGACGAAGTGGTCTCCTTGCCCCCCATGAGCGTCCCTGCACTCTGCGCAGTCCCGAAACCTGATCTCATAGCGCTAGTGGCGGCCATGATCTCCGCCAGGCTGCAGAAAGAAATTTGCTGGAACTACAATACTGGTCACAACCTTCTCAAATGCAGCTGTTGATATTGCCCAGCACCTTACAGAACATTGCTGCTTCACCTGGATTGCGGCTCCTTACCACAACGACCAAATCTCCTCTCGAAGCTTATGAAGACGAAGCTGAAACCAATTACAGTCTCGAACCTTGCAGCAGCTCCTGCCTGCTGCAGCAATCACAAAAACTTTTTCATCAGTATTTACAAATTTGTGTTTTCCTGCAGCCATAGCGAGAACGCTGCTGCTGCAAGTTGCTTGTGTAGACTACTAAAAAGCAGATATGATCAGTGTAGGGGAGATTAAGCTGCTGCACTAAGGAACGATGCAGATATAATCCCATGTCCTGCAGACCAAGAATAATCAGCAATCTATAAGGCTCAATTCACACAAGTTCTCGCACAAATTTCAGCTGCAGAAATGCAACATGGAAAACAGAGTCCCTGCAACTGTGTGGAAACATGACTGCATTGTTGTATAAACCGCTAAGTTCTAACCGTTTTGTGGAAGCGATGAATTCAGCGCGACTTCATACAACCTGAGATTTAATCAACCCTCTGCACAGTAGCGTACTCGAGACACCCATGAACTTTAATATCACCGTTGAGGAGGACACACTGTTAACTGTTCTATTAAACTGGCAGGAATCATCCACACTAGGCCAGATAGAAGAAGATCACGAATCAAAAAAGGTTGAGGAGGAGAACCAACATTAACACTCACACTATAACATTCAATCAAAAAAGACCGAGCTGCTGCTGCAACCTGTAGCTGCTGTAACTTCCAGAAGAGTCTTCAGAGAGGAGGAGAGAGACAATGAACCAGCAAGCTAGCTAGCTAGCTGCTAATAATCACCAATCTCTCTGTATGAAAATATGCAGCTGTGTAAAGCAAAACCGCACAACGTTCTAATTCTGCAGACAACCAGACTGCATGTAGACAGACAGCTAGACATGAGATGCGGCAGCAGCTGAAGACCTGCTGATGATATTCAGTGGTGCTGTAAACACACAAAGCTGTGAAGTCAATGCTAGAGTTGATCAATGGGAAACTGTGGGGTCCCGGCCAAGACTCTCTTAGGCAGCTATATAACAAGGAGCTTCGATTGGGGTTGCAGTAGCTACTAACCCTAGCTAGCTACCAGCTGCGGCCAAGCAAGCCAGGCATTACTACTGCAGGAGGAGGAGGGTGCTGCTGATGATGATGGTTGCTGATGATCATCACAGTTGACAGCCCAGACGGACACTATGAGTCTCACAGGCAGGCCAGGCATCAAGCAGCCTTTCCCTGCCATTCCCTTTTGAAATTTAGGGCCCCCTCCAACTCTTCCAAGCATAGTTTCGCTGCTGCTGTTGCTACAGTCTACTGGTTGCAGCTTGGGTATTTGGTTGGTGTGCACGTTTTAGACTCCCCACCTGATAAGTGTCGCTACTAATACACTTAATCATGTGACCACACCTGCTGCACTGCTGCTGCAGCAGCCACAGTGGCGACAGGGTTTTTTTCTTCACATTTGTCAAGTAGGTGGACTGGCCATCATCCAAAAGAGGAATGAGCCAATTTTGGCTAGAGGTCAGACAGGGAAGTAGATTTTTTTTGGAATCCTGCCTAGTTCTGGCGACCTACATGAACTCACTGTCTGAAAATGGCGATCTCTGACTTTTTTTTCCTCAAAATGTGGCAACTTTTGTGTATTTTTCCCATAAGAACTCTTTGTTCAATTGGCAATGAATTGTTTTTTGTCGTCACCATGCGAAAATTCGCCAAAAAATTAAACATTGAGTCACACTGCTGCTAACTTCACTTGTGTAACTGAATCATAAGTACCCACCAGTGTTTTCTTTAGGAATTTTTGTTTGCAGCCAAAGTGGCTATCATCCTGAGGAAAATTTAGCCAAATCTGGCTATAAACCAGATATGAAGTACAAACCTTTAATTATCCTTCTATATTTTTGGCTACACACTGAAAACCAAGTATAGAAATCTGAGTATTTATGCTTCCTTTTTTCCTCACTTCTGGCCGATGTTTTATTTATTTCATGGCAAATCTTCACCATTTTTGCAAATAATATTTTGAGAAAACCTTCAAAATCACTTAATTTTTTGAATTTTCGGTATCACTTTTCGACAAAGTTTCGGCTCCATAAGGAAAAAGGCCTCCACCTACCCACCAACTTGCTACCTACTAGCTTAAATTTAAGTGAAACATCAGGATTCAGCACTCACCAACCCACCCACTTGCTAGTAGTTGCTACCTATTAGCTTAAAAATTAAGTGGACTGGAAATTTCCTAACAATTTGGTTAAATAATTAATGTGTCAACAAATCGGTAAAATAATAAATGTGCCAATAAATCGGTAAAATAATAATGTGCCAACAAATCGGTAAGTAATGTCAGAGCATATAAATTGGAGGACTGGAACTGGAAGGAAGCGACATGATGCTGCAGCAGGAGCAGCAGCACGGGAGCTCATGGAAGCTTGCAGGGTATGTAACCTATTGTTATTGACATGTGTTTGCAGCAGGGGGCCAGAGTGAACTAACAGCCAGCAGCACACACCCATGATGGATGGATGGTGGGTGGACAGGAAACGCACTTTTCCATTGGGTTCTAGTTCCCTAGACTAAACACCCTGGTTAATTTAACCGGGGTTGTTATATTAGTTTCTAATTTTCAGAACTAGCTACTAACAACGCACTAACTAGCTCTTACCTACATTAGTAACCAGCTGAATTGCCTCCACATACTTAGTAGTTAGTCATTTGAACCTACCTACCCAACTACCTGCCTACAGGACCTTTCTTTTACAGGATAGGTTATCAATGTGAAACCCTATATCATTCAGCTATGATTCATCCATAAGTGAGTCATAATAGGCATCCAACGGATGGTGCACTAGTGGCTGTTGGTTCACTCTGGTTGTGCAGCAGAGTGAGCTATCATGTGATGATGATGGCCAACCAGGCATCCTTTGGAATTTCCCTTTGGCTCAAATGCTTGTTAATTTAAATCCCACTATTAATGCAAGTCTAATGCACGACTGAAGACTTTTGTTAATCAAAGTTGCTGTTCACGTCAAGGAAGGGCCCCTGTTATGACATCGTAGTATCAAAGTATCCTGAAACCTCAGAAGGAGAAGTCGATTTGCTACAATGTTGTCGTTGTCAAGTCAGCAAGCATGATGGAACATTTTCCTGAAATCCATGGCTTTGTCAAAACTTACATGGCTATTTGGATCCTATTAAGACCTTGGGAAATTTTGTGGTCTGTTTCTTTCCTCCTCTGAGTGTGTACCAGGTATGTGCACAATTGCAGAATATGCGGGTGGGTAAAAAGCAACAAACTTCCTTAAATACAATGCAAGCATCAAACTTCCTTAAATACACTCTAGTAAAAACTGTACGATTGTCAAAGGTCGCAGCACAGAGGGAATGACTCAACTTGTGGTTCCTGATGGTGGTTCCCTTTTGTTATTCTGCAGACAAGACTTGAGACGATGGGGGAAGGTAAGGATTAAAAAGATGAAGGGTGCGGGAGGTTGGGGTTTGGGATGGGATGGAGTGCTTGCAAAAACAGAACAAGACAATCATGAAGATTTCATTCCTAGTAGACACCCAACCATATGTGTGTGGACCAAACAACATCAGGTGGATGGACCCACTGAATGTCCACCAGCATGATGCATGCCTTTCCACCTAGCTTTCAGTAAATGGGGGCACCAAACATCAAATTCACCGTCACCAAAAAGTTGTTACCAGGTCATCCAACAGCATACAAGGACATTGACAGCTTTAGCGGTCAATTCTGGCATTCTTACCAATGAAAATACAGGAAAATTGCATCACTACATACATGTCCACACACACACACACACACATAAGGGCTTGTATTATTATAATTGGTATCAGATTGTGTAGGGTAAAGCCCTAGGACAGGGGCTTTACATGGTGCAGAAACTGCTGTCAGTTTTTTTATTAAAAAAATCCCATGATACCCACAGGATATCAGAGGAATTTTTCTAAAAAGCTAGTGGGCTTTTTCAAAGGAGGCTGCATACGCAGGCATTTCACTTTTCAAAAAGCCCACTGGCATTTTATGCTTTGTAAGGCATCCTCTGAATACACTAGCAAAAACCAGCAGGGTTTTTACGTTTTCACAATGAGCTTATGCAGACCATGATCTTCATAGTTAGCCACATAGAAAACATATTATTTCTGCAAGAATGAACCCTTGTGCATCATACTGCCAATACATTCCTAGTTTGCATTTCCCCCTATAGACATATATTTCACCATATCCACAAGGTGAAAAATTATTTCTCTCATGCAGCTCAAGCTGTGAGTTTTCTTCAAATGGTTTTAATCATTTTATGCTGTGCACATCACATCCTGTGTAAGGTATCTCTTGCAGCCTAGGCCTCATAAATCACATACCCATGTACATGGCATGACACAAAGGTTGCACCCATTTCAGGGTACAAAGGTATCAAGGGATATCACTACTTTGGGAGTGGGTGAAATATATGTCCGTCACTTACCTAGAACTAGTACAAGGGGGGGAATGGGCAATGGACATTGGGCATCAAAGCTTCATAATCTCATACGGATCACAAACCACTATTATACCTGGTCTGTTGCATTGATGGTTATGGGCAGCATGGTTATGACTTGACGAGTATAGTCTTGACTACATAGTCAGGTCTGATCAGATGTCAGTTGAAATGGTCACTAGCTGGGGAAGTTCTGGATTTTCGGGGTGACTTCCAGACAAATATGCTGGTATTTTCCTAGAACTTGAGAGAGGAGCCTATAACCAACAGCCATTTGCTTCGCTTCTAGTGTGTACCACTTTTGTGCCTAAAACTTTGCAGACCTAATAATTGTCCTGCTTTACATATTGATGGGTTGTCTGGCAAGGTTTATGCATGCCATTCAGGCTGCAAAATTCACATGTACTCAAACTTTTTTGGTCCAAATTGGCATTTGAAACGTGGGACTAACCATATCTGAAGCTGCTCCCTAGGATTGGGTGCACATTATTCACACATACTGCTCATTCATATATACAGCTAATTCCTTTGGCTTGATCATACATACAGTTTTGGGGACAAATTCATGGTAATTAATCAAAGACTCTCCCTCTGACCCCTTTCAACTTCTTTGATGTTATAGTAAAACCCCATGTTACTAATTCTTTTGGTATCATCTCCTAGCTTTTAGTAAGCCAAAATAGGGACTAATTTTCAACCTAGTTGGGCTTATGCAGTTCGGATGCAAAGGGCATAATTAGTTGTTTCAAGATAATTGGGGTACCTTCCAAACTCTACTCTCCCTCAATAATAACTTTCCAATCCCTATAAGAACTTTCCCAACCAGGGTTTTTTTTTCTTGCAAGTTTTTGACACTTGCCAACCAAAACAAAAGGGGCTGAGAACTGTGGAAAGTATACATTTGAAAAACAAAAGCCCAAAGTCACCATACTTAGAGAAGAAAAAATTTGGAACTCACCATATTTAGAGCATAAGTTCTTGTATGTGGCCAGTATATTGCAGAGTCGGAAAAAAATCCTACTGTTGTCTCTGACCTCTAGCCAAATTAAACTCTAGAGGTCAGAGTCTTCTTGTGGGTGTTGCCCGTCCACCTAGGTCACAAAACTGCAAAAGAGAACCCCATCCGAACTTGGCAGTGCTCCCTCCAAATGATCATCCAAGATTCTGGACAAATATCTTTTAAATCTTTAACTCTAATGTCGGATGAAGTGGTTTTTGAAAACTATATAGATGATGAAATACATTTATTTTGGATTGGAGAGCACTCACTGCCGAAAGCCTTTTTCAACTAGCGATAAAGATACTATACATGAGAGCTGCATAGAATTCAAAGCCTGAAGCTGTTTAGTATGAAATACCAAATGCTCTGTTATTTTGCCAAGTTGACTTTTGTGAATTTGCTAACTTGCCATGTCCTCATTGCTAAAATGCTAAAACATGGAGTTGACTTTTATATGCTGTCAAATTGGTAAACTGTCAACTCCAACTTGCCAAATCATCAACTCCACATCACCACTGCTTCATTTCTAACTTTCCAAATTGACTTCATTTTGCGAGCTCCCAAAAATGCTCTTCAAACTGCCCCCCAAAAAAATTAAACTATTGGATGCCCAGTGCCTAAAGTTTATTCCTTAGTAGCCATAACGTTTTTGTTTTCTTTTCTCTTTGTGGTACAGGGTGTGGGGAGGTGGGGAAGAACAGATTAATGGCCTAGTCCCCTACCTATTATATCAACCTAACCACATGCCTACATGGGCTACCTACCTACCTACCCAACAAAGCTACCTAGCTACTTAGGCTATCCATTCACATACATTGGTTATTAACCTACCTACCCACCAAGGTTACATTGCTACTTAGGTATTCACCCACCTACCTTGGTTACCAACCTACGCACCTACCTACCCATTAAAATTACCTACCTACTTAGGATATCTATGTATCTACCTACCTTCCTACCTATGTTACTTATCACCTAACTTGGTCATCAAAATATCTACTTACCCACCTATCTAATTTACCTACCCACGTACTTACATGTAGCCTTGATCGGTAGGTAGGTTGGTAACCAATGTAGGTGGGTAGGTACCATAAGTAGGTAGGTAGCTTTGGTGGGTAGGTATATTGGTAACTCAAGTATGTGGGTAGGTAGCCTAAGTTGATAAGTAGGTTAGAAGCTTGGCAACCTAGGTGGGTAGCCTATATATGCAACTAGTTAGGTTGATACACTAGGTAAGAAGGTAGGTTGCTAATTGAAGTACCTTTGCACCCCCCATATCCCCCACCCCAGAGAGAAAAGAACCCCCAAAAAAATTTTGGGCAGCTGAGGAATAAACTTTAGGCATTATGCAGCCAATAAATTTTTTAAATGTTGGGCAGTCTGAAGAAAATTTGGGCAGCCCGCAAGAAGAACTAGACTTGAAAATCTAGCAATGTGGACTTGGCAAATAGCAAATGTCCACTTGCTAAAATTGCAAAATCAGAGAAGTCAACTTAGCAAAATAGTTGAGCATATGGCATTCCATAGTTTGGGTCTTTTTGCAATAGATGTACTATTGTGTAATGATGGTGGGTTCCTAGTTTTATTATTTCCCAACAGTCCATATAGGTGATTGGAGCATTGAAATTGGAAGCGGGGAATTGATCACACAAACACTCAAGCAAATGAAGCAGATACGTATTCGGTCATAAACAAAGACAGTATATTAAAGTCTTAAATTGCAGCCCACGAGTAAAGCGTTTCTGGTAGACTAAAATAGTAGTACCTCATTTCAGTATTGACAATTATAAATACTACAAGAAAAGGACTTAGTTGAAGCCTTTTCTTGCCATGCTGTAGGTTTATCCTACCTCCTAGCCAACTGTATCAAGCACGCTTCACGCACACCCCCTATTTTGGCCCCTATATATATATACCACATCCAACATAGAGTGCATACTCATAAACATGAAACATTGGACAAATTTGAGAGACCATCCAAATGCCAGAATATGGGTGAATCGGTGTAGCCAGCCAGTCATAAGCAGTTTTCTTTTTATGACCCTTTTATGATATGCTGTGCATATGTACAGGTCCAAACTTAGTTCCACTGTATTTAAAGCTTATACTTCATCCAAGCTACTATGTAGAAATCATTACAGTGCTAGAAATGGGGATTCTCTTAGAGCATCTCCAACAGTGCTCAGTGCGCGACGGTGAAAAAATATTTCTCCACCAAAGTTTAGTTATGTACTTTTTCCCAACCCCGCTGGTAAACCTAAAACTGGCACTGCAAATAGGTGGGAGAGTACTAATTCCAACCCAAATGGACGAAACAAACAGCCCACCCAATCAACAGCAGGTGTTAAGCTTTGCTGTGCCTTTAACCAGCCTCTACATCTCGTTCAAAAAAGGTAGGCCAAGACCATTCTGCTGAGCCAAACCAGCGTGTTTTGACTTTTCTTCATCCGTTTTCTTTTGCAGGGCCACATAGTGAACAGCGGTGGAGCTACTCTGAGAGCAGGTCCACCTACACCCCTTATTTGGCGCCTCTACCGGTGTATATCATATCCATCATAGAGTGTTAATTTTCGCATTTGCCCAGCCCCTAAAATTGCAAAATTGAACAGCATAAGTTGATTAAATGGTACCACCTGCGCTAATCATTATGGCCAGCTAAGCAGAAGTAGTCTTTTATTTTATGGGGCCTTCTAGAGACCACTGTATCAAATGTACACATACAGGTGCAAACCTACTTTCACGCTATCAAAAGCCTGACTTGATCCACAGTACAATGTATAGGCTATTGTACTGCCACTGGTGAACCTGCCCCAGGTTTGGGCCATAAACTCCCTATGAACCTACAAGCATATACCCTTTAACAATCACCTAAGTCACTATTGATCGAAAGGAAATTCTAGGGCAAATAACATCTACGCAAGGTGCCTATATTCTGTGGTGCATTTGAGACTTAAACTTTTTTTTATGATTTTCAAATTAGGAACACTAAGTTCTCTGAACCGTATCAGAGCCTTTGACACCGAATCAATCAGACGCCAGCAGTGCAAATTAAATATGAATTTCCCTTCTTCATTTTGTAGATACAGTTCCTGTTGTGCAGGCATTATGTCAACTGTTTGAAATTTTGTTGAAATCACCAAATGATTGGATCACACCTGTTTCAGGGAACATTGTTAGACAATTCATTTAACTTTGCAATAAGCGGTGTCCCTTGTTAGCCTGACATAAAACAAAATTCTAAAATTCAGGATTAAAAAGTAGCATAAAAGCTTTGTGTCAGCTCAACAACAAGGTGCAAAGATTATATACTCTGCAAGAGCCAGGCAAATCCTCTCCAAACGTACCTAAAGGACAAGTGATCTTCGGTATTTAATCAACTTCTGAATAGCATGTTGTATGTAATTATGTGCATCTCCCTATGTTTAACCCCCAAGAGCGTAAACCCATTTCGCCATTATTAAAATCTGGTCCAATCTATTGGTCCATGAATTGAATTATAATATCCAACGGTTAGATTCACAGTTTCCAAATTCACAATTCTTTGATACAAAATTCAACCAAAGGATGATGAAATATCCAAGCTAGAATGAGCTCATATAGGATTAGGGGTGGAGTCCACTTGTGATTACATGATTATGTACTTGATTCAAATTCATCACTTTTATCATTGGTCATAATCATTTATGCCATCCGTCCACATGATTTTCATGACTACACTTGAAAAAAACAATCCCAACTTCATAAGATTATCCAATCCTACCTATGAGATTCTATATGAAAATAATATACATGTATTAGCTTATGAAATGTAAACACTCATTTAGCTATAATAAAACCATGTGAACAATCTAATTACCTACTTATTAGCTTAGACTAGCTTTAAAACTTAACTTGGTCAACCTAAGCGAGCCTTAAAAACTATAATACCCAGTCTAAGTAAGAAACTTAGTGTGATTTAAATAACCTAAAAGACTATGTTAGGTAGCTAGGCTTGAAACCTAGAAGCAACATAAAGGTTAATTGGGCATAGACATGTAGGTTGCAAATATTAATATTTGAATTTTCAGGTTCATTTTGAAAGACCAAATCCTTAATCATTGCACCATATGTTCATTAAGTAATATGTTTTGTAATGTGTTATGATTATTGTAAAAGGGTGAAAATGCGGACCCTAAACATTACCCTCTTTAACAAGGTAAGGCCAAAGGAACAAGGTCAACGCCTTATTTCAAAAAAGACTATTCTCATTTGCTAACTTTATTACAACTATTCAAATAACAGTAAAAGGTTCATACAAGGAGAAAAAGAAGAAGGTAGGGTTTTTCATTTAAAGACATACCTACCATCTTGATTATTGACTACTTTAATATTGTAAGAAGAAGAAAGTACAAACAACAAACAAATAAAATACAAATGATTGCATAATCACTACCCTCTTCCAGGTTTCTAATATACTTTTAGTGTATTAAATTGGGGTCCAACAGGTTTGTAAGCCTTCCATCGCTACTCTTCAAGCTTCACAACACCTACAAACCTTTTAGGGGCACTACCTATTGTTTGTAATCCCTTGGAAAGCCTTCACATCATTGCCTACCATTTGTAGCCACTACAGATTCTCTCGACTACTACTTACCGTCTTTAGGTCCCATGTACCCTGCAAACTTCAACTTACAACTAATCTTTCTTCCTATTGTCATATATGAGCTATTACATCCTTGTGGCAGCAATTGACTTCTTACTTTAAAGACTAAAACCTTGCATACATTCTTACCACTTTTTGAAGAAGAAATAGAGAACTACTACATAAAATGTAACAACACATAATGCAAGCTTAAACTACACTACCTTCCTTTGTTTTTTAATAATATAAATTCACATAAAACACAAGAATGTTATTCAACAATTTTCCATTGAAAATAACACACAAGTGCAATACAATGCCAAACTATTTTCTCATTTCTAATGTTTCACAACACCTCTCCAAAAAAGAGCTTTCAACTCCAACTCCAAACTACAACACACCAAATGCCCTTAGAAAACCCTCCAAATCCTCTTCTTTCACAAAGCCACACAAAGCCCACATTGACCCCATGAAAATAGGATTTTTATTTTAATCCTTCGTAAAAATCTTCTAAATGATTGGGTGGATTACACCCAACCACTCATTAATATGAACTATTTAATCTCACTAGTTTCACCCCTTTGGTAAAGGATGGTAAGTCTACCACTAGTAATTAGATAGTTACTAGAATGCCTATGGCACTAACTAGCCTAAGGATTTCTTACTCTTTAAAAATTATAAATATTTTTTCCAAACTTACTTAGTCAATAACCTAACTTAACTACCTTCCTATTTAACCCATTTACTTAACTACCTAGCATATAAATAAAACCACTCAAAAAATATCTAAATGGAATACGACCTTTGGTAGTTTAATCAAATGAATATGCTACTGAATGATTATGAACCTCTAACTTTAAGCAAAAACGTGTAAAATGTAATCAAATGAACTTGACAATTGAAATCCCAGAGCAAATAGGAGTTATGCAAACTTGTAGGTCAATTGGTTGCTACTGAAATGGTTCACATGTTCATGAATCATATAATTCTAAATGATTTACACTCCCAATTTCTAGAAAGTTTTCCAACAAAAGATTTACAACTCTCAAAAATCAAACAAAAGGTGAAAACACACTAAGGGGGGCCAAGATTGTTGTCACATTGTACTATTTTTTTAAGGGTCCCATGTTTAAACTTCAACCATGTTATTATTATGAAGGATTTTCACAATGTTTTTATATAAATTATGGTAAGTCAAAACCCAAATAAATCAAATTCCAAAGAAACTATGAGTGAAAACACAATCATAGGAGCCAACGGCACCAAGGTAAAAGTCCTTTTCCAAGCATTGCATATGACATGTGTCATTTTTGCATTGGTTTATAACTTAAAAGTTTTTTATTTTGGACTCACAGTTTAACACTACATGTTAGATATAAATATTTTTAAACTAAAAATTGATTTTATATCATATATATTATGCATTCATGCCCTCTATCACATAAATATGAAAAACTTTTGTTAAAGCCACATTTTCAAAACCCATAATTTTCAAGGTCAAAAGCATGTTTGAACAAAATGTGTTCAAATTGGCTATATAAACAATTTTCATTAGTTCAAGTCCTTTTGCCTTTATAATCATCAATGTTAAAATCCTCTCCAATTTTCAAAAGGAATGGTGCACATTTGGTAAAGAAAAAGGATGTTAAAAAAAAATAAAGACCATCCACTTTTGAACTTTGAGTGCTTCAAACATGCAAAAACATTTTTTATATGTGTCAAACTTTGAAAATATAAACTTTGCAATTAATGGAAAACATTCCAAAAAACATTATGATAATCCAAACTATTATGCTTCCTTTGTGATCTTTGAAACGTACAAAAATGCAATTTTAAAAAGTGTCCAGTCACTTGGGTGGCTCCTATGACTATGTTTTTACCCCTACACTTTTTAATCTAATATGATGTGATATTCAAGTATATTTGTGCTAAAATATATATATTTCACAATGCACTAAAAAATGAAAATATATTCAAAAAATGATTGAAATGATTTTTAGCCCTCATGAAATTTGTAATATCTATTAAACATTGTGATTCCATATGATTGGAATAAGTTTGTGAACCATGTGAAGAGTTTGATAATTATCATATCACAAATGGGTGTTTTTGGGGGCAATGACCATGAGTATGTGATAAATTAAAATTTTGACAAACTATCATTTTTAAATGGAAGATGACAAGAAATGTGAGGTGGGCCATTTTTTAAGTTTTCATTTCAAACATTTTTTGGTTGATTAATTTTCAAACCCAAACCTAATGCAATCCAAAAATAAAAATAGACTCTATTATATTGCATATATCGTAAATATACCCATTATTCCTTGAATTTAATCTTTTAAATTTTATATATTTATTCAAATAATATTAGATATCATTAACTTTGTGAAAATCAAAATATCAAGCCCAAACACCAAAAGTGAAACCTAAAATTAAATGTGCATTTTGTAGAAATATATTTTATGCACATGTCATGAAAATGCCCAAGTTGGCCCTTTCATAGTGTGCTTTAACCTTAAAACACAATTTAAAACATCAAATTGCTAATCTCCCAAAAAAAACAAATGGGTCACATTTCATTAATGGAAAAATTTATCCTTGGTGGTACCACTAGGAATGTCACACCCTACACTTTTGAAACCCATCCAACTTCAAAACGACATGGAACTCACATTAAAAAAACTTTTCATTCCAAATTATTTATCAAAAGGTTACCCCAATCATGTAGAATTGAAAACTCTAATTAAATTTACAAAAAAATGTGTTTTGATATGGAAAATGAATGCATATGGAAAAAGTTTCAAGAATGTCACATGAAGGATTTTTTTTATTAGGAACACAAAAAGAATCTATTTTTTGGGAATTTTTCTTGGATGTTAATTTTTAAGAATACTTCAAATGCCAACCTACTTGATGTTTTTTATAGATGATTAGTTGAATAAATTTTCATTTAGTTATGAATTTTTGAAGTCATAATTGTGAAGTCTTAAAAGGTCATTAATGTCAAGAACGCAAATGATATTTTTTTTCATCCTTTGTTAATTTAATGACTAGTTTGAATCATTCCCTTTTGCATGTACTAAATAAACAAGAAAAAATATCTAATGTATAAAGTGTAAGGACAATTGTTTTTTTAAAGTCAAGAATTGGGTCAAGAATGGTTCAAGAATCAAAATGTTAATGCATATTATAAGTTTTTGGGTGCTCATTAATTTTCATGAATGTGTGCATAGGTGGGGAAAACATAACCCACCTAGTCCAATCAAATAAACCAATGCATAAGTAGATGAAATTTTTTCTTAAATTGGGTTCAATTTTCCTGTGATTTTGGCAAGGTGGTTCCTAGTGGTACCACCCAAGGAAAAGTTTGCTATAATAAAAGGATTTATTCCAAAGTGATGAAATTAAAACAAAAAAAATCTCTACTATAGACTTTTTTTAATTAAGTAATGTTCTTCAAAAAATGTTTAAGAAATGAAAAAGAAGAAAAACATCTAAACCTCAAAGTTTGTGGTTTAAATTCACTATTAAATAGTGGTGTTAACCACCTCAAATGGCTACCAAAGAAGGTGTGGTAAAAATAATGCCAAGTACAATATTTGGTTGGTACCCCTTGCTGAACCTCTAATGACTTTTCAAGAGTCACAAGCTCCTCAAATCTATTATTTGCCAACCTAAAAATCATTCTAGAATTGACTATATCAATAATCCAATGATTACCAAAAATACAAAACTTCAAAACAAATCTCCCTTTAACATCTACCTACTTAAGTTATAAGTAATTTATAGGTACCTAGCTTGCCTACATATCTATTTGTTTAAGATATCTAGTAAACTATCTAAACTACTTACTTAAGCTTTGTACCTAGCTACTTAGGTATCTACCTAACCTAGCTAGACCTCTTTCAAAACATGATTACTAGTCATGTAGTCATAAGATCATGTGTAATCACATAAAACTAAAGTTGCATGATAAATCACATATGATTACAACGACATGTCATAGACAATTACATGATCAAGTTTTGACCAATGTTGGCTTGTTTTTTAATTTAATTCACTCAATTATCAACCCAATTTTAGTACCTTAACTACTTAGTATCAAATTTCAAAATATTCAGCTACAAAACTAACCCAACCTAGTATTAAAGTTTGGGATACTTGTTAATATCTTTCCTCCTTGCTATAAAGATGTCAAAATAAACATCCAACCTAAACCCTTCTAGGTAGTGATAACATCCACCTAGGGTGGTTTTTAATTTAGGGTTTAGGAATCTTAGTCCTAAAACCTATGTCATGTTTCCCACCACTTTACGCAACTACATTCTAACATTATAGTCCAAAAATAGCTTTTTAGAATCTATTTTTGACAACAATGGCATTCTTTTGCACCTTAATGGCAATGGTAAACAAGTGAATGTTGGTTATAATTTTAATAATGATGGTGAAATTTTGCAAGGTTGCTTATGAATGGGAGGATTCAACACCATGATTGGGTCTTTCACTTTTTTCAACATAAACAACATCTATCTAGTTGCAAATTTGGGAGGAAACGCATGCAAAGGAACTAAAAATCATGTCAAATAATATTGAAAACTTTAAATTGTTTCAAAATATTTATTTTTTTGATATTTTAAAGTTATGTTAATCATTCCAAGTTGTGTTAAATGATTATTATGAATGTTAAAAATTCCAAATAAAACTTCATCAACTTAATTTTGGGTTTTGGTTTTAGTAAAGGACTTTTGAACTTGAACACTAATAATTGTGTCAAAATAAATCAATTTTGCAAAGGACTAGGGTAAAGGATTTGCTTTTTTAAAAATTGATGGTAAAAAATTTAGACAATAATGACCTACAACCCACACTCAAAAAACATTCACAATTTAAAGTTATGGAACTTGAAATTTTTAGAAATTCATAATATGTTTCAAAATCTCCAAATTTCAAGAGTCCTTTATGTGGTAAATAGGGTGTAGCATATATGACATATAAAAAATAATTATAGCTTGTGATACAAGAAATTAAAACCTAAAGTAGGTAGCATAGTTTGGTATGATTTCAAATTATGATAACTTTTGAAGACAAAATGAAAAATCTAGCAAAATTTTGCACACTTTGAAATTTTCATATTTATTAAAAATGATTAACACAAAACATGTTATATATTGGGACAACTATATGTATTGTAATAACAAGCTGCAAAAGATTTCATTCATAAATTCTTTCGTATGAATTAGAAATGAATAGGATTAGAGGATTCACAATCATTTTATAAAGTAATTCCATTTGCTCCTTTGAGTGTATTTGCACCCATCCAAAAGCCTATAAATCATCTTTCACTTGATTTCATGTTCCTCAATTAAATTTTTTAAAAAAGTTTCATTGATTTTATGTTTTGCCCAATTTTCCATTGTTTTTGGTTCTATATGTTATGGGTGAAGCGCCTCAAAGTTAAAAGGGTGCAAATTTTTTAACGTGTACCAAAATCTTATCATAGCATCATTTTTTTATTTTTTTTTTCACGTAATTTTTTTTCTACCATGTAAAGACACATTTATGGATGATTATGATGGAATCTAGAATTGTAATAATCTAAAATATAGTCCTTTTGAAAATTTTGACAACTTTTGATTCATTATTTTTTATGGGGATCAAAATGTAGGATACGAGGGACTACAATTAGAACTAGGCCTTTTTTGTCCTATGTGGCACACCTTAAAGGATTTCCACCCAAAGGCCAAGAGCTTTGCTTGAAGTGATGAGATGCATTCACCAATTCATTCACCTTTTAAGAAAGCCCAACCCATCTAAAAAATGTTAATACTGAATAATCATGTGGTGAAAAAGATGGTCCTTGTGAAAATTGCTTAAAGAATGATACATGATACCAAGTGTTTAGGTTTTGGGAACTATTTCCTTTAATTTTGTTTCAACTTTTAATGCATCAATTATAAAAGTGCTACAACTTTAAGGGTAAAGGTGCATTGGACACATTGCACGACAACTCAAGTTGAACCAAAATTTGTGGCTTCCACATAATAGGTTATCTTTTCTTTGGTTCCTTTTTGTTGTTAATTGCGGTAATGTTGTAAACCTTCTAGTTGCACAAACAATCTAATCTAATGTATGCCACTAAATATCCCAAGCATAAAATCAAATCTTCAAATAAACAAAAAGGCATGGTCACTTACCATAAAAACCATGAAAACACATCCATGAGAAAGAATGTGACCATTAAAATTTTAAATTTTTGAGATATAAATGGAAATTAATTAATCTCCAAATTGTAGGAAAAAACAATGGTCAAGAAAAATCAAACAACGACTTGGTCCTAGCTATGCAACCACAATTAATCATTTTGGAAGTTATATTCCATACAAGAAGGAAAACCCAAGGTAGAAGAGGTTTGTCCAATGGATTTGGCCTTGTTCATTACCAAAGCCTATATGCCCAATTTTTATTGTTGAAAACCCTTGGCCAAGGTGAATGGTTTTGCATTAAAGCCCTTGTGCGGTGTTTCCAAATTGAAAGCAGGCAATCAAAAAAACCACTCCTAATTTGGTGGTTAAAACAATGGAAAAAGTTGTGGGTCAAAACACACTCAAAGGAGCCACAAAAGGTGTTAGATGTCAATTTCTATCATAAAAAATTAGAGATTTTTTTTTTTGGGCCATTTGAAACCATGGTAGTCATGACACATTATTCTTTTTTAACACACATGAATGTCATGAAACTCAAATTAAAAATCCATTTGATCCATTTTTAGATTTTGGTTTGGTTAACAACTTTTGAAAATGAAAATTTCTATCATTAAAAAATGACATTTTTACAAAGGACTTCCAAAGGATTCATATAATAAAAGTAAGTTGATGGTAAGAAATATGAGATGATAATAACCTATTAAACACATTAAAAAACATTCACAATTTTTTAAATGTGGAATTTTAAAATTTTGAAAATTTGAAATATGCACATTTCAAAATTTAGAATTTCAAAACTTCAAGAGTGTTTTACCACATATAAATGGGGTGTAATGTACATAATGTATTCAAAAACTTTGTATTTTATATTACATTAAATTCAACTTTAAAAAATAAACATTTTTTGGTATGATTTCAAATTATCATTATTTTTCAAAATGAAACATATAATTTGCAAAGGATCTTGTACATTTTTACAAATTCATATTTATTCAAAAATGATTAAGATTTTTTTTTGCCTTATTGGGGAAATTTTAATCATTGTTCATAACAAGTTGCAAAAAAAATCATTCAAAAAATCATTCATATGAAAGAGCTATTTTGGGCCAAAAAACATGTAAGACTATTGTAAAATAACACTTGTGGCTCCTTTGAATGCATTTTGACCTATGTCCTACTTACATTGGGTTGTTGCATTATGGTAACTACATCCTTTGATTTGTGGATCTAATTCTAGACATGAAACTTTTGCTTTAGTTATCAACTTTGTTAATGAACAATTGGGTCCCTTGTCATATAATGATTGGGTTGTTTGAAATTACATATACTTCAAGATTTGCAACAACATAGGTGAGGGATTTGCTAGGCTTGTACAACTTGTTAAACAAGGTGGCCTACATCAAGAATGAAGGTGGTAATCTTTCCACCCTTACAAAAGCTTTGACTTTTGTGATGACATGTGCACCAATGGCATTTGTGACTCCATGGCAAGGTTCATGTTTTGGACATGCTTTCAACAAGGCATGTCAATATGCTTAAAATGACCAAATAAAGTATGTGTTGGGTTTCGAAACGTTGGTTTGGATAATACATAGCTCATGTTGCAAAAAATAATAACTTGGATGAAAAAATCCAACAAGGGGCGCAATGAATGGAAGAAATTTGTTTGGATGTTGGGCTTCACCATTGCAAGTTGAAAACCCCAAATAAATATTAAGTAATTTTCCAACACAATCATATTTTTTCATAAAATTTTAAAAATACTAAAATGTGATTAATTTGTGTTATGGGCAACAAAAATCACTCAAATTGCAATGTCATATGGGTGAAAACATGGTCAAAGGAACTAGGGATGTTAAGTAAAAATCCTTTTCCAAAGATTGCACATGACATGTGTCATTTTTGTGTTGGTTTATAATTTTAACTTTTGTATTTTAGGTACCCCATTTAACATTACATTTTAGATGTAAATACATTTTGACTACAAATTATTTTTATATCGTGTATATTATGCATTTGTGCCCTCTATCACATAAATATGAACAAATTTTATTAAAAAAACATTTTCAAAATCCATAATTTTTAGGGTCAAAAACACTTTTGAACCAAATGTGCTCAAAGGGTTATTAAAACAAATCATCAATTTCACTCCTTTTGCTTTTCTAATCATCAATGTTAAAACCTTCTCCAATTTTCAAAAGGAATGGTGCACATTTGGTAAAAAAATGGATGTTTGAAAAAACAAGGACTATCCACTCTCAAGGTTTGAATGCTTTGGACATGAAAAAACAAGGACTATCCACTCTCAAGGTTTGAGTGCTTTGGACATGAAAAAACATTTTTGATTTGTGTCAAGCTTTGAGCATATAAACTTTGCAATTAATGAAAAAATATTCCAAAAATATTTATGACAATCTATAGTATTATGTTTCACTTGTGATCTTTCAAACATACAAAAATGTAAATTTTAAGGAATGTCCATTCACTTGGGTGGCTCCTTTGACCATGTTTTTACCCATGTACCAAATGCACATACTTGGGTGCAAACATAGTCAAAGGAGTTAAAGGCACTAAAGTAAAAGTCAGTTTCCAAGGACTGCATGTGACATGTGGCATTCCTATATTGGTTTATAATCTTAAATTTTGTGTCTTTCAAACAATTTACCATTGCATGCTACATATTATTATTTTTTATTACATCTTGATCCTATATACATTCATGCCTTTTATCACATAAAATGAATAATTTTTGTTAAAGGTCCATTTTGAAAATTCATAATTTTCAAGGCCAAAAGCACATTTGAACCAAATGCACTCAAATGTGTTGTCAAAAATTACGTTAGCAATTTCAATTCCTTTTGTTAAATCCAAAAAATATATTGACAATCAAAAATATTGTCGCAACCCCACTTTGAAAGAGTTGTGAGGTCGCCATTCACACTCTCGAAAATGGGAATTGGGAGTCCTCCGCGACTCCCAAAAACTCAGAGTGCGATTACAGGAGTCAAAACACCTTGCATTGAGGCGTTCTTGGTACCGTTGAAAAGGTCTTGAAGTTTAGATGTCCAAACTGGCCTTGCATGAGCCATTTGGACATCTGCAGCATAAGTTATGGTCGAAAGAAGGGCCAAAAGTTAAACTAGCAGTTTGACTCCTGACCACTAGAAATCGGGAATCGACCCGATTCCGGTGCGTGTAGGTAAAGTGCGACACACTGTTGGAAAGCTCTCGACGAGAGCTACAACTTTGGTTTAGACCTCATCCCAATTCGAGTTTGGGGCAAGAAGTTATGAGCGTCTGAAGTCTCGGGAGTCAAAACTGGGACAGTTTCGGGACTCCACTTTGGGAGTCCCGAGAAAAAGAGCCATTTGGATGTAGGTGCGGCAGAAAGTCACAGAGAATATTATATGGGGGAAGGTGTTGGCTTCCCCCAAGTCCGGGCCGTGGTGAGTCAAGTGGGTCCAAGTTGCTTATGGCTTGTCCCAACACCAAAAAGGTGCAGAATGAATTCTAACCAACTTGTTGGTTGGATTTGGATGCGAGACCGATAACTAAGTAAGCTTGTCCCTCTTCCTAGTTTAATCCCGGAGCTTTCAACACACCCCCTCTACCCCCTTTTAGTGCTGGAAGCTAGGAGCGGCCCCAAGTCCCAAACTACTTCCGCAATTTGACATAGTTGGATCCCTTTTGGGTCTAACAAAGGACTTGGGAGTGCGTCAAATATTGTGCTTCCATGTGATTTTCAAAGATTTTTTTAAAAAAGTTTTAAAAAGTGAAATCCACCCCCTCATGTGGCTCCTTTCATTGTGTTTTCACCTCACTGAAACTATGTTTCCTATTGTGAAGCAATATATCAATTAAAGTTGAAAATAATAGTTGATTTCTAATGCACTCAATGCCACATTTTCCATTTTATTAACATGCAACATTGTATCCAAGATTTTGAAGCAAGCTCCTTTGTTTTGATACAAAAGGATTTTGAATTTGAGTTGTTTTTGCACATGCACATAATGAAGGAAGTGGTGGATATCCTTGCTCCTTTTCTATCTTTTGCATCTATATATAATGCATTAAAAGCTCATAACATGATATTATTGCACTCATTTAAACCCACATTTAAAAAATCTTAAGATGGCAAAAGGTTTTGGTAGGAAAATCAAAGTTTACAACTATAGTATATGACCATGACAGCAAGACTTTGTTGCCTCTCTTTCTTGTTGCCTTTCTTTTTTTGAATCCTAGACCTACTCTTTTTGTTAATGTTTGACCATAACATCACAAATTTAAAATGCGATGAATTAATAATGAGAATCATGTGAAGTTTGTTCATTCATAGGTTCATACATTTTACACACAAATATCATGCGTTGGAAACACATTTGACACTTGAATAAATATGTTGACGTCCATGAAGTACAAACTTATGGATGAACAAATGTCACATGAATTTTTCATTTTCCTATAAAACTATGTGTCAAATGTGTTTTCAATGCACGATATTAATGCGTGAAACATAAGAATTATGAATGGACAAATTTGGCATGATTTCCATTACTAAGTTATGAGATGTTAAGTTTGTGATGGAGGATTCTATTTTTGCACAAATGATTTCAAATGTCAACATTTGTAGGGGTTGGTGAAATTTAACCTGTATTTGTTTTGTCACTTGCATGTGCATCTAAAAGAGTGCAAATTGCCCTTGACATTGTGGAAGGTTCACAAAACCCAATTTCCAAATGTGGCATTTGTTGCATGCCAAATGTTTGGCATCCTAGGATTACAAATAGAAACATAGCATATTTTAGCATAGTTAAATTTTGACATCCCTAGATGAAGTTCAAGACTTAACCTTTTTATGCATGAATGAAGTTCAACAAAAAAGGGGCATCCTTTGATGATTTCTTGATTGAAGATGTGACACTGATTAACAATAATATTGTGATGTTAACATCATTAGGGTATATGATGAAAAGCAAGCACTAGTAGATCAAGGTGTGGTCATGTTTAATAGAAATTTCATTAGGTTTTCAATGAAAATGTCCCAATTTCATTACACAAGAAATTTAATGAATTCACTATGTCCCCTTGTGATTGAAAACCAATTGTTACAAACATAGTGAATTTGCCATATTTTACAATGTTTTGAATTAATATTATATATTGTCAATAATTTTGTCAAAATATGGTCTATGTAAACATTTTAAATATGATTAACATATGTATGATACATATATGGTTGTTGGTAACAAGGTTTGAACCTTGGTTTTGCCATCCAACTACCACTTTACTTTATGATAAAATGTGTAAAATTTTGGATATATCACAATTAAACAAGGTTGTTTTACAAATCAAATTTTAACATATATATTTTTTCTTGTATCTTATTCAAATGAAACAAATGAAATTCCATTCTTGAACTTCTTTGAAAGGTCTACTTAAATATATTAAATAAACATATAAAATTCCAAACCATTTACAAGAAAACATTTTTGAATTTCATTGTTTAATAACAATTCACAAAATATTCATGAGAAAATATGCAAGTTCCAACTTTTTTATTCAATTTTTTTATGGAAAACATAAATTTTTAAATCATTTATTTTTATTAATAATAAAATTGGTAATGATATTCCATATCACATTATAAAATAAATATTAAGTCAACAAGAAATATCATATTATATTACAGTTATAATATCTTGTAATATATTGGTTATTACATGTTTATTTTTAAGTCTAATGTCATTATATTTAACACACTTAAATTTAATAATTTTATACATAATCGTAATGCAATATATAAATTAATCACAAATTATAAGCTTTTATTTGAAATTAAAATGGTTAAATTTGAATAATTAAAAATATGATTTAAATGAATCACAATAATGAATTGCTTGTACTAAAAATGGACATAATGACTCAAGTTTCACCCAAGGTGAGATGAAATGCAAGGGTGTGGAGACTTAGTTCACCTTTGAAGGCCCCACGACAAATTGGGTGGAAAGATTAAACCCCATTTTTTTAGTAATGAAGATTGATGGTGGTTCTATTTAGGTTTAAGGATGTGTGCATTCATATAGATAGGCTACTATTCAACAAAAATGTTTGAATCATTGGGAGCTAGAGCAATCCAATGTGAGTGCATAATGCATATTAAGGGTAATAGTTATTGCAAAGATCCATGGTGTAAGTGGGAGGTTTTCAAAGTTGTACAAGGCCTAACATAACATACATTTTTAGGAAATGTTACCAATCCAACATTTTTGTTTTGTGAAGGCTAAAGTTGTCATTGAATTTTTTCATGTTGTATGTTGAATATTGGGAGGAATAAAAGGTGCAACAAGTGCCTCACCTTGGTAGAATTAGTTGAACAATAAAGATATTAAATGACATATAGGAGATGGACATGATTCTTATTCAAAAGTAGATTGCAATTTTGACCCAAATTGTCTATTACTCATGTTCAAAAACCACTCCATAATGCAAAATTATCACATTGATTTTAAATTATTAAAAAAATGCACCAATTTTAATGGTTTTTAATTTGGCAAAAAGCTTGCAATAGTCTTTGAATGATATAAGGTTACATATGGGTCCAAACAAGATACAATGACCCAATGGCATTATTTTAAACAAGGACTACATGTCATGTTTGTCCCAAAATAACTTTTTCATATGAAGAAAATTTTGAATGAAATCTTTTACAACTTGGCATAAAAGTTGATCCATCACAAAAGTTTTGTTAATCACTATTGAATAAATATGAATTTTAAAAGGTGTGTACATTCCTTGCAAATTTAGTGTTTCATCATGAAAAATGATCACAATCTCAAATCATAACAAGAACTTCACTTTTTACATTTTTCAATTTTCATATTATAAACTACAACTTTTCTTAATAAATCAAGTAGGGTTTAATCATGCTAGTATGAGCCAATTCAAGTGTAACTAATCTTTTTTTTAAATGTTTACAAGTCTCATAAATTAAATTAATGTCAAAAACATGTGTTGTATTGAACAATGTCTTTCTTAATATATTGAATTGGCATTTAATAAAGTTTGAAAATAATCAAATGAATATAAAATACCTTCATCAACTTAAGAAGATGTTGCACTACAAGGAATTTGCAAATAAATGACTAAATTAACAACTCATTTCTAGTCATAATCATCACATGCGACTTGCTATAGTGATTAATTCCCTTGAACAAGTTGCATAAAATTCTAGTTGCAAAAGACAATATGTGGCACCAAGTTGCAATGGCAATCACATAAAGATGTGACTTACATGAACTTTTCATCCATCCAAACTAACTTACATGGCATTGTCATTTTGCAATTGGTTTTATGACTCAACAATGTAGTCGCATTATTTATATTTGTTTAAATATTTATATTTAGATATTAAAATATCATTGTTAATTTTATTAAGTTTAACCTATACCATGTTGACATGTGTCATTACATAGTTTAGGCTTTAAAAACAAGTTTAGATTGTTAGGTAGGCCACCAGATTATGCCTACTTAAAGCTCACCTAGTAAGCACCTAGCCTATGTTTGTTAGGTGGGTAGGTAATATTTGATCAACATTTTAACATTGACCACTACCCACGTCATTTGTGGGCATTGATCCTTAAACCCCAAATATGGATATCAACTCCATTACCACCAAGCCATCCCACATGTTATGGCAAAAAAGTAATGTGCATTATATTTAACCTACTTCATTCAAAACATTACACAAAACAACATTTTTAAAGTTTGATATCTTGTAACGATTTTGTCCAAATGCCACGATTAAAGTTTAAATTTAAATTTTTTCCAATAATATACATAAACATATTTTTTCCTCTTAAAGATATAAATTGATTTGGAAAGAAAAATATTTGAATTTTATAATTCATACAATTTCAATGACCATTTTGTGGAAAAAATACATTTAATCACATGATTTATAAATGGATAATATAATAAATACATAAATAAATTGTAATACAAATATAATAAAAGCTCCTTTATTAACTATATTATTTTTTATATAAAATATTGATTTAGATCATCAATTTTAATTTTTAAATATTAATTAATGCCATATAGTTAATTGATTTTATGGAACTATAAATTTTATTCCATTTACACATATAATATCCTAAGTTTTACTTAAAATTATGATTAGAATTTTACGTAAAAATAAATTATATTTTTTCACATATCAAACCTCTATTTAATTTAAGAAACTGTATTATAAGATTCTGCTTATAATAGATCATAATTTTACCAAAAAAATGTAATTTAAATTTATGATATTAAATGGGTCATAAATTGCTCTTACTACCTAGCCTATTCAATAAATAAATTACATTGCCTACCTAACATAGTAATTAATTCAAAAAAATCACATATATCAACATGATACTTATTACTTAACCCACATACATAAAACCTATTTGTTATTTATTACCTACTACCTATCCTACTAGCCTATTTAATATATTAATTGCATAACCTACCTAATTAATTAATTACACTTATTACCTAAACCTTAACCTATTTAATAAATAAATTACATTGTTTAATTAATTAAATAATGCAACAACATTATCACATATCAACATGATAAAATACCTACTACTTAACCCATACATATTGCCTACTATTTATTACTTTACAGTCTATAATTTAGCAATTGATTAATTACCTAGCCTAATTAATTAATTAAACATAACATTTTGGCATATCAACATGATAAAATACCTACTATTTAACCACATACATATTACCTACTACCTAACCCTATTTCTACCATTAATTACCATGGGTCTTTTGAAATTTTCATAAACCTACCAAACCTTACTACACATTTAATTATTAGTTCATTGAAGAAAGTTAAGGGAAAACAATTAGACCACTAAATCCAGCAATTCCATTGGCCAACTCATTTTTTTCACATTTAATTACATGTGCATTTGCAACTAAGATTTATAGTCATAAATCAAGTTGAAAAGATGCTATGTGGTGTTTAATGGCCTTTGAACCACCTTTCAAGTCATAGAAACAATTACATTTTCATCTATTTTCAGATGCCATTAAAAATGGATGATATAAGTGTATTTTTCATTTTCATTTTCATCTAAATTGACATTAATCACAAGTATAAATTGCATATGCAACTACAAACCACTTTATAATCATTTATGCAACTACCAATCCTTTTTACCAAATGCCACAACAAATGGTCATATTTAAAGCCACAAAAATGGTTGATTTGGACACAAATCGTAAACACATGGGTTGAAAGAGTTAGGATTCATTATAGTGTTGGATTTTATTACCTTGCCTTATTTGTAGATTACACCCTATTTATATTTGGTAAAAGATTCATAAAAAAATTTAATTCTAAAACAATTATGATTATTTTGCAATTTAAAAAAAAATTACAACTAGCCTTGCAACTCAATTCTTTAGTTGCAACGAACATTTGATACTCATTGTATTTATATGTTGTGAGTGCTAACAAAAAAATTGCATGAGTTGTAAAATTATGTGAAAACAATTCATTTTCAACTATTATGCAACTCCATAATAATTACACCCATGATGTAACGATGAGGTCATTAATTGCCATACATCCATTAAAATCTAACATGTGGGACTACAACTTCAAATTTTTGGACATAAATTTTTATTTTTATTTGAAATATTGATCTCCATTGTCCATTATGATTGTTAATGATGGTTTAAGATTATGACACATGGCACAATCAAAAATTTCACATGGCATATTAATTGTATTTTGGAAAAAAAATTAAAAATAAATATCTATTTTAGTAGTTAAGTAGGTCAAATATAACCATAGGTAAATAGGTTGGTAGGTCTTAGGACCTACATACCTACATACCTACCTACATAGAAAAGTAGGTAAATTAGTAGGAAAGCACAAGCCTAAGTGAACTAAAAACTAACCATGGAAACATTTTATTTTTATTTTATGTTTTATTTTTAGGGTTAAAATTTTTTGAATCCATCCCAAAATGTGAAAACATAAAAAAAAATGCCTTCTTTATATAGTCTATAATTTAGGATTCAAAAACAAAACATATGAGTTAAATTTTCTAGTTGTTCTTTAATTGCAAATTGAATTTCAACTATAAAAAGATTTTCCCACAAGCTTTGTGTTTTTTTTTCATTATTTAAATTATACATTTAAACTAATGATTATATGATAAATAAACATGTGAATTAATTATTTAAATTTTTAAATTTAAAATAGTTATAAACTCATATGAGGAATCAATTTTTTCAAAACCTTAACCATTTGATAGTTAGGGATCTTTGAATGGTTAAAATTTGACCATATTTTCATAAGTCCACATGAGTTGCAATTTAATTTTTTTTTCAATTTCTTTATTCTAAAAACATTATTTTTGAAAATTTTAGATGGGGCAATATTCCTATGGACTTTGTGAGTGTTCCTTTTAGGACTTCCAAATTAAAAAATGATATCAACTACATTAAATAGAAGTTTTCACATAGATTTGGAAAAGTTTGTAGGCGATTGAACATGTATTATTAAAAGATAAAATTTTTTTTTTAAAAAAATAAACATGTCCATTTGAATCATTTTAAAGGATCTTGTATGGACTTGTAGGGAGTGTAATTTTTGTCAATATTGAGCCATTGTAACTTGCATCTACCCAATTGGAAATGAATTGGAAGTGAATTAAAAATTAATTGGAAATGAACTAAAAGTGAACTACAACTTAACTTGAAGGTAACTAAGAATGAACTGACACTAAATTAGGAATTAAATACAAGTGCACTACAAGTCATGGATGAACATTCAAATGAATGAACCCCATGGCATTGCCATCCATGACACTCTTTATATTATACAAATAAAGATCTTCTTTTATGACATACATTAAATGCCATGCATTGCAAGAAAAATATTATTGAACTTGTGATGAATATCATGTTTGGAGAGGTGAAATTATATCAATGCAAAAAGACATGAAGGACAAAAAGGACATAAATATTTGAAGTGAATTGTGGTCAATTATAAAGAAGAAAAAAAAGGAACTTATTGTGCTAGCTACACCTTATGTCTTGGAGTTGGAAGGAAAAAAAAAATTCATGCATATCATAGAATGACTCAAAGTTCATCAATTGGATATTCAAATACCTTCAAGAAAATAATTCATGTGGACACAAACAAGTTAAAAGGATTGAAAGCACAAGATTATCATGGTTTTATGCATCAAATTCTACCAAGCTTTGTGTACATACCTTCATGCTATTATTCATTTACTTAAGTGCCTTGAAGAGTTTGTGCAAAACATTGATCTAAAAATAATGCGTGAATTGAAGGAAGAAGCAATAATCATACCCTAAAGGAATTTCCATAATATCTTTTCAAAACTATAACATCTTATGGTGCATCTTGTGGTGGAGGTGGAGTTGTGTGGCCCTATGCATATTTGGTGGATGTACCCCATGGAAAAAATAAATAAAGTCATTCAAAAGTTATGCCTACGACATGGCAAGGTCAAAAGGTAGCATGGTTGAAGGCTACACAATGGATGAATCAATTAAATTTTGCACAAAGTATGAAAATTTTCAAATTTACCATAGAACAATGAATTATCAAAACAAACTTGGAATATGTTGGATGGGTTGAGCTGAAAATCTTGGAATTGAATTATGGAACAACCTATGTCATTGTATCATTTTACAATTGGGTCAAAACCAACTACAAAGGGCAAGAACAACAATGAATATAAATTCACATTGGTGAATTTCATTGAAATGTTCACATTTTTGGAGCATTTTTTTCCTACACACATGGAGTAAGTATTTTTTTTTGATAACCCTTGTGAAGCAAGTTGGAAGGTGGTTTTGAAAAATGAACCTCGAGGGAGGCATGTGGAAAATGCAAAGGACAAAGGGCTAGAGGTTAATCTACTAACAATTGGAAATGACCAAGATTTCCTTGGGTTATGACACCTTGCATTCACAACGGAATGAAGTTCATAAAGGTCCAACCATGCTATTAGGGACCACATGTGCCCTTTTAAACCACTACTTTATTCTTAAAATATTCTTTAAATCTTTTTAATACATTTTTAAAAAACATTAAAAAAATTTAATTTTTAAAATATTAATATGTTAAGGTGTATATTTTAAAATATCCCAAAATATGTCATTAAAACATATTTTCAAATTGTGCTTTTAGTGTCAAAACTACTTTTAAGCTACTTTTGGATGAAAATCTTTGTACTACATAAGACAAAAAGGGCCTAGTCCTTACTACATTCCTTTTGTACTTTATATTTTGATCCCCAAAAAAAATAATGAATCAAAAGTTGTCAAAAATTTCCTATATTTTAAACCATTACAATTTTAGATTCCATCATAATCATCCATAAATGTGTCTTTACATGGTGAAAAAGACTAGGTAAAAAAGGGTGATGTTATGACAAGATTTTGGTACACCTTAAAAAATTTGGACCCTTTTATACAGTTCAATTTAGCGGTTTCATTAAACTAAATGTTACAAAAGATGTTTTGATGGATGGATGACATGTGTCAAAAAATTATAAACATTTTATGAGTCATTGCACATGACCAAAAGGTGTTGGCGAGGTAAAGTAGACCCAAAAAAAAAGTTTGAGCAAAGTCCAATTAAAAAATGGAACAATTTTTTATATGGACACAAAAAAGTATAATCAAAATTTTTGAAATAGAAATATAAGACCATAAGGCCTTGCATTTAGTTTATTGGATACAAAATTTGAATAACTTTGGTATCATAAAAGTAGGTTAAAAGTACGTTTGAACCAACTGGGTCAAAATGGTGTTCAAACCTATTTCATATTAAAAATTTGATATATTATGATTATAACATTCATAATTTGATAATGCATAAATATTTTTTAGGGCTCCATTAAATTGAAAAAAAATCAATATTTCATCTACATGTAGCCCATTTTGTAAGATTGGGCATTTTTTGCAAGAAAAAATTATTTTTAAAATTCTGCTTAATTCTACTTTTAAGATGGGGTTTCTCAAAATTTTAAACATAAAATGAAAGATTATTATCATGTTAATTATTGTACAAAAACAGGTCTACTTTCAATACATTAAAACTTTTTCATTGCTACATGTAAGTTTTTTTGACAAGGAGCAATGAACCATCTACTTTACTTTTCTTACACCCCAAAAGTCAACCTAGCCTAACCTAGCTAAGTTAAGCAACTTACCCTAGCTTGCATAACCAAAAGTCAACCTAATTTAACATAATTAAGCTAGTTACCTATGTTAGGAAACTTAAGTTACCTAACATAGGTTAGGTGGCCTAGATTAAGTACAAACATTGAACTCTTAGTTCAAAAAGCCTAAATTAGGCTACCTAACCTAAGCCAAGTGGCCTAGGTAACATAGGTTGCAACAATGAAAACTTGAACCTCTCACCTTCATTCTAAGGTTCAAGTCTTCATCCATTACACTATCACATTTTTTATATTAATTATATTTAACACAACGTTATAAAATTCAAAATTTTAAACTTTGAATTAGCCTTGGTCGCCTTAGGTTGACCTAACCTAACCTACCTACTACCTACCAACCTAGTCTAAACTTAAATCTCCCTAGGTTGATTTAAGATGAACTAGTTTATCAACCTATATTACTTATTAACCTAGCCTAAGTTAGCATGTTCATTTTTAGGTTAAAAACTAAATTAACTTAAGATAATTATGTCGCATCTAATCACATCATAATTGCATTTAGTAGCACAAATTTGAGGTGGTTACTTGATAAAATATTTTGTAATGAGGCCACTTAGGTTGACTTGGCAAAAAACTCAAAGCAAGGAACCTAGGCAAACTTACTTAGGTTAACCTATTAGTAGGGTAATCTATTCTAGGTATATTTAAACATACTAGATATAGTAAATTTCTTATATTTAGTTAAATAACTTATAAGGTAATCTATATTATGAAGTAGGTTTTTACTAAGTAGCTTACATACATAGGTTAATTTAATAGGTATGTTAACCTAAACTAGTGTGTTAAGTAATTAAAAAGTCAAGGAGTTATGTGTCACCTTTTTCAAAATGATTATTAATATTATAGTCATAATTACAAGTTAACAATAGATTATTTAGTACACATACACATGCATGTGAATTCAAGACACACAAAAACTTATGGTATCATTAAAAAATCATGGATTGCTATGAAAATTTGTGACACCTTATTGCCAAATGGCATGCCATGTCATCATCACATGGAAGATCAAATTATTATTAATTGAAAAAAACAACAATATCTTCAACTATTTAATAAATGAAATTAATTCATCAAATCAATGACATGAATCATGATGTTGACAAATAAGACCACATCATCTTATTGGCATATACCATTCCATCTCATCATTGTGGGAAATTGAATCATTATTAGTCACAAAGGTGGATGGTTCTTACAACTAAGTAACTAATGAACAAAAATTGAAAATAATATGATAATTTACCAAAAAAACCAACAAGTTATCATATTGATTATAGTTGCAAAACCATAATGCCATGTGGCATGTTGATTTTTTTGCCATTATTTAATGATTGTTATGACTAAATAGTAATAAATGTAGTTGAGAAAAATAATAGTCATTTTTGTGTCCAATTCAAAAGACAAGATTTGTTGTAATGAAGGTACAGTTTTTGGACTTGCATCTTGATGCAAAGAGCTATATTGAAGGATTGGACATCATTTCTAACATAGTGATCGACCGATAAATGCCTCATTTTATCCAAAATATTGTATGAGTCATCATATTGACTAATAATCAAGTGTTTTATCATGTAAAATGCCAAAACATGTCTTTTGCAACTAATCTTATTCAACTATAATTTTTTTTTAGTCATTTTTTTAATCACATGCCATTTTCTAGTCATTTCTCCCATTGTAGTCAAATAAAACAAGTCGTAAAAAACATGTTTTGGCATTGTAATTGCACGTGGAATGCCACAACATCATGTTGTGAGACTAGAAGTTGTCATTTTAGTTGCAAAAGTCAAGGTATTTTTAATTAATTAACTTTAATTTATCTAAAGAATATTATTATAATTTCAAAAATAATAATATATCTATCCAAAAAACCCATTAGTCATCATACTAATTATAGTCGCAAAACCATGACATCACATGACATCTCAATGACCTTTGCAACTACATAGTGATTTTTGTGATTAAGTAGTTACAATTATAATTAAAAAATACAGTAGTTGTTTCTTCAATAGGTCAAAAATTGATAATATGTTGTTGTGTGTATTAAAAAATTAATTGAATAAATGTAATTTAATTATGAATTTTCAAAGTTAAAGCTATCAATTTTTGAAGGGGTCATTTAATTAGAAATACAAAATTTTTAAAATTTCTACTTTTTTATTCCAAATAAACTTGAAGCCATATATTAAAGCATGCAATGGATAAACATGAAAAAAAAAAAACAAATTATAGTTGTGAAGACATTTAAAGGAGAGGGCCCAAGAAAATGGTTTGGCCACTTTTGGTTTTTTAACCATTCCTTGGGGTAGTTGGACTAGTGGTAGCACCCAAGGATGGGTTTGCCCTTTCATCCTCCACACTTCCAAGAACCATCACAATCACCATCTTCACAAGGTTCAAATAGGTAGTTGTACATATAATGGACTATTTGAACCATTCCTCTAATAGCATTTTAGTCATTATTGCATAGAATTTAGAACTTTTATTGGATATCCCAAAATGTGACTCATTTATGTGAAGATAACACATTAATTTTTTTTAGCAACAAAAAAAACACAACAAATTAATGAATGGTCAATCCTAGATCTAAACATTAGTAGCAACTATCCCAATCCATATAAGAAAGTGAATATGAAGTTTTATTTAAGAATGTATTTGTACAATGTTTTGATTGAAACATAACATTTTAAAGGTTGATAACAAACAATGAAACTAAGGAAATATCCTATTTGTGAAGATATCAAATCAAATACCATTCAAAAAAATTCAAAATGGCAACATCCCTTTTGATATTAAAATTGATGGTTTTCAAAACCAATCTCTAATAAAAGTTTTGGAAAATGAGTTTAAAATGGTGGCTTATTAAACTCAAATATGGAATATGTTTTCAAAATCATTTGAACTAATTTGTAAATTGAATTTATTCACTATGCTTAAAATGCATTAGTTATATTGGACTTTCCATTAGCATTTTTGGTCCACCCTAATTCTAGCTTCACCCAATACCATGACAATTTGTGACCAACAATCACATTAGAAGTAAATCATGTCGACAACTTATTTGTAAGTTAGGGTTCCTATATCTTCATGGATGGATGGCAACATAGTTGTTGGTCTTCATAGTAACCACAAGAAAAAAACTCATTGATTAAGTAATGATGGATCTAACAAGGGACCAACCAAAAATCAAAATGGACTTGAGTCAAAACTTGTTAAGGTGTAAAGACAGTCTTCTATCATAATGTCACTTTTATTTAAATTCTTTTATTAATCTTGTTTCACCATACATGTCTGTACAAAGTGAATGATATTGATGATTCTAGATATATGATGGTCTAAGCTATCATATTTTAGAATATTTCACATTTTTTTATTAATTAAAATTGATGGGAATCAAAATATATGAACCCTTTAGAGAGTTTTTCCTTTTAATGTTGGTTGTTATACTGTAATTGGTTGGACCTTGAAGCTTTTCTTTTGGGATGACAAATATGTGCCTTTATAAATGCCAAGTGACTTTAAAATGTTGCTTTTATGTCAAATGCCATCCAATATTGGGGACAAATGATCCCAATAATATTCATGAATTTTTGGACAAAAAAATGTTCAAGTTTTTTTATCAAACCCTTTGCTACACGTGTGCGTTCTTCCTTTACAAACTATGATACACACATTCCCAATCATCCATGTTCACCATATGTAGTTCTAGACAATTGTACCTAATGTTTTAAATGCAACATGTAAATCTAATTGTGAAACTTGAATGCCAAGTATTCAATTTGACTTTGCGATTCCAACCACCACACTATATGCAAAACATCACAAGTATGATCCACCAAGTTGTTGAAGGTCTAAAACCAAGGGTTGTCATACCTTTTTTAAAAGGTTTACATACATGCTATACAAATCACCCACATTAAGCTTCAAGATCAAGGCCACAAAATCACCCAAAATTATTTCCCTTCCATAGGCCATCTTTGACAAATTTTGCACCAACTCTTGATGGGCAAGCCACAATGTCACAATTTTAGAACAACTCATAATTATTTTTTTAATAGACATTATTTGTGATGTCTTCAATCATCTTCATATAAGCAAGTGATTTGTATTCAAACAATATGCACTTGGAAATTGCAATTAAACATGGATACCCGTTGCATTTTAACATTGTAGAAAATTAAATCTTCAAGCCTTTGGTCTCCATGATTATTGCTAGTTTGTTATGCTTGAGGTGGCTCTTTGGAAAGTGAAAAAAATGCATGTATACTAATTGAACAAAGCTGTCAATTTTTGCAACAAGTAACAAGTTGAACAATGTTTACACGATTAATTTACACCTATGGGCCATGTAGTGTGTCACAACCCTACTTTGAGAGTGTGTGAGGATGAAGCTCACACTCTCGAAATGGGGACTTGGGAGTCCTCCGGGACTCCCAAAACTTCAAAGTTCAATTGTAAGGGTCAAAACACCTTGCATTGGAATGTTCTTTATATCATTAGAAAGCTATCAAAATGTAGATGTCGAAAATGGGCTCGCATGGGCCATTTGGACATATGCAACACAAGTTATGGCAAAGAGAAAGGCCGGGAGTCAAATTGGTAGTTTGACTCCCGACCATTAAAAGTTAGGAATCGACCTGACCCCGGTGTGTGCAGGTGAAGTGCAACACACCTTTGGAAAGCTCTTGAGGAGAGCTATAAGTTTTCTTTAGACCTCATCCCAATCGGAGGTTTGAGCAAAGAGTTATGATCTCGCAAAGTCCCGGGAGTCCAAACCGAAACAGTTTCGGGACTCCTCCTTGGGAGTCCCAGGACAAAAAAACATTCAGATGTGGGTGTTGTGGAAAGGCACAGAGTATAATATATGGGGGAAGGTGGTGGCTTCCCCCGAGTCCAGGCCGTGGTGAGTCTTATGAGTCCAGAGTTCCCTGTGGCTTGTCCTAGCACTAAAGATGCCCCAAAAAGTGAACTAACCAACTTGTTGGTTGGTTTGATGCAAGTTCGAGTAAATAAGTAAAGCTTGTCATTCTAGATTGATTTTTACTTGAAAATTAAAGATGGTAAAAGCTTAACACAACTTGAGTTCAAGGCAAATGGTACAAATTTTAGTAGTATCAATGTGAAACCTTAGTTTCCTTGTTGGGTTTCGCATTGTGACCATACTATTTTATTTTGGATTCAATGTACCTAATAACATTGTCCACACCCTGTGTTTGGGCCTTTGTCAATGTTTACCATCTCCAATATATAGTTGTATTAAGTTTGTTGAAGCAAATGATGAAAATTTTAACATTTTGATGTTAAAGCCTAACTTCCTTATTTGTATTGTTGTGATATTGTTTGACTTTTATTCAATGGGTAAGAACCTCAACCACACCTTCTACGTGGGCCTCTATCAATGTTTAACATATCTTACATATAGTTGGTAGTGGGTGCATGAAATAAGTGGTGTAAATTTTTGCATTCCTGATGTCAAAGTTAACTTTTTTGTTCATATTGTTGGGACCTATTATTTGATGTTTGATTTAATTTGTAAAAACATCACCCACTTGACATGATTGTTGACTAATTCTTTGGGTTTGATAAACAATTATTAACATGTTTGTTTATTTGCAAATGTGACAAATCATAGTTGGTGAATTATTATCTATTGGTGGTTTTGGCACGTGTGAATTGAACAATTGTTCCTTTTAAAAACCTTGGAAACTTCAAGTTTTTATTCTTCTTTAGTTCTAATGTTGGAACTTTATATTTCACAACTTGATTTTTAACTATTCCTTTTAACTCTTACATGTGTTCAAGTACCATTGCATTTCTCTTGAATCTAAAGTTATGGATTAAGCTAACACATACATTAATAACCCTAAATGTTATAACTCTATTAAGGTCCCAACCATGAAAAGGAAGATTGAATAGCAAGTGGATCAATTCTTCCAGGACACACTGGTAGCCAAATTCACATGAATTAAATTTTCTTAGGAAAAGATTACAAGATGCACTATGTGAGGTGTCAAATTTGCATGCTATGGTTGAACACCAAGAGAAGTTGTTGGTGTCAAAGTTAATGGGTGAACAACAAGAATAGTGGGAGAAGAAAGTGTATGTGCCTTATTTTAGGTTAGGAAATTCCATTGAGTTTTGTACAAGTTCTAACACCCAACATGTTAAGAATGAAAGTGTTGTTTTCATTTTGGAGCAAATGATCAATGCATAGGTCACCAAGATGAAAAAATATAAGTAATTTGTTACTTTTTATCATCTTTTGAAACAAGGGAGGCCAATGACTAACTTCAAAAACAAGTTTAAGTTTTTGAAGGTTGGAAAAACATGAAAACAACATTTATGGAGTTGTTCTAGCGGGTGGGAAATGGCAAGGAAAATTACATGGATTACATGGTTTTAGTTGTAAGACAACATGTTATTCAAGAGTTTCATTTCATTTCAAATTGAGTTGTCATGAGGTAACAATTTTTGATAACCAAAGCTAAATGTCAATTAATTGTACATGGTTGAAATTGGATGAAGGTGTCGATATTCCTAAAGCTCCAAACAATCACCAAGGATGGTGGCTATGATATATTGACTAGGTCATGTTGGTGGATTCCTTGAGTATTTTTGGGGGCATATATATTTAATGGGGATTTGGGTCAAAATTAATATGTTGTGGTGTAGATGGCATCGTTATTTTCCAAGGCTTAAAGTCAAATGTGACATTGCAAATTATGACAATGGAACATGCACCATTTCTTACATGCATCCACTATGACGCACTCCCAAGTCCCTAGTTAGCCCCAAAATGGGCCTAAGTTACTCAAACTACGAAATTGTGAAGGACTTGGGGCACACTCCCAGCTTTCAGCACTAAAAGGGGTGGAGGGGCGTGTTGAAACTCCGGGATGGGACTAGGAAGTTTTTTCAAGTTTCATTTAACTTACCATCGTGAAACTCACAATGAATATCTATTAAACCAACTACTTTTCAAAAACATTAAACATATATATAATTCTATAGAAACATAATGGTTTGTAGGATTTATTGAAAGGTTTGTTCAAGGTTTAAGGTTTTAAAAACAACAACATACACTTTTGTCCACTCGAATACTACAAAGCAAAAACCTATAATTAAAACCTTAAAAAAACAGGTGCAAATAGACATCATTCAAGGAGACAATGTTTTGTGCCAAATAATAATTCAAACATGTTATCAACTACATCCAAATAACTCTTGTACAAACAACTTGTGTAACCAAAATATAGTTGATATAAACACATGTTGTCCACAAATAGGTGCAATAAACACCTATAGCTCCAAACAATTATTTAAGAAACACACATCAAGTTGATTTTGATGCAATATGTGTACATGTTAATGAGTCGTAAACAAAATGCATAAGAAACAAACTAATGATCATTTTTTTAAAACTCAATTAATAAAATATTGCAAATATGGAAGGCTTGGGAACATAATCTCCAAAAACATTTGTGCACCTACTACTTGTTTAAAAGTGGTTGCAAGATTGGGTGCTTCATTTTTGGTAGATTCGACACTCCCAAAAGTCCATGTTTCAACACTAAAATGAAAAAACCTTTTAAAATAAATATTAAATGTAGATTATGTGGCAATTAATGAAGTAAGAAAGTTAAGATGAGCAAAAGCTCAATTAAACAAATCTTTGACATACATGTTAGGAAAAAACAATCAATCTAATAAAAAAGGACTAATATAGGGACTTTTGAAAATAAGTTATAAATTTGGCCATTCAAAAATCTATTTGTTGGTTCATATTTTGCAATTTTTTTGTGAGAATTCATGTTTTTTTTCTAACATGTCTCACATATTGAGTCTTTATAAAATACTTGGAAATTAAATGATATTGAAAAATGCATTTGAATTTTCATGCAAATTTGAGTCCATAATCCATGATTCCACTCCAAAAGTCAATTACTAAATCTTTGGCATATATTTATCGAATTTCATCATTATGTACATATTCTAATTTAAGTTGGTAATGTCAATCCATAATTTTTTATCACATTGATAATTTTACCATACATTTATGGCATTGATCAATAGACCACACTTTGTAAAAAGTCCAAGTGAATCGCCCTATCTGACAATACCCTTCAAATAAAAAGAGGGATGTAAACTTGCATAACTCCTTTTTGTATCTATTGGGAAATATTTTGCACATATTACATGCATCACACAAAAGCAAATACCCTCTTCCATTGATGATCAAACTCCCCCACATAAGAATAATATTCAAAAGCTTAAAACCATAATGTAAATAATATATATACTTGGGAATCAAGAGCTATTTTACCTTTTAATGTAGTAAATTATTAATTTGAAACTTTTTTTTTTATGGTGCCATTAACATTGATTGACCTTCAACTTATAAAACAAACACTTTATTCACCATAAATAATCAACATTGAATAAATGATCTTTGTGACACTTGGAAAATAAAGCCCAAGGGTTGTAAATCTTTCAATAAACCCTACACATTTGTAGATTTAGATCCTCCATATGTAAAACAATATGCAACAAGCATGCACAATTGAGGATTCCTTGGATCCAACTTGTTACCCTACCACTTCCAAAAAATTAATGGCATTCAATATGTGGCAACAACTTGTAGAAGAAGAAATAGGTGAAAGCACATTAGGGTGTAGTAAAAATGACAACCAAAAATCTATTTTGGAAGTCTTATTTGATGTATTTTTAATTACAAAAAAATGGATTTCAAAATAAAAAATTGAAATGAAGTTAAAGTTGACATCTTTTCCATGTCCAAATCTAATAATGCCTTCCTTTCAACCTTTTTTGACACATATTTTAAATATTAGTGATGAAAAACATGCTTTTGGATGTGTGAAATTTTGAGATTTTATGAACTTTTATTGCATACAATAAGCAATTATAAAGTCCATCACATATTTTGATTTTTCCAAACCTTTTTTTATTTTAAATGTCAAAACCCCTTGAAAGTATCATGTCCCAAAATTGTGAGAACAATCTTCAATTCTATTATAAACAAGCACTACAAGAATTCATGGCTTTTCAAGTGGTCCAACTTGATTGCCATGTCCAGTTTGACTAAGAATTTGGTCAATTTGATTGAAGGTCCTTGGTGGCTAAAGTGACATGTCTCTTTTGATTGGTTTATTTAATTAAAATGACCTTTTTGACTACTTGGTCAATGTGACATTTAGTCAAATATCACCAAAAGTGAATTTTTTTAGTCAAAGTGGACATGGGTGTAGTCAAATGAGACATATTGTCAATTAATACTTATAGTCAAATAGGATAAGATGTGTACACCTTTAATAAAAAAAGACAAAGGTGTAGTCAAATGAAACATGGAGCCAAATGGGACATTTACAATCATAAATTTTAGAAAAGAAAATATTACATATAAGTGTTTACGAGTTCTAGGTAAGTCACATATAGATAAGTAATTAGGAGGTAGGAAATTAAGGTAAGGATGGTAGGTAGAAGGGTAGGTAAATAAATGATAAGCCTAGATTAGCATAAGTACATCTATGTGAACTTACATGAACCCAAGTTATATTTTAGGTGAGCCCATGCTAGCCTAAATAGGCCTTGGTTTGCATAGATTTGGTAACTAGGTAATGTAAGGGTTACGGTGCAGGCTATGTAAGGTCAATGTATGTAAAATTAAATATAATTAGGGTTTATCTAAGCCTACATAACCTTTCCAAAAACCTACAATATAACCCCTACATAGCCCTTACATATATAGGCCCACATAGCCTCTACAATATATAACCTTGGTAATATTGGCCTATATGTATGCCTTAGGTACCCCCTAACTACATATATAGTTCTTACATAGGCCTACATAACCTTGCATAATCTAAATAGCCATGCCTTACTTAGCCCCTATAAAGGCCCCTATGTAAGCCTAATAGCTAGCTATTACATAAACTTTACCTAAGCCTACATAGTGTGCATAAGCCCTATATAGCCCTATATAGCTCTTACCTATGCCTAGACACAACCGTACATAGCTCTACATAACCCTTTCATACTTCTTACCTAGCCCTACATAACCTAACATAACCTTTATTTAGACCCTACCTAGGCTTATGTATAGCCTACATAACCCCCTAAATAACTCTACATATCCTTACCTAACCCTTAAATAGCCCTAGGTAGCCCAAAAACACAAATACTTCCTATCTAAGTCAACATATATATCCTAACACAACTTGTACTTCGACCCTACCTAGGCCTACATAGCCTTACATAGCCCCTAAGTAGCCCTAGGAAGCCCATACATACCTCCTACCTAGGCCTACATAGCCTAACATAGCCTTTATTTAACCCTACCTAGGCCTACATAGTTTAACATAGCCCTTACTTGGACCCTACCTAGGCCTGCATAACCAACATAATCTTTACATAACCATACACCAACATATATAGCCTAATATAGCCCTTATTTAGACCCTACCTAGGTTTACATAGCCTTACATAGCCCCTAAATAGGCCTAGGAATCCCATACATACCTCATACCTAGGCCTATATAGCTTAACACATCCTTTATTTAACCCTACTTAGGCCTATATAACTTAACATAGCCCTTACTTGGACCCTACCTAGGCCTACATAGCCTACATAATCCTTACACAACCCTACCCTTACTTATGCCTAAACATAGCCCTTACATAGCCTTACATAACCCCTAAATAGTTCTAAGTAGCCCATAAATACCTCCTACCTAGGCCAACATATATAGCTTAACATAGCCCCTACTTATACCCTACCTAGGCCTACACAGCTTACATAACCTCTACATAGCCATACATAGCCCCTAAGTAGGCTTAGGTAGCCCATACATACCTTTTACCTACGCCTACATAGCCTACATAACCCTTACATAGCCTTACATATCCCCTAGAAGTAGGCCTAGAATGCCCATACATTCCTCCTACCTGGGCTTACATAGCCTAACATAGCCCTTACTTAAACCTTACCTAGGCCTATGTAGCCTAACATAGCCCCTACCTAAGTCTACATCTAGCCGATACATAGTCTAATATAATAGCCTAATATAACATAGCCTAGGTTAGTACTTATGCATAGACTAATATATTTTGTAGTCCATGTTGGTATAGGTTATAGCCTAGGCTAGTTAGTATAGAATATATAGCATAGGTAGCCTAGCCTAGGTATCCTAGTTAGTATGTTTGACCTTCCTACCTTCCTATGTACCTATTTATCCTCATAACTACCTTTGTAAATAGTGTAAAAGAAATTGAACATATTTATTACAATATGTTCGCAAACGTTTTCACTTTATGAAGGTGGTGGTGCAATGGTAGGACTTGATTCCTCAAAGTGGAAGTGAGGAGTTCAAGTCCCCACACTTGCAATCTAGGCCATGACCTTAGCTATTTAATCTACCTAAGTTGAGTGGGTGGCCTAGCCACCTACCCTACCTAGTTCAAGTGGGCGGCCTAGCTACCTAGCCTAGGTAGCTAAGTTGATAACTAGGTGGGTTTTTTTAATAATATAAAATAATTTATTAATTATTAAGGTAGGTAGGTATGTTAGTAGGTAGGGTAGTTAACTAGCTAAGAGGTAGGTAGGTAGGTAGGTAAATAATTAAAAATTAATTACCAAAAAAATTACTACCCAAATTTTGAATGGTCAATCAAAATGACCTAGTAAAAAAAATTGGGTCAAAATGACTAGGACTCAAAATGATCCAATCATAATGGACGCGTTCAATATGGCTTGTTCAAAATAACTACAAGTCAAGTTGAACATTGATCACTTTTGGGTTGTTTTTAATTAGTTTTTCAAGTTAAAAAAGCCATGAATTCTTGTAGTGATAGAGTTCATAACCTTTTTTTTTAATAGACTATGACCCAAGAATTGTTTAAATTGTAAAGTCCATCTTTCATTGAATATTAATATTTGGTGTAATTATTTATATTAAAAGCCTAAAGAAATAAATTTCACTTGTTAGAATTCATTTTGTTGGAATTCACAACTTGCATATGGGTTTGGCACAATAGTATGTGTCCACCCCAAAAAATTATGCCATTGTGACACCTAGAAAAGTTCATCGTAGTAGTTTTTTATTTGAAAACACTTTGTCATTACTCAAAACATATCTTTCATGACAAAGACATTTAACAACTATGTCTTAGTTCTAGTACGTAATCATATGTGTTATTTAGTTATATACCTTTAAACTGATTGGTGTGACTACATTGTGGTTACATGATTACCTACAGAGCCCTAGAGGGTAATTACTCCCTAATTATTCTCATTTCCCATGTTTCCTTTCCATACTTTCTTCCTCTAGCACTATTAGAATAGCCTACAAACAGGATGGTAGGTGTCATAACCCTAACCCTGAGCTCATGACCAAGGCAAGGGCTTGCAAAGGTGCAAGCCATGAGTGAAGCCCGAAAGTCACATTTCATAATCTCGAGAGTGTAGGAGAGTGTGAGGGAATGAACCCCACACTCCCAAATGAACTCCCACCTTGGGAGTTCGAGTCCCAATAGACTCTTGAATCTTCAGAAGGCAGTCGCAGGGGTCAAAACTCATTGGATTGAAAAGTTCCTTATATATTTGGAAAGATTTTGGAATTTAGATGTCTAAAATGGGCTTGCATGACTCATTTGGATACTTAAAACATAAGTTATGGCCAAAAAAAGGGTCGAGAATCAAATTGTCAAATTGACTTCCAACCATTAAAAGTCGGGAATCACCTTGATTTCCTTGTGTGTAGGTGACATACCGCATATAGTTGGAAAGCTCTCAACAAGGCTACAACTTTGCTTTAGACCTCACCTCAATTGGAGGTCTGCACACAAAGTTATGAGCTTCCAAAGTCGTGAGAATCCCAATTTCGAGAATTTTGGGACTCCAACTTGGGAGTCCCGAGACAAAATGACATTTGGGTGTTGGCCCTATGGCTAGGCACAAAGAATACTATAAGGGGGAAGGTGGTGGTTTCTCCCAAGTCCGAGTCGTGATGAATTTTGTGAGTCCATGATTGCTTGTGACTTGTCCATGCACCAAAAGTGTTCCAACTATGCACTAACCAACTTGTTGTTTGGTTTGTGCAGGTTTCTGTGAATAATTGACCTGCTTGTCACTCATCCTAGTCCCCATCCTTGAGCTTTAGCATGCCCCTTTACCCCCGAAGTGTTACGAACCAAGGAATGCAGCCCAACTCCTTATCCTTTTGATGTTTCCACATTTGGATTCACAATTGAGTCTTTCAGGGAGCTTGGGGGTGCATTTGTAGGTTTGTTCTTAGATAACAAACCTTACCCTCTTCTTATGTTCTTTGTATGACTTCTTACCTATTATTTGAGTTGATATTTAGTAAAAATAATCAAGTGAAGGTAGTTTCTTTTTTAGTACTAAGGTGTTGACCTTGTTCCCTTAGCCTTATTTATTAAAGGACAGTAATGATTGAGGGCTACAATTTCACCCATTTATGTTTGGCAACCAAATTGTGGATCATATTTGGGATTTTTTGTGAAGGATGACACTAATGCCTAATAATTTTTATTGTGGATAAATGAAGTTTAGTTTGAAGGGTTAGATGAGTAGTGCAAAACAAATTTTAGAACCTAATTATTGAAGGTAGACAAGGGCTTTATTGTCCTTATTGATTAACAACGATGGCACAATCCTAAAGAAAAAATAGTTTGTAGATAAAATTAAGAGTGTGATTGAGGAGAAGGTACCTATGGGAAATTGGAATTAATGTACGGAGTGGAAGGTACTAATGTCTAGGAGAAATAGAGAAAGACCTAGGATTCAATACCCAACTAGACACCATAAGATAAAACATTAATTTGATATGTTTCAAAATTACCATAGAGGTTTAAGAATAAAGAAGGTAGCTACTATTAACTAGCCAATAGAAAATTAACCTTGTCATACTTTCACAAAGAAAAGGAATTTGTTTTAAATCATGAGCTTTGCAATATATATATAACATGAGGATATAGAAAAAAGATGGAACAAATTCTAGAAAGAGAATTGGGAGTGTTGAGTGTAAGTTATGTGGAAAAGACAATAGAGGAGATGTTACCAACAAGGATGGTGGTCATGGGTGCTTTCCACTTCTGATGTCAAGATGGAAAGACCCTTATAGGACTAGGAAGCAAATAACTGCCTACTGGTATCACTTGCGGTGGAGGAATGTTGGGTTTAGAATGGGTAGTTTTGACGAAAAAGGAAATGCAAACACTACACCAAAATATGGCATCCATGACTAAAAAATTACTAGACATGGCATAAACAATGGGTCTGATTTAATTATAGTTGAAAAGGACCTATCCTAAAAACCATGCTTTGGTGTAGTGAAATAACATCTTTCAAGTTGGAAAATAAACAAAACAAACAACAAGGGGAGGGCAAGATGGATTTTATTTTCAAGAGGACCTATTACCTACCTATTTCAAAGGTAGGTGGCATAAATAGTACCAAAGCAGAAATAGACCAAGAGTCTAAGATTTCAAGATGAAGATATAGAAGAGGAGATAATACATGCACAAGGAGGTAGCCATGGAGGGTTATAAGGCAAGTTCCAAAAGGTAGCTTGTAATTTACACTTTATGAGACCACCTACTATGGTGACTACCATGGGAGTCCCATCCATAGCTACCTTTGAAGTGGAGGTGGTAAAACTAAATTAGAATATCAAAGGAGGCAAATCGTGAGGAGGCTTGAAAAACCTCAGATGACTGTTTAAGGGCAAGAATTCAAAAGTGGCAAAATTACCTTCCTTTGGACCATCAAATGTGGGTATAGCCATTGCTTGCCTTTATAAAGAAAGATCAAGCAATTCTCACATGTTCCAACGCTCTCAACTCATGGGTAATGTTTGGAGTGAAACAGGGGATGATTATTACCACCCAATAACAAAGCGGGAGTATATGCACAAAAGCCCACCATCATGGTGCAAGTTGTGCAAGGAGGTAAAACATTAAACAATAAAATAATATCACTACCATCTTTCCATTTTGGATGATAGAAGGGTACCCAACTAAAAAAATCAGACTAATGATTCGGGAAAAGACATGGAAATGAATTATACTCAAATAAAAAATAAAAAAGACAAGAGGACAGTAAAGGCGCCCATTTTGGAAGATCAAATGAAACAACCCAAACCTAAGAAAGAACCCCAGGAAAGAACCCTTCCAACATTCCAAGTGCCATGGGTTGGTCTACCTTCCACCATTGGAGGCTAGGATGGGAACCCCAAATGTATGGAATGGGGCCAACCATGTACCCTAGAATGCCAAGATTTCAAGTGTCGCCCTAAAATAAAAAACTAATTACTTGAGGTAGCACCCATGGAGAAAACAAATTTCAATAAAGCTAAACTAGGTAGTAGACAAGGGGGGGGGTGTCACAACATTCCACCTCCCATGTATCTAGCTAGGGAGTTCGTCAAAACAACAATTTAGAAGGCCTCCTCTACCGAAGGTAAGGGTTGGATCCACGTAAAGATTCCTCCAACTTTTCATTAGATTTAGACAAAGGAGAAGACAATAAGAAAGGTCAACCTCTAGTCCCACCAATACCTCCATGATGGAGAAGGATGCCACCTAACTGGAACCCCTACTTTCCATGATACCTAGCTATGCCACTAGTGATGGTAGCAGTTGGAAATTTTGATGGTGGTTTTTTAATTATAATAAAATTACTATAAAATTTGAAATATTTTTTAATTATAATTTATAAATTATTAATTATTAATACCAAGCTCAATTATAAAATAGATCATTACTATAATTATGGTATAGATACTTTATTTACAATGATTTTACAACAATTGTACATTAATATTCCATTAAAATCTGGAATAAATCTCTTTTATTACTAGAATAATAATAATAATAATAATTTTTGGGAAATTTTAATATAACCATATTAACGAATTATAAAATTTTTAATTAAAATTTAATTAAAAGTTTGTAACAATAACTCCAAAAAAATATTATTATCATTTTTATTGAATCTATATTTTAGCTAGGAGATAGTTTAACAAGGCTACCTATAGTATTATTATTAATTTTTTATTATATCACTTGTTGTAGGCATTGTTAATTATATCAACCAATATTTTATGATAAAAATATTTAATAATAAATCATGGATATGGTTGGAATATGGCCTTAAAATATTTTATGTATATTCCAAATACATGTTTAATAATCTCAAAACATACATGTACATTATTTTATGTTTGTTAAATTTTAACATGCTCTAAATATGAACTAAATATGATTTTAATACATTCCTTGTACATATCTTCATTATACATTTCCAATATCTCTTTAAGGTCTTTGAAGTGACTTTACTATTCCATAAGGCTACAACTAATTTTGGTCACATTTGCAACTAATGGGAGATATATGGCCTTTTTTGAATGAAACCAATTGAAAAGTCAATTTTTTTGGAAGGTTGAAAAAAACAATATTTGCAAACTAGTTGCAACATTGTCACAAACATGACCAAAAAGAATAAATAGTCATAACAATGATTTAAATAGTTGCAAATGACAATCTATGTACATATAATTGCAAATTTGTTGGTTACAAAAGATCTTCTAGTGTCTCATGTGGTTCAACTTATTCATCAACCACCTATGTTAGGTTGTTCAAACTATTATTAATTTTCAACCTAAATCCTTATAAGAATCATGTAGGGTGAATATTTAGTATTTGTTTGAATCCCATAATGATACACAAATAAGATTTTAGGTACTTGCAAATCCCATCCTTGAACATTGGATGATGAAATAATAGTGAACCCATGTTTCAAGGTTTTGATCATTCTTTCCACCATACCATTGCAAAGAAGCCATTATGAAATAATCAATTGATGTGTGATTTTGAAATTCTTACATGCCATATCAAATTTTACCATCCATTCCCCACCATTATCAATAAGCACATATTTTGGTACTCCAAATTTGTGAATTATTTTTTCTTCCAAAAATTTAGCAATTGTGTAGAGGTGTGTTTTTCCATGGGTTATGTCTCACACCACTTAAAATAGTGATCTATAACAACCAAGATGAATTTGTTGCTAGTTCTAATTTTTGGAAATGGGCTACAATGTCAAAACAACCTTGTAAAACAAATCATATACCGAAATATTCTTCAAGTCCTCAATTCTTGAACCAATGCTTTCGAATTCTTGCACCATTTGACAATGACCACATTTGTGAATAATTTGTCTCACAAACTCAATTTTATCACACCAAAAGTATATATTTAAAAACTTTTGCAAAAGTCTATTGTTCATTAAAATGACATCTCCATGTCAATTACATTCATAATCATTTCCCTCTCATTAGGCCTAGGCACTACCGAATTTTGAAACATCAACACATCATGTTTTTGGCCTCCTACTTTTGGCATTGAAAGTAGGAGCTTGAACACAAAAAAGATTGCTCCAATTCTGTGCATGGAGATTTGGGCATGATTTTAAACAAATGTTTTGCTCTTGGTTTCCCATTTTCGGTGCCAAAAATAAGAGGTTGAGAGCAAAAAAATTGCCTTGATCACACTTTGAGTTTCTAAGCTTTGTACTTGGAGTTCTAAGCATGGCCGAAATCAAAATTTTCTACTCTTGGCTTCCTACTTTTGGTGTCGAAAGTAGGAGGCCAAACACAAAAAGAAATAATTTGCTCCAACTCTATGCATGCATATTTGGGCATGGTTTAGAGCAATTTCTTTTGTTCCCGGTCTTCTATTCTCGGCACCAAAAGTAGGAGGTTGAGAACAAAAAAATTGTCTTGGCCACATTTTGAGTTTCTAAGTTTTTTGCTTAGAATTCTAGGCATGGTCGAGATCAAAATTTTCTACTTTTGGCCTCCTATTTTTGGCGTTGAAAATAGGAGGTTGAACATAAAAAAAAATTGTTCCAACTTTGTGCATGGAGATCTAGGCATGGTTTAGAGCAAATGTTTTGCTCTTGGTCTCCTATTTTTGCCGCCAAAAGTAAGAGGCTAAAAGTAAAAAAAATTGCTTTGGCCACATTTTGAGTTTGTAAGTTTTGTGCTTGGAGTTCTAAACATGGTTGAGATCATTTTTTTTTGGTTTTGTCCTTTTACTTTTGGCACTAAAAGTAGGAGGTGGAGTGCCAAAAAAATTACCTCGACCATGCTTTAAGCTTCCAAGCTTCATGCTTGGAGCTTTAGGCATGGCCACTTTTATCTTTATTTTTAGCTCTTAGCCTCCTACTTTTGGCACCAGAAGTAGGAGGCCAAGACCATAAAAAATTGATCTTGGCCATGCCTAAAACTCCAAGCACAAAGCTTAGAAACTCAAAGTGTGCCCAATGCAATTTTTTTTGCTTTCAACCTCCTACTTTCAACATTAAGAATAGGAGATTAAAAACAAAAAAAATTGTTCTAAACCCTGCCTAGATCTCCATGCACAGAGTTGGAACAATTTTTTTGTGTTTAGCCTCTTACTTTTGGCATTGAAAGTAGGTGGAGCACAATTTTTTTTGCTTTAGCGATGCTTTGAGGTTCCATGTTTCGTGCTTGGAGCTTTAAGCATGGTTGAAAGCAAAAAAATTTGCTCTTGCCCTCCTACTTTCAACATTGAAAGTAAAAGGGTGAGTGCAAAAAAAAATTGCTCCAACTTTTTCCATGGAGATCTAGGCATGTTGAGGCCAATTTTTTTGCTCTCAATCTCTTACTTTCAGCATCAAAAGTAAAAGGCAAAGAGCAAAAAAATTGCCTTGGCCATGTTTTGAATTTTTAAGCTTTGTGCTTGGTTCTATGCATGGTTGAGATCAATTTGGTTTTGTCTTGGCTTACTACTTTTGGAACCAAAAGTAGGAGCCCAAACGCAAAAAAAATTATTTCAGCGATGTTGTGAGCTTCCAAAATTCATGCTTAGAACTTTAGGTATGGCCGAGAACAATTTCTTTTTTGCTCTTGACATCCTACTTTCAAAGCTGAAAGTAGGAGGTTTGACAACCAAAAAGTTTGTATGGGCCACGCTTTGAACTTCCAAGCTCTATGCTTGGAGTTCTATGCATGGCCCAAAAAAAAAAAAAAAACTTAGCCTCTTACTTTCAGTGCTATAAGTAGGAGGTCGAACACAAAATGTTTTACCTTGGCCATGTTTTGAACTTTCAAGCTCTATGCTTGGAGTTCCATGCATGGCTAAAAGCAAAAAAAAATTGTTCTTGGCCTCCTACTTTCGGTGTTATAAATAGGAGGTCAAATGCATAATGTTTTGCCTTGGCCATGTTTTGAACTTCCAAGCTTTGTGTTTAGACCTCTCAGCATGGCTTAAATGTATTTTTTGCTTTTGACCTCCTACTTTCAACGTCGAAACTAGGAGGTTGAAACCAATTTTTTTTTCAATCTATTCATTCAAGAATGTTTTTTACATAGTTTAATGTTTCAAGTTGGAATAGAACAATCTTGGATTGATTTTAGGTGTTATGGCTTGTAATCTCATATTTAAATACATTTTGCAATCTCACATTGATGCTACTTACTTGTAGAATAAAATAATGAAAAAATAATTGAGATCCTATTTGAAAAAATGGTCTTTCTTATAATCGTGAAGTCATAAAAATAGATTATGGATTTCTGAAAAACAAGATCTTGCATTATTCAGCGACATTAGATTTATGATGACCAATCTAATGCCCTCTAATATTGGTCAATAATAAATGGGTATTTTTTGGAATTGCACATGTAATTTAAAAATGTTTATGTGCAATGTTTGGTTTCTAGCTTGGAACTATGCACACTTCTAAGGATAATTTGTATGATGACAACAACAATGTTATTATATTTGTCTACCAAGCTTTAGTCACTACTACACAAGGATTGGAATGGACTTTCAATACTAGGAAATTCAATATCATTGGGGAAAATCTCCCCAAAAATTCTTGAAACATAGTCTTGATGCTAGGCACTATTTCGCTTATTGCCAATGTCATTGCCAATGATTTTCAAATCAACAATGAACTAATCGATGTCGCTCCAAATCATAAAATTGCATTCATAGACTCATGTGATTTTTCCAACAAGGATGGAACATTGTTAATCTTTGTACACCCATTTAATTCTTCACTTTTGATTCTGACACATTCTGTTTTTTGTTTTCAGTGTGATGGAATGCCTTAAGGCAATGTCTTTTGCCCTCCATGCCACCTTGGAGTTAAGAGAATTGAGTTATGATACACTTTGGATTGAAAATGCTCTTAACATTCCATCCACTTTTGATGGTGATGTTCTTTTTGAACTCCCCCTTCTTCATAATCCAAATGGCCATCCTAGCTAGATGACAACCTTTTTTGGTGCAAGGTCAGGACAACACACATCAAGAATGATTTCAATATAGAGATGTTAATTGAAATAGAATTTTAAATGGAATATTGATCCCCAAATTCAAACAAATCAAGGAGCTATTTTGAAACATTAGATTATTAATCATCTATTGACTCGATGAATGTACTTGCTTTTTTTTATGAATTATTAAAGCATATATAAAATCTTCAGTAAATTGATGATCATACAAAGACCTTGAACTTCCTTCTCACTTATTACAAATCCATTGAACAAATCAAGTTTTTCATGTCAATGGACACTTTTCCAAATTCACTACCAATTTTATATGCAATACACCATTGCTTGATAAACATCATAAAATTGTTCTATGTGTTTTCTTATTTGAACCCTAGAATTGTTCGTTGTGTGACTTGTTTTTTAGAATTTTGCATAATACAAGTGCAATGTATTTAACAATAATCCCAAATGTTTCAACATATCTCCCGATTTGAATTGTGCTTTAGTACCCAAGTTTCTAATTGTCTTCTAGGTTTCCATTGGTCCCATGTACTTATCAATGCATTTTTAATTTTCTATCATTATCATTTATTGCTCACTTGAGTTTTATCTTGATTTCAACGGGCTTTCCCATTCAATTTCAATGTTGTCAAGTATAATTCACTATAGAGTTGAACTTGAAATCAAGTGTTCCATATTCATCACATGAATCTTTTAAATATTAGGTTTGTGTTCTATTCCAAAGATAAAAATTGTTAAATATTTTGTATTGGTAGGCTTTCACATAGTATAAAAAATTCAAAGGAATTTTTTTTTTTTTTTGCACCCAATTCTTCTTATTATTTTATAAACCCTACTTAGTTTTTCAAAAATAATTAAACTTTTTCCTCAATTCTAGATGCCTAATTAACCTAATAATTATTTTTTAAAACATTTGTAATCATTTTTTTAGCTAACTCAAAATGTTGATATTATCATTGCTTTTAAGTTATTTTGTTTTTTTCGCTTCCCTAACATTTTCATTTTATCCCACATACAAAACACTCACTTGTTGCATGTATTACTTGTATTATTATAGTTGAAATCAAATGAAAAATTTGGGTTATCACTTTTGTTAATAATCTTAGAATGTGACACCCATTTTTAGACCAATATCCTCGTACTCCACAAAACCAATGGATTGTCCACTAGTTGTTTTCTCCACCTATATTGTACTCACTTGATAATGAACACATTACTATTTCTATTCAAAAACGCATTGTCATTCAACGAACATTTTCATGACATAATAATTATCTCCATGAACATCAAAGCCTTGAAGTTCTTTGTTTACACAAATTTGTTCACTATTACCCATATTTATTCCAAATTCTTTTCTTGGTGGGTTTTCGAGTTCTTCTGAATGATGTTGTGAGACTTTGTTTCGAGTATATTAAGCCAAGTTGAGTGCCACTGGTTGGTTGTTCATTTCATTGGGACCCATTGTGGAGTTAGGTGTAGTCATTGATGTGGTGTCCTCCAAATCCATCATCTTTTTCTAAATTTGTCATTACATCTTTCGAGCATGGTGGGGAGTTCTCCTTTCCACCTCCCTTGAGGTAATATTACTAATTGACACCAGTTGATCCATCTTTTTATTGTAAACAAGTTATGGAGTTTCATATGCATCATCTTTAGCATTGGAAGTGTTCCCTAACCACTTTCGTTACAACATTGAATCAATTATTTTGTAATTAGTTTGAAATTCAAGGGGGTAGTCAAATTGCCAATGAAACAACGTTTTATAATTTTGATTCATCGAGTGTGTTGGCCATGGATTTTCTTTAAGAAATTGTCAAAAGTTGTTTAGAAACTTTGGGAAAAACATTTACATCATTGTATTATATATCTTGTAATTTGCAAGTGGTTAGAATATGCCCCATATCCAACCGTTACTCAAAACTCTACATTTATAGTCTTGAGCTATCTTGTTTTTACAGATCTATGCAAGTCCAAGTCTCATGGCATTTGGCAAGAGTGTTTTAAATATGGATATTGTGACATGGTGCAAATGAACAATTCAACTTAGAATACATAATATAGTTACTTTGATTGCTACCTAGATGCTCATTAAAAGAATTTAAACTCTATTCATTCAATCATACATAGTTGTAAACATCTCCCAAAAGAAAGTTTTATAAGGTCTTTATTCAATTTTTAATTCAATGGCTTCTTGAAAGTTGTTTAATTTTTATTGGATTGTTTATATGGGGTCAAAACATGATTGGGGTACCCCCTCAAGAACACTAAGGACTCAAATTCTTTTTTTTTTCATTTTTCTTATGACCTTTATTTGACTTCCCTTTTTTTTCTCATGTCAAATGAAATAATTTTGTTCCAAATTGTATATAGGCATTTAGAATATCTATTGTTTTGACTTATGAAAGTAAAAATAGTAAAATTTATCCAATGTGGGCCATGTTTTATCAATGGCCCAAAATTCTTAGAAATTTCATTTTTCGAAACTTTTTACATTGCAATAAGGCACTTGGTTTTTGTCACATTCATACATTTTATGTGAGTGTAAGCAAGATAAAGTGAACAACTTGATTACCTTGTCAAAACTAGAACAAGTAGATTTAAAATAATAACAAAACCCATTATAGAATTGTGGAACATTTCAATGATTAAATATGATATATGTTTACCCTAATGTGCATTGATTTTCATATTTCAAATTATAAAAGTAGGTTTTAAGTAGGTTTTCCAAAATACAAGTAGCTTTTGATGTTTATTTTTCACTGTGGGCTTTTGGTTTCAAGTAAGTGTCAAGTATATTCTTACAAAAAGGAAATAGATTTTTTTTTATGACTTGCTAAAACATATGTTGATCTTATTTCCTAACTTATTACATATCCATTTCATTATTTAAAATACCAAAAAGTGGGTTTGAACATAGATTTTTCAATTAGTTTCAAATCTATTATTTATTTATTTTTTAAATTCATTTTCTTTTAAATTTCTTAAAATTAGATTCTTATAAATTTAATAATACCAACTAATGTTATTTGACACATACTTTCACCTAATTTGATGCTACTTTATGGTAGTTATATGAGAGGCGCAAGGTTAAAGTGGAAACATCTACTTTTTTGGTATACTTTATTTTGCTTTGACCCATGTACATTAATACCTAAAGTGTTTATGGTAAGAATCTTGGGCCAAAAAAATTTGTTTAGACATTCTTTGTGAATCCTTGAATTTGTTTTTCTCCAAGAGACAAAATCATGGATTTTTTTTCCAGGATTTGGTAGGAATCCTAAAACTTGTTCAAATTTGACATGTTAGGCATAAAATAATACCTTATTAATGTATATATCCATGTAAAAAATCAAATTTTTAATATGAATGTGCCATTAAATTACAACAAACATGTTTTAAGTGAGGGGGTCCATTGGATCTACAAAAGGAGACAGTCCTTTTTCATACCCCAACCATACTTTGACCCATGGAACTAGCAATTTTAAAATGTTTACAAATGGCAAAACAATTAAAAATTCTTATGAACCAAGAGATATGTTTCCAAATCCTATCATGCATTTTATGGGTAATCAAGTAATTATGAGTGTTTTACTGCCCCTTAGGTATGATGTTGGCTAGTGTCATTTTTGGTTGAAATTCTTGTTTACATACCATGTGTCCATTATGTGGCCTCTAGCCAATGGGACTTTTATATTTCATTGTATTTTTATCTCGACCCTCACATCAAGTTTCCAAATTTCACTTGATTTTAAGATGTAAAGGGGATATTTAATTATGTAGTGAGAACAATTAAACCATCTTGTGAATAATCTAAACCAAAGTATCATAACTAATGTGTAATCTAAAGCTTGAAATTGCATATTACACATATTGGAAGCATTTAATTTGTTGCAATTTTTACCTTGGGAATGCCATGTGGCATGGTTGATGACATGGTAGAATGGCTCCAAATGGCAAAATAGTTACATGTGTTTAAACAACCACAAAATCATGTATTTCATTGTTTGTTTATGATAATCATTTATTATTTTGATATGATTTTTTAATGACTATTTGTTTCAAGAATCACAACAAATTTGTTAAATAAACAACTTCAATGTTCAAGTTCAACCCCCCCCCTTTTTTTTTTCATAACTGAATATTTCCTTCTGAGACCACATATTATGAATAAATATTCATGTTAACACGTCTATTGAACCACAATTTAATGCAAACAATGTGATTTTGGGTCCTCCTTCATTTGTTAACACATCGTTGTTTTTTACTATCATACATGTATCGTGGTTTCAAGACCGGCCCTATCATCTGACAATTCACAAGATGTTTTAACACTTTGTTCTTAAATTCTTGTGGCATTTAGGCTTGCTTGCTTATAATTGCATAAAGTTTTTTTTGAAGTTTCATAAATTCTATTGATAGTTGGTTGTTAATTCCTTTGTCAACAAATCATTGAGTAAACATGAAAAATTATTCTAGAATCAATTTTTTCAAACTTGCACATTCTTTGAAGAAATCCATGGCATGTGTAAACATTGCCCAATTGTAATCTTCCATATCCTCTTTCAGAATGTTTACAATTTGTTTAAGTAGTGCAAGACTTTTTTGTTTATCTTCGCATTTGCCCATCACTATGCCGCCCATTGATATGTTTTGTCAATTGGCCTTTTCCATTATGTTCTTCATGTTTTGATTTCCAACAAATGTTGGAGGGGGAGTAATTGAGTGTCATCTCTTGGATATTCCCAAGGTTGTGTTGTCATTCACATATTCCATCTAATATCCTTGAAATTAATGTATATTCAATAATTGGTTCCAAGGTGTTTGGTGTGAAAATTTATGTCAATTTTCCTTTTGCCATCGTTAAATAGAGGCTTCAGGATTGCTAGCATGGCGTAGAGGTAAAAATAGTGCAACTAGGTAGTATTAGTGGAGGAAATGTAAATTGTTGTATAGATTTGGCAAATTAGTAGTAGAGGAAGAAAAATGCAATTTGATTCTACAAATAGCAAGAATGGTTATAGATGCAAGATTTAGTCCTACTCATGCACTCGTGCTCGCCTACTCATGCTCATGCTCATAGGCTCCTGGATTAACATCCCTGGTTGCCTTGGCTACCTAACATTATGTTAGGTTGAATGGCACTTAAACTACTTAACATTAGGCTTATCCCAGGTGGCCTAGGCTAAACATATGACATCTTGTGAACACATTTTCAATTGCCATGTGTTCACATGGCATGGGTTGAAAATATATATAACTTCATATTTAACTCAACAATCAAATGGTTAGAATTGTCTGATCTCTTATTTTTTTATGTCTTTCATGATTGAAGTTGTAAAAGTCATAATCATATACACAATTGTGACTAGGTACATGGAAATGACTAAATGTCCTATGTGACATGTCATGTTCAACTAGTTAGTCATGTAGTCATAGATGTCCTATATGACTACAAACTTAGTTATATGTGTATTCATAAAAGACAAATTTTGGTGCAATGTGTGGAACAAAGTTCAAAGGCAAGGTGAAGATCATGCAGTGGAATATAGAGCAAAAACACAAGTTTGGCAATGGCTTGAACACAATTCAAAAAAGAAATTGGCTATACAAAAACAAAGAAGGTGACAAATGTTGGCAAGCAATGTCACTTTTTAATAACTAGACACAAGGTAGGATGGTGGGCCAAGTGTATTTGGTGGGTCCACACTTAGGTCCAACCATTGCTTGAAGCATTGATGAATTTGAGGACACCCAATGGAAACCCAACGATCTACAAATCAAAACCGAGCATTTGGCAAATTGTTTTAAAAAACCTTTTTTTTCCTTCACAACTTTTTGCAAGCCTCTTTGTGATTTTGCACCCAAGAAAACCATTGAGCAAGTTCCCTATTGTGTGTGATGAGTCGCAACTAGACAACATGACTTTCCCTTCAGTATAAGATACACTTTCATTCAAATAATGAGCATGATTGAACTATGCCAAATTGACTTTGCAATGGACAGGTGTAAGTTTTTTTCTTTAATGTAGTCAAAGTGCCAATTATTCTACCAAAAGATTTAGCCAAATTTGGCTATAAAGAAAATATGAAGTTGATACAACAAAAGGATCCTCCAACATTCTTAGCTACCTACTAAAACCTATTGTAGAAATCTGGCTATTTCTTCTTCTTTTCTCAAACTTTTGGAGGTTAAGAAGCTCCCCAGAAAACATTAGTATTTTGCATTTTCCTTTCTTTAATTCAGAAATATAAAAAATTGGCCCAAAATAAAAACAATATAATGGTTATTCATGAGTATTGTGATTTATCCGTTCTATAACTTTCATTTATTGGGCACATGCATAAATAGGTGACTTATTCATTCAACAACCAGATTTACATATAACTGTGGAACAAAAGTATTTTAAATAGGTTTTGATTTGAATATCTCGTAATCAGTGTTTACTTTTTTCAGTTTTCTGATGTAGCCTCATCATCCACCAAAAAAAAAGACTTCACATGGATTGCTGACCCATTTGTTGAAAACTATCCAAACTGTAGAAAATTAGTAAAGAACTGCCCAAAACCAAATACTATGTCTAAATATGAGGAATTTTCTCAAACTAATTTTTCCATTGAAAGTTTCCGGAAAATTTCTTTAAAATTAGAGAATCTATAAAAGAATGGTCCTCAAGAAAATTTGAGATTGCAATTTTACAAAAATTCACCATTTAAAAAATCACTGCTCAGTTCAGACATTACAGCCAGTGTTTACTGAGAACCGGCAAGAAACGTAAATAGTCCCAAGCGTTTGTTGAACTTCGAAATTTTTTATTCGCATCACCAAAATAGTTATTTCATAGCAACAAATCTCATGCATAGTTATACAGCGGATAGGACGAAAAACAATAAATTTCTGCCAAGGTCACTGGCAGAAACTTAAATAGTCACAAGAGGGATCTGGGTACAACGTATGAAACACCGCTAGCCTAAATGGACTGACTGTTATGATTCTTGAACAATGGATTTCGTTGTCCATTGATAGACGAAGTCCACGGGTAAATTGGGTGATTTGACTGCATGAAGCACTGAAAGCTGCAAGCCGTCATTAGACATTTTCATATGGGATTCTTTTTGTTTGAAGTTTTACATATTTCCAACTTTGCAGCTATTCGATCTACCTGCGTGAGATATTGACCAAGGAGATTGATATTTCTGAATTTTGGTTTTCGATTGTGGGACCAGCAAATTGGCAACCATCCACATGCTAATCCTCTGGGCTGGACTGTAGTTCACAGAGGTGGATCTACAAAAGAGTTGCAATTCTTTTTTTAAAACTAAGCCAAAGATGATGCCATTATAATCTTCATCTTCTTTCTTTCTTTTTCTTTGTTGCATGGTGATACTGCATGAAGCCCAATTTTTTTCCCCCACATATTTTCATCAAATTCTCATGAATTTTTCATGTGTTCACATCATTTTTCAATTTGTTCCCCAAGAAGTTTCTAATACACCCCAACTTATCCCTTAAGTTTTGCCCAAAGTTGAACTCTCATAGCAAAGGCAACATTTCCATGATTCTATTTTGGGAGTGCAAACTTGTATTTTGAGGAGTGTCCAATGCTTTAGAATTTTTTTTTGTATGAAGGGCCAATCAAGGTGAATCATTGCCAAAATAAATTTGAACTTTGGAGTGCACTTCACAACAAACTAGTAGAATCAACAATACACATGTAAAGAATAGGTACCAAATTTTATGGAGTCAGTTATAAGTGTAAACAATGAGGATGAACACAATTAGAAAAATAAATCTTAATAACTAATGAAACAAGGCACCTAGGAGGTTTAGTTTTTTTTTGGGGAAGGGGCGGGAGGCTGATTTTCATGGATTTTGTTTTGGGGTAGGGAAGAGGATGAAACTATACAACACAAATGGGTTTCGGATCGAAACTATGTATGTTTATTACATAGCTATGAAAATCTATGTTTTTGATTGTAGAAAATATTTTCTCAATCTTCTGTTGTCTATGCATAACAATATGTCTCCCCATTTTTCTATCATGAACTAAACATAAACATTAACCCCTTTCAAAACAAAAACCTTTTGAAATCAAAATTTCAATTCTAGCAAACTTTGCATTCATATAATAACTTTGTACAAGTGAAAGTGTTTCTCAAGGTCACAAACACCCACTTATATATCAACCAAAAAGAAACAAGTGAAGAAACTTCCTAAAGCTTATTCATCACATGGTTCCCCATGTGATTTCACATAAATTAATATGTGAAAGTCAATGCACCATGACCAAATTATAAAATCTTACCACTCAACTTACCTCTTTAAACAATTACCTAAGTAATTGTGTAATTACATCAAGTTACACATCAAGTTACAAAACTAGTGGATACGTAGTCATCTAAATATTAGTTTAATCAATTAATTCACCAAGTTAAAACTATAAAAAAAAGTTGCAATTTTATTTTTGGTATAAGCCAAAAGGTTATGAGACAATCTTAATCTTCTTCCTTTTCTTTGTTTGGCGGTTTCGCATGCATCACATCACATACTTTGTTCATAAGCTTTTCCCAAAGTTGAATTGTCATAACTTATAAGGTAGGCAAAACTAAAACTTTATCATGATTATCTTTTGGGTGCCACCAATGTTCCGATTACTTTATTTGTGATGGGCTAATCAAAATGGCTGCTTGACCCTTCCCCACCCCCCGCCCCCCTCCCCCCCAAACACTTGAACCTTGGGGACCTGCAAGTAATTAATAAAGCTAACAATAGGACACTAAGAGAACTAAAATAGTTGAATATAACCCATTTGCAAAAAATATTTCAAGCAGATGTTTTCCAAATGCTCTTCCAAGTGAAAGACCCAGCATTTGAAGGGATGTGATTGTACAAGGATCAGCAAAATCTTGATTGAAGAATGTTTTTTTCTTTTTTTGGGTGGAAGGCAAATTTCTGCAACTAATTCCATCTCCAATGTGCATGTTACTTTTCTTTTTCCAATGTGTTATCTTGGTTTAAAAAGTTGCATAACATTCAAGCTCCTGGAACCGGTGAGATTGTGGTGCGTAGATGATTAATAATTAGATCACAAAAATTCCTGGAAGGGGGTGCAACTTGCAAACTTTGGCAGTAGTAGTAGTACTTGAAAGAGCTGCCAGTTATGAAATGGACATTATTCCTGAAAAGAAGAGAAATGTCAGCTCTTTACACAGCAAGTGGATCCACACAATTTCTCTGACTCTTGCCTTCCCCCTAGAGAATTGGAATTACTTTTTTGTTTTGGGGGGGGGAAGTGGGGACATTGCAATCCTTATCTAAACAGCCTGTTCCGCTTTAAACAACCCCATCTATCCACTTTAAGGTATTTTTCACTGTCTCAATTACTTGAGAAGCCCTAAATGCCTGAGTAGCCAAAATTGGTTTTTTTTTTCTGGGAATTGTAGGTTCATGAAGCAAGGAGAGCAGAATTCCAAATTTGTTTTTGGGGCACGTGAAGTGTGGTCATAGGCTCCAAATGGCATGCTCACTGGAATTGTCCATGGTATCCAAATTGAAGGGCAAAAAATCTAAAGCTTTTTTGTTTAGTAGTAGAAATTCCTTTTCACTCAAATTCCTGGTCTCTTCGACCTTGGAGTTTGAGCAATATTATTTTACTCCATTTCCAAGTCCTGTACTTTTGTTCTGATAGGTACACCCAATCATAATTTTGGCAAAAACTTAGGTTACTCAAAGAGCTGTGAATGAACTGATGAGATGGATAAGCTTATTTGAGATTCCTCCTCAAGTGCTCTGAAATTGTAGCACATAGTACTAGGACAAGTAACCAATAAAACAGCCAACTGTAGGAACCAAGGAGCCTGTACAGATTATAGAACATGGTACCTGGCAGAATTGGCCGTAGAGACTGCCCATTCCTGGTGCTAAAAGCAGAATCCACACCTGCTGCTGGTTCTGCCTCTTGGTAACCAATGGCCTGGACCAGTCTAAATAGGCATTCCTTGTTTTGAACTTATTCAAATGGTGGAGGATCCTCAACAAAGCAGCTTCGAGTAGTGTCAAAGTTTTGTTTTACCCAACTCTGAGTAAAACAAATATATGAAGACAACTTGAATCGTAAGATGTCATCAATGGATTATGGCATATGTGAAGCAATCAAAGAGTACAAGAGACTAGGATCCTACATAAGGAACAAAATTAATGTGTTTCATATACATGCTAAAAATGTCAAATGGAAAAAATGTCATAATCTTGTAAATTCTTCTGAATGCAAGTTATTTATTTGTCCTTCCACAATAAAATCTATCAAAAAATTCACATTGATTTTGTTCCAGACTATAAATTGAATACATAAGAAAACAATATTCCACTCAAGAAAATAATAATTGTCGAGTATTTATCACAAAAATTTTGTTCTCCAGGAGGCATTTGTTGTTGAACTATTGTTGGAAGGTTCTTCGATTTCAATAGGTTTAGGTTTAAGTTATACTTTACATTCTCAGGTTTTTGGACTGAGGTTCCAAGTTTTTTGGGAGTTGTCATTGAAACCTAATTGAAGAATTGATCTGTTTTCAAAATTGGATTAGAACATTAATGGGGGCTGCTGCCCTGTTCTAAAAGGGTTCAGGTTCTTAAGTATATAAATAATTTCATTTTATAAAAAAACTTGGCCCTCCATTTTAACAAGTTACTAGTGTGGTCTGTGCTGTTGGCACAAGTGTTACCACGCCCTCAACTGATTTTTCCTTCCAAAACCTGGTTTTTTGGAATTTATTTGAATTTTCAGCGGCAGAAATCACTTAAAAATCAATACCTCTCACATTCTGAATTCAAATCTTACCAAATAAATTCCATTAAATCGTCCTCATCAAGATCTTTCCAACAACACCAAAGGCACATTCTAATTCCTCCAAAATTTTCAGCTACGATTTAATTTAATTTTCAGTGAAGAATTCATTCAATATTCAAGAACTTTTGCACTGCAAGTTCAAACGTCATGGAACCAAGCCAATGCACCCCTCCTCATCAAGAGCTTTCCAAAGATACCAAGAACACAATCTGAAGCCTCCCAGTTTGGTGGATCTCATAACTACAAAACAAAACAAAACAAAACAAACTACCTTCATAGATAGATTGCATTTGATTGATTGTACATAATATTACATAATTTTTATTTGGAACGCTGCGCACTAGTTGAACTGATTAATATTACACAAATTTTTTTTTGGTTTAGTTGTCTGTGATGAAGGTGGAATTGAACCTTGTCTTAAATTGGTTCTAATTTTTGTTTGGTGACTGGGATTGAAGATGTTAGAAATCCAAGAACCAATCTCAAGATTGGACCGAAGGTTCCATCAAAAATGGAAAAAAAGTGAACAACACTGATTGAAACATCATTAAGTGTGAATGAGATTTAAACTTTTCTATTCTTGGGGAGTTAATGACAAGGAGCATCTTTGGAGTCTCATCTTTGGGTTATGAGATTCTAAAGCATGCCAAAAACACTTTACAATATCAAGTTATGAAACGAGAAGTGTCATGTGATATCAACCTGTTAAACATCCTAAAGCTGTGCATAGCTGGCTATGTCCTTATTCTCTTTCCCCATATATAGGGAATCTCCACTGCAGCACCCATCTGTCCAATATAGTAAAGGATAGTATCAAGCCAAAGGAGTAGTTAGAAACAGCTACAGATGATTAGGAGAATGCAAGTTCAGAGTTCAGATAGGACAGCGGATTCCATGGAGAATAGAAAGAAGTTCCCATATTTCTTAGAACATAGTGAAAGCACACACACCTGTTTACATAATGATCCTACTGATTCTGCCAAGCTGAAAAGGCTCCTTGCAGGATATCTTGAAACTGAGTTTCTGTTGTCTTTTCCTCTAGACAGAAGGCAAGTCCGGAGAGGGGTGGGCCACTAGGTTGATGACTGATTACACTCTCTCCTCTATTGATCACACAATACATCACTTCATGGAAATTGCCTCTGGTATTTGGATCCTCACTCCCCACATTATACACTTTTCTATGCTGCATTTTAAATGTTTGTTATTAAATGATTATGATGAAATGTTTGTTTAGATTTTGCTTACGAGTTAAATGGTACCAAGTGACACTGAACCTGCCTGCAGGAACCTATATAATAATCTTATGGTATTGCCTAGCCCAGTGTTTAAGTAACAGCACACACTTCCAGAAAATTGCAGAATACCTAGGGTTGAAGGGATCTGCACATAACCCACGATTGATGTTGAGAAGAACTAACTAACTTTTAATATTTGTCTTTCCCAGAATTATCATTAGTAAAAATTTGGGGCTTTGCCTTAGAGGATCCTCACCCATACTGGGTATCTAGGCATGCATCTGTATTTCTGAGATCCATTATTAATTTTCATATCCCAAGCCTCACTCACTCACAAACTTGAAAGTATGACTTTGAAAAGAGAGAAACCACTCACAGCAAAACAAGTGGATCAATCAGATAAACTGGTCAATCAACAACAATGTGAGACTGTGCTATGGCTTTTACCAGCCACCGCATCCAACGCAAATATGTTGTCCCAAAACAATTTCTTTAAACCAAACTGGCAAGTTTTTACCATTCTACATGTTGTATGGGTGAGGATGCTCTTACAAACCATTATAGCCTGCATATATATATATATATATAGCACATTTTCCATTCTATTAAAGACCCTATTGGATTTGATGGCCGGATTGAACCAGCACCCACCAGTGCATCATTGAAGGATGGATGGTTAGTGATCGGGAAACAATTTCCTGTTGGGTTTGGTTTTCATAGCTAACCATGGTGGTTAGCTCAGTTGCTTTCTTTTTTCAGTTGGTCGTCAAAACAGCCCTTACCCATGTATAATCATATAATCCATCTAATTTAAGTTGCAGTCACCTATTTTCATACCTATTTGCCTATATAGAGGTCCTACTTCTTACAGAATGTGTTACCTAGGTGAAATCAGATATTAGCTCAGTTGAGGTTTATGACAACTTAGTCATAGCAAGCATCCAGTGGATGGAGAGTGCTGGTTCACTCTGGCTTGCTTTTAGATGTTCCCTTCAAATCCTTTGGTTAATTTCAAAAGTGGACTTTGTACACTTTGTGGTAATAGTTGTTGAAATGCCCATGAAGGTTAACATATAATTTTCCTCTTTTATTTTGGCTGGACTTCAGTTGTGGTGAGTATTATGAACTCTAGCCCTGTCTCAAATGAACCCATGGATATTTATACCCTATATTAGGTTGCTGCATGGTGAATCTTGAGGGTTCTAGCACTCCAAGCGTTCAGGTGTATCAATGTGAACAACTGTTTAAATAAATACAAGCAACCTGGTGGATGGATGGTGGGGGGAGCTGCTACCAGCTACGGTTCAAAGGTTCATAGTGCTGGATAGGCTGAGGAAAAAAGAGTTTGTACTGTCCAAGAAGAAAATTTACATGAAGGTACTTGTGTTAGAGCATCTCCACCGGTGCTCAGTATGTCACTATGGAAAATAAAATTAAATGTCTAAGTTTAGCTGTTTTAATTTAGCAACCCCACCAAAAAAACTGTAACGGGAACGGCAAATATGTGGGGACTACTAATAGCAAACCAATCAGAAATACTGAGCCGCAGTCAGGTCCAATTCATTACACTCTTTTTTGGAGGTGCACAGCTGTGTTGGGCCTTTTACCAGCCACAGCAAGCTGCGCGAATTTGGTGCAGAAAAACCAATTTCCTGAGCTCAACCGGCACAGTTTGACTTTTTTGCAATAAATTTTACTGTCTGGAGTCACATACCGAGCACCGTTGGAGATGCTCTTAGGCTATATCACTGGGAGGCAGCTCTTCCAAAACAATGGCCTTTCGCAAGTATTGGAACTTCCATGCCTTGAAACATTTTTATGTTAGAGTGAGAATGCATGAAAATAGGGTGTGTACATTGAGAGAAAGTTGTTGATATAAGAGATTCTAGATCTCAGCACTTAACATGTTCACATGTGAAATTTTATGGATGAATATGTTTTCTCATCCACAAAAATACTATTGTCCATATACCATACTCATGATTGATGTTAGGCATAAAATAATTCTTAAAAGGTTTGGTCCCAAAAAAAGAAAAAGAAAATTAGTGATATTTGTTGAAGTCTTTGAGAATGGAACTAACAACCAATGGGACAACCTATTGGACATAGTTCACCATCCTAATCACTAGATTAGGAGTATAGATCCAAAGGCAAGGTCCACCCTATGTAGTTAGTTTTTACTCTTGAAATGTTCAATTAGGGAACTGTTGAACCTCTTTTTCTGAAATAAATAAATATTTCAACATAACACTGCCAATTTTCAGTCACAAGTACCGTATTGTAGAACCACTACACTACATTGGCACACATTGTGAAACCTTGTTCGAAAATTCAGCATGCTGGGAGGCAATAAAACCTCCCTTAGACAAATTTGAGTTCATCTACCCAATGGTGTCAAAGCACTATGGCCTTGCCCAGATGGATTCAGTATTCATCCAGCCTTATAACCCACACAGGTCCACCATTCACCCAACGTTCCAAGTGAAGCCTTTACAATAGGACTTAACAAAAGACCTACCATGGTAGAATCCTACATATCGGCATGGACCTCTCAATCCCTGCTGTTCAATGACAATTGGCCTGTTAAGGCAGTGAATACTTCTCAATAAAGGCCTGCACTAGAAAGGACTTAAGAATCTTTGCCTCACCAATCTGTAGTGAAACTGGGTGTGAAATGGACCATCCCTTTGGCGAATTCTTTATAGGTTCTTGGTTCTTGTGAACGGAGGTGTCATTGGCAGTGTTGCAAAGAAGCTTTCGAAGACCTAGGTTTTTTCTTTTTCTTGGAAACAAAAGAGCCAAGGAAACCAAGTTGCTTTTGGTGTGTAAGCAATATGCTCCTTGGGAACTTGTGCAGATCCTGGGGGCAAAATATATCAACAGATGTTTGTCATGTATGATGGATATATGATTCTCCAGGACATGAAAATGTTAGCTAGAGGGAGGAAAAAAAAAACCTAGACTATGCAGTCTTTTTTGAAGCATGTGCTTACAACTAATGCATACAAAAACAAAGGACAACACCAGGCTAGGGGCTGTCCACTCAAAAGAAGCCAACCATTTCTGAAATATATGCAATGTGCATGGAAAACAATCATAAACTATACGAGTAGACAGGAGGCTACTATTTGTTGTTGCAGCCTTGAAACAAATCGACCTTTTTTCTAAAATATATGCATGGGAAGCACTTGTAAAGTATAAGGTTCAAACTTCAAGGGGCCATGTTGCTTTGAAACAACCAATCTTGTTTTTGAAACATATATGTGTAACTTGATATTAATAACTTGCTATGTGTATAATTATTTAAGGGTTAACATTGGTAACTTATTAGGTGGTGGGGAGTCAAAACCTGTAACTAGGAGCCAAAAGGATTATTTTGAAAAAGGACTACAAGTTTTTTTCTCAAAAATAATTTTTACATGCAAATGAATTTTTGAATGAAATTTTTTGTAATTTGTTCTAAAAATTATTGAAATTTTCCCCAATGCACCACCTTTTTTTTGTTAGTTATTATTGAATAAATATGAAATTTAAAAAGTGTGCATAATCTTTATAAATTTAATGTTTCATCTTGAAAAATGATCAAAATTTTAAGTCATCACTAAAAATTAAATTTTCACATTCTTTAGTTTTGTTACACTCTAAGCTATAACTTTTTTTAATACATCATGTACATTATACCCCATTTATACACGGTAAAGGATTCTTGAAGATTTGAAATTCTAAAGCAATTTTTAAAGACTATTTGAATTTTTAAAGTTTTAAAATTTCACATTTTAAAAATTATGAGTGTTTTTTGAGTGGGGATAATATTTTTTATCATCTATATTTCAATAAAATTTTATTATTATTATATGAGTCCTTTTGATAGTCCTTTGCAAAATTGACTCCATTTGATATAAAAGGTGTAGATTTTCAAATGTTCTAAATTAAAACCAAAAATTAAAATTAAGCAAATGAATTTTTACTTTAGGTTCCTTAACATTCATATGAGGAAAAAAAAACTAATTTTCCATGATTACTATGGTTTTAAATGATAATTTTTAAAAATGTTTGATTTTGATTAATTATGTTTAACATCTAATGCCTTTTTTGGCTATTTGTTACATGTTTTAACCTTGGGGTTTTATAATTTAATAATGCTTTGGTGAGTCATCACCAATTAATCATGGTTTCAATAAATGTGCATGATTCAAACATGACTAAGCTAAATAGTAAACAATGGTGCATCTACCATTTGGTTAGGGACCCTCTATAGTTTTATGTTGTGAGGGAGATGAAATAATGCATTTGCCACAAAATGAATATGGCTTGATTTATATATGATGGTAAAATCATATTCTAGAAACAATAGTAACCACCTTGTTATTTTATTGAATAATTGTGGTTTGTTGACAAGGTACGTTAATGCCATGTGGTTTACATAAAAAACAAATATGTTGCTAAGAAGATAAAGGTGAGATTTATGAAAGGCGTAGACCATTGTTAGCGTCTTTGTCTCCATCATAGTGTAATTTCACTTTGCGAAACTCAACAACTTTGATGTATAGGTGATAGGCTAATCACACTTACCATTTAGATTTTGGGCCAACATTGCTCCTACTACCAAGTTGGAATGTCCATGTGTACATGAAATTCCTTCTCCCAATTTGGAACAATTAAAATTGGAGCCTCACATATATGTGTTTGATTTTCTCCCATTCTTCTTGGTTCTTTCATCTCCAAATGAACTATTTTGATTTGTGCATTAGTTTTATGATTGGTGTCATAATGAAGGCAAATGTTTTTACAAAAAATTAGTAAAATTGGGCCAAGCCATTGAAAACTTGGATGTCATGAGGGTTCTTGGGCACATGCATTTTTACAATTGCTTCTACTTTTTTTGAATTTGGTAGCTTCCTTTCCTTGGAAACAATAAACCCTGATATCCCTGAAAATACCATAAATGCACATATTTCCGTGTAAGGCTTATCCCATATTCCCAACATTTTTCAAAGCATCATCGTAATTTGGACAAATGAGTGTCCAAATACTAGAGATTGTGAAGTCATCCAAAAAAAGCTTCATGAAATCATCCAAGTAGTCTTTGAAAGCTTTGTTCACTGCCTTTTAGTATGTAGGTGGTGCATTCTTGAACCCAAATGACATTACCACCCAAACAAATGTTCCCTAATTCATAATGAATGTCGTCTTGTAACGGTCCTTGGGGGCAATTTGGATTGATGGTAGTCAGAAAAACCATCCAAAAATGAATAGACTTCATGTCCTACCTACCTTGTTCAAAATTTCATCCATGAAAGGTAATGGGTACAAGTCTTTTTTGGTAACAGCATATAACTTCTGAAAATCAATGTAAATGCGCAATTTGCCATTTTTCTTTAAGACTACCATAATTAATGATAGCCAAGTGCTTGCTCCACTAGTTCGATGAATCCGGCCGCCAATAATTTGTCAAGGTCTTGTTTGATGACCATCGCATAATTGGGGTTCATACAATATTGCACTTGGTGTGAAGGAGGAATTATGGTGTTGAACTCAATTTTGTGCTCCACAAAATGAAATGGAATACCCTTGAGCTCCTCGTTCGACTTGAAGTGTTTTGGGTCCTCTATTGTCCCCATGTTAATTTTTCTTATTTGAATTTCCTAAAATAGATTCCACTCTACAATTTGAAGGGTCTTTACCTTCTCCATGGCTAGTGTTTCATCCACCACTACCATCCCTAGTTCATGCTTGAATTGGATTTGTGGCCCTTTTACCATTTGATCAGGTTGTGTGATTATTCCAATGGAGAATAAGTTCAACTCAAATTCTAGTAAAATCTCTTCTTCCTCATTTATTATCTTTCCATAAAGTTGTAACTAACTATTGTCTATCGTTCCTGATGTTGCCACTCAAATATTTGGAGATAGAAACTATTTTGATTGTGCTATTACTTTCAATGGTCTCCATATTAGTCCTCCAATCATGAAACACTTTGGTGCACTAGTAGAAAAAACATCATTTGCAATTAAATTTTAGTTGCAAATGACACAACGATTAAAAATCAACATAGTAGTAAACGATAAATTATAGACGACCAATAGTCATAGATGACAAATGAAATATTTTTTCATAAAATATGAGTATGGAAATTTTATACATATCCAAGGATGAGTTCTTGTAATTGCACTTGCGATTATAGTGCACACTAATATGTTCACACATAGTATCCTAAGAATGTGAAACGTGGCATCATTTGGATTTTTTGAAATATTTTGCCAAATAATTTTTTTTTTCAACCATCCAATTAAAACAACTAAATTGTGCCACATGGCAACTTAAGATTTCCCTATAATCATTTAAGGTTAGTTTAGGGTTAGGCCTTTTATCACCACCAAGCACCTTGGCTAGGTTTAAGTTAAGGGCCTAGGTTAGGCCACCTCTAACTTAGTTAGGTGCCTAAGGTACCTAGCTTAATTTCGAGCTAGGCCATTTACAATAGGTCATGTGGCACCTAGGTTAAGCTTAGGCCACCTAGCCATAGGTCTAGCCTAGGTAGGTAAGTAGGTAAGTAGATCTAGGTTTAGGTCTAGTTGTGATTAGCTCCTCCCATATGGCAATTGAAAAAATTGAATGTTTTTACTCCACCAAACCAATTCCTACTTATATAGTTTGTAAACTTGAAAAGGAAAACAAACAATATGGGATAAAATTTTAGTTGCAACCTAGTCACATAATTATAGCCTAATTGCAACTATTCCCTAGCACATACTATTACATAGCCTACCTATTAAATAACATAAGTTCTTACTAGGTACCAATTTAGATACTATTTATTTTAAGTATATATTTAAATAGCCTATACATTATTATTTATTTGAAATGACTATTTAAATAATTATTTATAATTAAATAACCTATTAAGTAACTAGTGGGTATGTAGGTATATATGTATGTAAGTACCTAGTAATTAAGTAGATAGGTAGGTATTTAGTAAGTAAGTATATACATATAGGTATGTATGTACTATTAAATAGTCTATGCGTGTAACTATTAGGTAGCATAGCTACCTTATGAAACTATAATGTGATTACTTTGGTTGCATGTGCAATTAAACGTATATATGATATTGTTAAACTACCTTCACCTTGGGCAAACTGCTTATTAACAACAATCAAGTAAATGTTTAGATTTGGTGTTAATTTCAACAATTGGCCAATGGTGATGCTAATCCTATTCTGCAATATTTATTATCTTATTTCTTCCTTGACTTTTGAAGTTATTAGAGTGGGTAGTACTTCAAGATGTTCTATAATAGATAGTATCCCCGCCCATTTAATGGACTAAAATGGGTTTGGGCAAAAGTTACCTCCTGTTGTAACTCTTGTGATTTTTCTTCTTTTTGCAACTCTTGGACAGTCTCTACCATCAGCTACCTAAATTTCTCCTCTTCTTGCTAATCCTAAGGTTCTTGCCTTTTGAGCAACTCCTTCTCTTGGAATGTTACCTCCTCATGTGCCTTATTTTTAGTTGTGACAACCAGTATTGTGTTGATAGTAGCCTCCTCATTCTTCTTCTCACTAGGGCCCCCTATAGATTTATCATCTTGCATCTTATTTTTTATCATCTCCTAGATTTCCTCCTTCCATGAACAATTAATGGAAGCATGTCCTTGTTGCCCACAAGTATAACAAGTAAAAATGCTACAAACAATAGTATCACCCTATGGTTTTTCTTTCTTCCAATTCCCTTGCCTTATTTGTTGGGTGACCATTTCATTAACTATTTCTTCTTGTTTGTTTTTCAGGTTATTAGGGTTCCAAAAACACTTCTTTCTTGATGATTGGTTTTTTTGCAATATTGGCACTCCTTTTCCCTTGATTTGCTTGTATTTGCTATGGGATTCTCCACCTTCTTCTTTTCCCTTTTCATCATTGGGTATACGTTTAAAATGACCCAATTACCATCAACGTTAATGGAGTTCTCCTCACAAATCATTGCAAATTCAAAATGTTGAATTAATGTACCCCATTCCATATCGATAGTAGTCACTCAAAGGTAAAGCAATAGAATAGCCTTAAAAAATGCATTTAGTAGTTGGTCATCAGCCAGGTGTTTAAAGGAATTGGCTAAAGTAAAGATTCATTCGTAATATTCCTCTACCCTTTCATTCAAATTATGTTTGACTATTTGCAAATGCATGTAAACTTGATCATCCATTTGAACCTTGAGCAACTGTCTACAAAAAGCTTGAGCAAACTCACTAAAAGTACATTTTGGATGGATATTCACAAAGTTGTCCCCCATGTCAAAGCTATGTCCCACAACGTCCATGGGAAGAAAACAATTTTTGTACCTTCTTGGGTGACACCATGAATTTTTATGTGTGTCTAGGTCTAAATTCTTGGTATATTTTGGATAGTTCAAAAGTGTAATTATTACAGATTATTACTTTTAATAATTATTTTCAATTAATAAAAAAATTTACAACACAAATTTTGACACGAATTATTAAATTTTTACTATAATAAAAATTAATATTACACCAATTACTTTGATCACCCATTGTAATTACCTACTATAATTACAATAATTGGTGTAATATTATTTATTATTACTATAAAAATATTAATTTTTTAAAATCAAATTTGATGTTGTAATAATAATTATTTATTTACTTATTTATTATTTGTGGTTTAAAATTTACTTACGATAATATTGTAGTTATTTATTTATTTACGTATGAATTGTGTATTGACAACTTGCAATTAATTAGTTAAATATTTTTATATTAATAAGTCATTAGTTATTTAAGTTGATGATAATGAATAATTATTAGTTATTATTTATGGTTAATATTGATAAATATATATTATTTAATTATTGATAATTACACAATTATTTAGCTAATTAGTCATTAACTTGATTAATTTTATTATTTAAAATTTTATAAATGAAAAAAAAACACGGGGGGAAATTCTATAACTATAAGGTAAAACTGACCATGACAAACACATACCTTCATCAAATATTTTCCAATAATTTTTCTCATTCCTTAACCAGATTGAACGATTTTTGTGTCATTGGATGCGCAAATTAGGAGGCTACAAATGTTCTTTGAATATTAAAAGTAAAAGAACAATAAATAAATAAAAATCATAGTTTGCTTCACAAAAATTTGAAAAAATAGTTGTAGAACCTTTTCAAGTTGTAGCCCCATATCTTCCTCCATTTTAATCAGTTTTGAATGATTAAAAACTTGATGGGTGCACCAACTAATGTTTTGAAAAACTTCTTAATATTCCAAAAGCAAATATATGCAATGATAAAAAAATAAAAATCTCAAAATCTTAATTTGTTTTCATTAACCCAGTATCAAACATTGAAACCCTTTACACCAAATACCCCATATCCTGCCCATTCTTTTACCAAATTGAACAATTTTTGCAATGTTGGAAGCGTTAGGTGGAGGGCTACAAATGTTCTTAGAGCTTCAGAAATAGAGTAACAATGTGTGAAAATTTGACCTCCTTTGAATTCTTAATTATTTGATCATTAGTTTGTATATTTTAACCTAGTTTGTGACTAAGTTGCAATTTCAAAACTTATCCCATACTATTTTTTTTGCATTTCCATCTTGAAAATTATAAAAAGAAGGGGTGTGGTATTATATTTTCACATTAAATTTTTTATGCCATATGGGATGAACCAATCAAAAGGTTTAGCCCAAAATAAAAATAACAATGTTTATGCACCATTTTAACCTACATATCTACTTACTTACGTACTTACCAACCTACCTCTCTACCTACCTTCCTATGTACTGATTTACCTAAATATTAATTTTAATTAATTTTGATGAAAACTTAAATTAATATGTCATGTGGTGGATTCATATTACACCACATTATCACAATCTAAAATTGTCCAATCATTTGAAATGAATATCCTAGATTATTTCAAAATTATAATAAAATTCATATCTTAAGTAATTAAAAGTTGGGACATGTGGCAACATGTCACTTGCCCCCATAGGTGACCAAAATAGTTTCATTTTAATTGCATGTGACAATACATATACAATGGAGTCAAAGGTTGAAATGTTATATTGTTGACTTTTTTCATCCAATATGCCTTGTCATTTGCAACTATGGTCAAATACAATTTAATTTTTGTGACTAAGGGGATTTTAATTGCAAACACTAATTGTAAAACCCAACTTTTCTTCTAATGAAATGGTTTTGCACATGAGTCAAAAAATGCTTGTGGCACATTTGCATGAGTCATTGGGAAATGTAGAGCAAGCCCAAAAGAAACAAAGGAAAACATATGCTATTAGGAAAAAGGTGCATCATGTTTCATGTTTTTGGTGAGGGAGAAGTTTGGGTGAAGATGCATAAACATACCCAAAAAAATCTTTATTGGTCAATTCGAAAGGACCTTTTTTTTTCTAGGATATAAAGATGGAAAAGAAATTCAAAAATAAGATGATGGAACCAAGATTTGCTTTCTCAAAGATAAAAAATAGTAGGTTTGGGAAAAGGCTTGATGAAATTTCCAAGTGTATCATGGTGAAAATCTATGTGGACATGAATTTTTCATGATGGGAGTGGCTACACTTGTAACCTAAAAAGAATACCAATGAATGATGGATGAAAAACAAAAATCACCTTCACTTTCAACAAGTCACTTTTTGTTTTAAAGGATGTGGATGTGAACAACAAAGGGTTTAAGGAAAGAGGCTTCCTTCTATAGGCATGGTTTATTTATTGTGTTTATGTTTTGCAAGTTTTCGACGACAATGGCATTGTTATTGAACTATGTGACAATATTTGTCTAGTTGTCAATGTGTGGTGTGTGTGGTCGATTCTTATTTGTTGTTGAGTTTTGCTCTTGATAAAGAAAGGAAATGGAGTGTTACAAATTAGTTATACAAATTTTGGAAAGGCAAGATATGTGATAGAGTGAGGCACTACACCAAAACATGGCATCCATGATTAGTCTTATACAACTACAATGGTATCCATGACTAAAAAAAAGATTAAGCATGGCATAAACAATGGGTCTAATTCAACTATAATTGAATAGGACTTATCGTAAAAACCATGTTTTGGTGTATAGTGAAAGGATTTAAGGAAACAATTTTTGGATCTCTAAGGTAATGTGTTGATTGCTAAAAAGGAAAAATAAACTAATATTCAAAATCTTATTGCATCTGCTTTTAGAAATGTAATGATAATAGTAATAGATTTTTTATCCTCTAAAGTCATAAATCTTCCCAAAACTTTACCATTTCAAAAGATGTTAGCTCAAGAGATCAAAAGCTTACTATAAAATGATTAGGTTAGTGGCTAGTGATGAAGATCATTAGGGTACTTGAAATAGCTAGTCTCTAATGGCATTTTCATCCTTAGGTTTAGTATACTTAATGAATTATGGTCATAGTGGGATAGATGTTGAAGGAAGAGAATACCTATTTGCCTAGGTGCTTTGAATGGCTTTTTATTTTCCTTTGGACATCATGAGTGTGCTATTGGAATAATTCTTGCAAAACTATGGAAATGTAGCTTATTGAAAACTTTAGAAAAATTGCTTTTCACTTGTCAAAACTTCTGGGATGTTGGGAATCAAAAGGGTTATGTTGTAGAGCATGGGATTTGAACTTGATGCCAATGGTGAGGAGACGTAAACAGAAAGGTTAGTGTTATAAAACTTGAAATTGAAATGCTAGGAAAAAGGTCGAAATAGATCATGAGAATAAATCCAAAGTGATTTGATCCAAACATTTGCATGTAGGATTTTATGTACTCATTAGTTTGGTGTGTTTTGTACAAGTGTGCCACAATTGTTTATGGCAAGTTCCTTTCATTGAATAAAATTTTGATCCAAGCTTTCTTGTTTTGCAATGTGAAGCTAAACAATTTGTGTATTTTTCCAAACTTCATTTTTGGTTACATAGGGGCCTACTTTGGATTCATGTATGGAATAATTAATTGTTTTGGGTTAAACATAAATAAAAGTCAATTGGTTTATTTTGTTGTAATTTTTGGGGAGAGATGACATACTATCAAATGATCACATCCATGGGCAATTTTCTTTTAAATGTTTAAAAAATCTAACACAACCAAAAGCTGAAAAATTAGACAACAATACATATAAGGTACAAAGGTGATAGTGAAAATGACTTACATAATATACTTATTTAATAAGAGAAACTGTGTTTATCTATTGTCTATGCATATGTAGATGTTTAAAATATTTAAAACTAATGTGATGTCCTTACATAAGTCCTTATGAAATTGAAGAACTAACTTAATTAACTAAAATAATTAAAGACATTACATTTGAATTTATGGCCCTAAAACCCTAAACTCACTAAATTGGTATGATCAGTTGCCTACTAATATGTAGATGAAATTTTGGTAATAATAATTAGTACATATATTGGTATGAAAAAATGCACCAATCTGCTATCAACTAGTGCCAATATTTAGCATATGTGCTCATGTTGACTTAATTTGCATTTACAGTTATTTTGATCGATATCCCATCTAGTTTTTTTTTCAACATTTTTTGTTCTTTTTTTAAAACGTTTGGGAAATTTTTGGAAATTTGCAACTTTCTAGCGTAAATTCTATTATTTTTCTACTTCTTCGAAAATTTTGCCAAACTTTCAATATCACAAAATTGGGAGGGGAAAAATAAAACCCTTTATCCCATCTGTGTTCTAGGTGGTTGAAATTTTGGTACCTGACACCAACAACATGGCCATTTTGAAAGAATAAACCTAGGCATGAATATGTTCTTCATTCTTGAATGTTAAAATTTGGAGTCAATGGGGCACATGGCAGAAATATGGATGTGGCTCTTTCAGTGAGCAAATTGGAAATAATGTTTTGGTAGGAATGATGTACCCATAGTTTCAGAGGCTCCATATGCTTGTTTCCTTCATTCAATGATTTTAATCAATTGTGCAAACAATATTAATTTGTAATGAGTTTTTTAATACCAAACTAGTATAACAATACTTTGGCATGAGTTTCTAAAAAATCTTGCTATTGATACCAATATAACATCACACCAATATGAATTATTGATAACCCAACAGAATTCGAATAGCAAAATTTTCCCACTACCTGGGCTTCCCTAGTTCCAAAATTTTCAAAAGGCTTATATACTAGTATCAGTCTGATTAGTACAAACTACAATATTATCCGGATAACCCTGGTATGCCCTTCAATAGCCTGATGTACATCACATCTCGTGCTTGCCAAAAAAACATCCTTTCAGCTACTTGCTTACAACTTACCTTGAACAGTCATTAGAAGTAATAAGCCCTACTGGGAAATGTCACATTACTCAAATCCGGGTGCAGAACCATGAGTTGCACATGAAACCCATAGACTTCATTAAGTTTCACTCTACTAATATATTACTAGAGATTTTCCTCGTGGTGTAATCTGTCAAAGAGCACTTGGCATGTACTACTCTACCACATTTTTTTTTTTCAATTTTGTGATGTAACCACACCAGTGATCATGCACAAGAGGAATTAGCCAGATTGGCTACAGGTCAGAGAGGAAAGTGGAAAATGTTAAGAATCTTGCTATATTTTGGCAACCTGCTGGAACCAATATATCATCCTTGAGATCTTGTGCCTTGGCACATTTTTTTCACAAAAATCCTTTCTATGAGTCACTGGATTTGCTTTTGTTGTTGAGTGGCAAAAATTCACACCAAAAAAAATGCTCTACTCTACTTCTAGATATCATACTTACAGATTGTCACTTTCACTCGGTGCATTTTGTTCCATTTAAGGGTGTTGTTATATTCACCAAATGAGTGAACATTGCACCAAATCATCCAACAAACCAACCACCCAAGAGTTCCCTTTGGGGTGAAATTCCTCTGGACACCACAAGGGGACCTTCTGATTGGTGGTCACAGATATGTTTAGTGAAAGGACTCAGATCACACTAAATGCTTGAGGCTTACCCTGAGGTTTAACCCAGAAGTCTAGTCCAGCTGTCTGCTGCAGGTTTGCTAAGAGCTTAAAAGAGATCCATTCGCAAGGTTCCTTTTCCTGGTTTTGTCAAAAATAAAGTTCAATGGATGCTGTCATCTGTGCCTTCTCTTTACAAAATAGACAAATGAATGGGCAAGCTGATGAATTCAGCACATTGAAAGTACACATCTTTAAAGCTTATATTTGTTACTAGTGAAGCAGCTGTGGGCAGTGCATATTGCAGCACTAACCACAAGCACATTGTTATGCCTCACATATCACAAGTACTCAAACTGAAAAAAAGTTCAAATCTAGAGATTTACAAATTATCATGGCCCATGCTACAAGGGCAACAGCATGCATTTCTTGAAGTTACACAGCACACTCCTTGTCATGTTGAGATTTGAGAAAATATCATACATGTTCATTTCATAAGGTGTGCACTCCCTAAAGTCTGGTATAAGAGTTGAAAGCTGTGTTTTGCCTCAAGGTCTTCCTCAACAATTATTTCTCAAGGCAATAACATTGGGTTACCGGAGAGAAGGTTGTAATATGGCTTGATTGATGACAAATGAGTGTGTGGGATATACTCTAGTCCATATTCAACTAGCAACCTCAACTATGCATGGCATTTGCCATCTTTCACCTAACTACAGCGCCCACAGCATGCCATCAACCTAAAGGTGAGGTGCAGTGAATAGTACTCAGTCCAGAACAATTAGTTGCAGTAAATTTGTTAAGAGTAGTGTTTTCCTCCCCTCTCTCTCATTGAATGGAGTTGAGTGAGAGTTAAGTTCCAAAAGTTTCAATAGTTTCTCAATGTTCACAGCAGCACACTGCTTGACCTAGCTACTGAATTCCAACATACACTGGGTGCATCTTGCTTTGCACTGAAGTACTTCCTTTTCATTGAGTTTGTAAAGAATCATGAAATGGCATATGGGACTTTTGCATTTGTGTGTGAAGGCTACAGCCACCTTTGCACAATACTGAGGATTGATGACTTTGAATGAAGTATGCTAGTGAAAAATTAGAGTTATTCATAAAGTCTACAGTATTGGGCTTCCTGTCCCCGGTTTGGCCAGAACAGAGAAGACATGGTGAACAGGGGATGGATGCCAACTGAAGGGAAATAACAGGGTAGCAAACCTAGAAACCCACAAAATCAGAGGTTGCCAGAGCTTCCTCCCATGTCCTGTGTTTTCATGCACAAGTAGTTCTAGTAGTGTCAAAGCAAAATGAGACAACTGTTTTCCTAATTACATGTTAGGCAATATTAGAGGATATGTAGATACTTGAAGTGTACTCATACATCAGATGACATGTAACATTATGCCTTATGTGTGGCCAATGCATCACCATGTTAGTTACTTACAGTTTAGACTTGCCGTTCGGATCACTTGTTTCCTCTTTACAATATAGATACTCAGTTTTGCTACTTTTAAAGTATTCCTGTGTATTCTCTTTTGCTGTTGCAATACAAACATTTCATTGCTTTCTAATAACATCTTCCAGTTACTGTTTGCTCTTTTTCTTTTTAGTTTATCCATCAAAACTTAGAACATATTCACATCAGCTGCACATCATCAACAAATTGTGTAGTAATGTGCAAAGAGAAATTTGATGAAAATCTCAAGATTTCAAACAAAAATACAGAGATGCAGCTGGTATCCTTTCCTAATAATGTCAAAGTTCCTGCATTCATTTTGGCCTTGAAATTGTCAGCATCTCATTGAGGGCCAGTGTGAGCTCTCTGACATACTAAGCTCCCTAGTGGATTCATGAATGCAACCCAGCATCTGGGGCTTTAGAGCCATGGAAACTCCTACCTGATCTCGGCCTCCTCACAACTATAAGGCTCTCCAGAGTACAGTTAGCAACCTCATTAATAGCCACAGTTCTATCAACCACTAATTTCTCAAGAGGAGCTTGAAAATTATGTTATATTCAACTGCATTTGGTAGCCCTGTATTATCACAAGCCCATAAGATGTAACTGTATACACAGATCATGATCACAACCAGAATTTGAGTTTCAGACTTCCCAATTACTAGCCAGGTGGTGATCATCACATGAGCTTCCAGTTTGATGACCACACTCTATCAGCATTGGGCACAAAAAGCAGGGGCATCTGGATCTTGGCCCAACAGCATTCAGCTTCTGTAACAAAGAGATGCTCATAAGAGCAACAACATATATCCAGAAAATGCAAAACTTTTATGAATATGATTCTTGACAAAATGCGGACATGACTACATCTAAACTTTGTAGTTCAGTTCTTCATGAACTGGTGCATGGTTGAGCCATCTCCAGCTGTGCTCAGTGTGTGACCCTGCAAATTTTTTTCACATCCAAGTTTAGTTATTTACTTTTTCTTGAACCCGACCCATAAACTGAAACTGGTACTGCAAATAGGTGGGAGACTACTAATAGCAACCCACCTGGGTTATCAGGGAACAACAATCAGATCATATTTGTTCCATTCTTCTATGGCAGGTGTCACTCTGTGCTGTGCCTTTTACCAGCCTCAGCAAACTCTGGAAAATTGCTCAGCCAAAACCATTTTGCTAAGCCAAACTGGCCTGTTTTGACTTTTCCTCATCCAATTTTAATTTGCAGGATAACATACTGAGCACCACTGAAAGCCTTCAAATGTCGGTTAAAGGTTAAATCCTAAAATACTGTACCTGAATAAGACAGCAAGCAAAACCAGTTATGGTATGAAATTCCAAATTATCTTTACCAATAATGAAAAGAGAACTTTGGTGATGCTAAGGGGCTTTCGGGTTCAATGTCTCATTTCTCACCATCTTGCTAAAGTAATAAGGTGTAATGTATCAACATGTAGGATGGCTTGAGTGGGTCAGCTTACCACCACACCTTGGGTTTTTGCCACCTAATGCTACATCATTAGAAATGGTACCAAATTCGCATATTATTGTGATGCTTGCAAATTGGGTGTTGATTGTCATGCATTTGTGACCCATGACTCATGATTGGTCCCAAGGCTAGCTAAATGGTGATGACTTCCACCTTATCTTGCAAAGTTGTTGCAGCAGTTAACCTGCATGATAACATGTTATTACATTAGCAAAACTGTAAGCTAGTATGTGTTTTGTAGTTCCAATGTATAATGTGTTAGGTATGAGGGTGAGAGCTTCAAAAACATGAAATAACATAATCATGTCCCATCCAACATCCTATATGTTTTCCAATTGGAAAATTGGAGACTACCTTGCATTAAATCATTGAAAAGTGAACATTTGCAATTTGGAGGAATTGCAGTTTCATGATATTTCAGGCACAAACAAGCTCCAAGTAAATTAGCTCAATCTGGTTGTGCAATGAATAAACAAAGCTTTCAACAATGAAAATACTTATTCTTGAAACAAATGTAGTGATCAATAGTCGGCATATAAAACCAGCTCCAGCTGTGCTCAGTATGTGACCTTGGAAAAATATTTCTCACATCCAAATTTAATTACTTTTTTCCAGCCCCACCCATCAAACTAAACTGGAACTGCAAATAGCGGTGACACTACTTATAGCAACTCACCTGGACTAATCATTACAATTGGCGAATCAGAAACATGGAGTAGCAGTCAGATAATATGCATTACACTCTCGTTACAATATCCATTTGCCAGCCTCAGCAAACTGTGGTGAAAGGCAAGTCCAAAACCGTTTTCTGAGCCAAATGGGCGTGTTTTAACTTTTCTTCATCCAATTTTAATTCCCAACATTGCATACTGAGCACCCTGGAGCTGCTCTAATGAATAAAGTACAACCCATTGATCAGATGGTTTACACACAATTTGGGTTATAAGTTACAACTCAATGAAGAGTATCGATTATTTTTCAAATTAATGTAATACCAGTTCATAAAGTTTTGATCCATTTTGAACATTTTTCAGATTATAATGTGTTATTAAAAGAAATACATTTTCATAGTTACCTATGACACATTTATTTATTACAGATGTTCATAGGGAACGTTTTTGAAAAATTGTTGTACATTCCCTTCAAGTATTCGAAAACAACTGTAAACACGTCCTTCAGTTATGAACAATTGTGTTTATGAACTTGGAGGAATTACTAACCTCAAAACTTTCCATGGGGGTTACAAGTATTGTGTTGTTTAAACAGGGGAAATAGATGAAAGAAAGAAAATTATTTCCTTGATAATCATTTAGGTTTCTCTGGCATCAAGCCTTCCCTTTCAAATACTTGCTACCGCAAGAAAAAAATTAAATACTAAAATGAAACTTTAATATCCAACTACATACCCTAGCTCAACATACATGTTTGAACAACAATATAAATATTCAATGGGAACATGTGTATGAAGGTTGCATATTTTTTTATAGAATTAAGTGAACTTAAAATATCACATGGATAACCTTGGAATCCATGGCAAGATGGAGATGTCAATTCAAACAAATATCAAAATTACAGATCCCAAAAAACAAAATGTTTAATCGAAACAGGCATATGACAAGGGAATCCCATCATGAATTAACTACAATTTGGAAACTTGCAAACTATTCCGTGTTGTAAAGAAGATTAATAAATAATTATGTGTTTTGTTTCTCATCATTATGCCTTTCCATGTAGATTCAATAAATTGAACTTGATTTTCCAACTAGCATGAAAGCTGGTTTAATGCTATCACATCTCTTTTGAAGCATGATTTTGTCATCTCCAGTGTAAGACTTGCACAAAAATTTGATATCTATTTTCTATCTAAATCATTGTTGTCGATTTCCTGTTTGTTTGTTTTACAAGTTTTTGGATCATTTTTAATGGTCACAATTCCACTTGTCCAAGTTTTATTGGTCAAAAGTTCAACATTGATCAATAGTCATAAGGCAGATTCACAAGTTAGTTTTTTTTTAATTGCTTAACAAGGTGTAAATGTCTATAGTCTTCAAAGTTGTATTTGTTGTTCATCAATTTGATAGCCAATGAAATTTTGGAATTTTAGTTTTAACATTCCATGGATGATGAAAAACGCTGTTTTGTACACATTATGTAAGGTAAAGAACTTGTGAAAGATTCTCCATCCTTTGTTCCTAAGGGTTCAAACATGTGAACCATTGTTCCCACATTCTTTACATAAGGTAAAGAAAATTTGAAACATTTCCTGCTCCTTTTGTTTTCAGGCGGCATTTCTAGTCTCATATCTTCTGCTCAGTTGCTTCTTTTGGTTCAGGATAAATATTTCTTCAATTTTGTGACAAAGAAAATTTGACAAAATTTTCCCCCAAAAATGGAGAAAATAGATGAATTTACACTAGACAAACAAAAAAAATCTAAAATTTCCCAATTTCTTTTGTCAAAAAATTGATAAGTTTTATCATGAAATAAAAACACTGCTTTGGACTGTTCTCTTTTGGCACCTGCTTTGATTTTGCGTGATGTGATTGCTATTTTGTTGTGTGCAATAAAGTTTTTGGACAAAAATCCTGAAACGAATTGAAAGCCCAAAAGAAATGAAAAAGAAAGGCCAGAATGAAGGTGGGCTCAAGACCAGCCTTACAACCCCCTGTAAGACTCCCACAAATATGATACATTGTATCACAGGGAGTAACACACTAGCTTGTATTAGCATGGGTTGCCTGAAATTCATGGGTATAAACCCAAAAATATTGCTAAATTTTCTAGAGAATTCTTCATGATTGGGAGAGCATTCTAGGGATTCTTCCAATCTAGTCACATTAGCTTGTCATTATATGTCTTAATCCACCAGATCGATATTTACAACATCATGAATTTTTGGTCACACATGATGCATTGTTCAATCATATGGACAAATAAATAGGGCATTAGATTTTGATTTGAAGAATTTTATGACTTGAGATTATGTGTGTAAAGGAAACTTTTTCAATTGAAAGAAGACTTAGAAGCTGTTGAATACATACTCACATTTTTACTATTATGAAGTTCAATTGTTGGAAAAGAATTGTCAAAGTCCACACTCCACACCATTCAAATCATCAGCGTCAAGCTTATAACCTTGGGATTAGGACTCATGACCATCTTCCAAGTGATTTGCTTTCAATTCACTACTACATCACATGAAAGAAATCCAATTGTAACTTGATATGGATATTGTGACCTGTACATTTGAGTACATAATTTGTAATATTGAATGCTACACAATTTGTAGCCTAAGTCTACAATCCACCTTTAATTAAATTTTTGAATTTTTACTGAATTTTTAGTGACAAATTTACTCAAATTTCATTATCAGCCATACCTTATGTCTAGAAATTACAAAATCAGCTCCATAAAACCCCACTCATTGAGGGTTTTCCAACCATACCAAGAGTTTGCCCAAATCTCCTTTTTTTTTCAAGTTTTGATTTTGTTTAATTTTCTTTGATAAATTAATTCAATATTCAATAACTCTCACACAATAGGTCGGAACATTATGTAACTACCTCAATGCACCTCTACTCATCAAGGGTTTTCAATGATACCAAGTGTGCATGGGGACCCATGTGGTCTGGGAGATCTCAATATGACAAACAAAACAACAAAACAAACAAACAACCTTCCATAATGGATAGAATATGTGACCCAGCACCCACAGTGCAGCATTGGAAACCCATGATGACTCAGTTGAAGATGAACCACAACTGAGTTATCAAGCCTACCGTGTACACCCTCCTAACTTCCTATTCACACTTTTCCTTTTCATCTACTATAATTTATGACATTACAAGGTAAGTTGGTAAGTACCGAGTGCTATTTGGTAAATAGGTACATATTGTAGTCATTACTTTGTATGAAGGTATGTACATGAAGCACTTGGTGACTACTATGTAGGTAGATATATGTGAATGGTTGGTACATCTTATCACCATGGAAACGACTACACTTGGAAAAGAAGTCATATATGTTGGTGAGGGTGAACATATACTAATTAGTCACAATTGGTTGGCAAACTTCATATCACTTTTGTTTTCTTTGTTCCATCAAGTTATACCCACCACACCACAAACAATCTGACATTGATGTACAGGGCAAGATAGGAAAGTGTAGTGTCCTGCATGCCCTTGAACACAAAGCCTAGGATGTAAGTTTATCATACCTATCTGCTACAGACTCAACCAAAGTGTGCAAAGAAGGGAAGGTCTCTGCATGATTTGTCAATTATTGGATTCCTTTATAATGAAGAACTGAATCAGGAGTGAATTGAGGGTGTCCAGATTCCAGATGCAAAATACCATACCATACCATACCATAGTTATATACTATGTGAAAATTCAAATTTTTGTATTAAGGGCAGAATTGGTTGCCCCTGCCCTAGTCTGCTATCTCACCTACAAAATAACCTCACCGGCAGGTCTTTTACTGTGCATGAAGCCCTTTGGGATCTCGTAATTTTCCACCATATGAGTGGTCATCCTGGCCCACCTCAATCATCACACCGTGTAATATCCTGCCAGCAAGACATTACACCCGACACCTGGGGCTCCAACCTGGGGTCACAGGGTGTAAGCATTTCTAGCCCGAAAGTTGATGGCTAACTTGAATGTTGTCTCTCACCCTTTTCGCCACTTCACCGCATGCGGTGGGTTATGTGGTAGAAGCGTGGAGAAGGGTGGAGATGCAATTGACTCGATAACCGAGGCCCATTGTTACAAGGCTAATTGAAGAGGTAGGTGCTGAACAACCATTATAAAAAACAAGCACATTCTTCTGGAAAGAGGAGTCACAAAGTAAGTGACCAATCTCTTAAACAATGCCTTTATCCCACAAAACCTACAGTTCCATAGCTTATTGCTATCACCCATCAAAAAGTCTGGCCATGGTTTGTTTCCACCCCAAAAGTTCACCCAGGGGTCTGTAGCAGCATCCTGCCATTTCCTTTGCACTCCCTGGGCACAACCACTTGTGGCTATAAGAAGACAAATATTTGAAGTAACTTTTTGACCATGTTTTGGAAGGACTTGGGTGGGGACAGCTTGGAAATGACCAATAAGCATAATTTCCAACCTGGGAGGGGGTTGCCAAAAAACCCATTTACCGATCCGTTGAGGAAGACCTCAATTTTGAACCCGCAAGGAGGGGGTCATTAAATTTACACACAAACACACATACCCTTTGTAGAAGATTCTTGGGGGACGAATTAGAATGACTTAACTTAGGGGTGTGAGGTCAGAGGGTGGGAACTTCGAACATGTGCGGGTAGCCAATCTATCTTTTACAATTGTTTCCGGAATTTTTTATTCTTGTCAAAGTGAGGATTAACCCTAGGAAGATTTAGCAAATATTGATGTTAAACTAGATATGATTCTTCCTTCTATGTTTTTGGCTACACACTGAAAACCAAATATAAAAATTTGGCGTTTTTTTCTCTCTCTCACTTCTGACTGTTGAAAATCTCCAAAATTGCTTCATTTTTAAATTTGAAATTTGAAATTTTTGTCATTTCTTGCTATTAGAAAAGGTGACTTTTACACATAACTAGATTAAAAAGTTGTAACAATGCAAATTGTAGTATACAAACAAAATATGGGTTGAAAATGTTAATTGAAAGGATTTCATGGAAAATAAAATCCCTAAATTTTTAATTGCTTATGCAGCAGGAGTAATATATGAATTATGTGTCGCTTAAATTTGGGAAGATACCATATTTGACAGATTTAATTTAATGTCATTAATTAGCTTGCTGTGCTCATACAATGACGACCAGCAAATAAATAACAAAAAAAGTCTGTATTGAAAATGTAAATTTGAGGGTTTAATGGAAAAAAAGTTCCTATTAGTTTATTATTGTTATGCAGGGGAGAATACTGAAATCATGTAAACTATGGAGACAAGAATTTTTTTCAATATTTGTTGAAATCTCTCCCTCACCCCCAAAGCAAAATTAGTCAAATTTACAATAAGAAAACCCAATTTTCCGAAATTTTCACAATTTAATGTAATGTCACACTTAGCTTGCTGTGCTCAGCATCCGTCAGCGTTTCCATTCACTACCAACGGGGCACGTGTAGGCAATACTGACAAGCACCCCCGATCCCAGCAGTTCCCAGAATGTGGGGAACCAAGCCGCTTGACGGTGGTGAACCAAGCCGCTTGACGGTGATCACCACCGGCCACGAGGACTACCGCGCCCGGGGGGCTGGGGGATACCAGCCAGCCCGACATTGGCAGGACTCGCCGGCCGTGGGAACGGTACACCCGTGATGATAGTACCGCGTTCCCATGGGATACGGGGGCGGATACGTAGTGGGAGTTACAGCCCCCTATTGTGGCGATACTCTGGCGACTGCTGGTTCGTAGTATTGTGCCAGTATTGACGTCCCAGTCATTGGCCATTATTGGACTGAAGTGTATTCCACCACGCTTGCCAGAATTACGAGTCTATTTGGTTGGGGGGAGGATCGGTGGGGCCAATCTCGTGTGGGACCTTGGCTGAATCTTTTTGTTTTTTTTTCCTGGGGAACGCAATATATCCTCACGAATCCCAGATTTTGATTCCAGCAAATAAATTCCTTTTCCAAATTTTGCATTTGTCCACAACTGGTTAGAACCCCAACTTTGTCCTTTTGACAAATAATAATATTTTTCGGTGATGATATGTGATAGGGTTGTTTTTTTCAATTATGTGATGTACCCACACTGGCTAGCGAACCTCTACAAGAGGAATTAGCCAAATTTGGCTACAGGCCAACGAAGAAAGTACAAAACTTTCAGAATCCTCCTCTAATTTGGCAACCTGTTGGACCCTATTGTCTAAATATGGGAAAAAAGAAAATTCCCTCGAAATCTGGTGACTTTGGCGTATTTTTTCTCACAAAAGTCCTTTGTACCATGTTGCACTCGATTTTTGTTTTGTGACCCCAGTATGAAAATTCGCCCCAAAAAAAACACTGATTTGTGGCTTTGAAACCTACTGCTGCTGTCTTTTTTGAACTTTCCTCTCCAAATTATCTCCAAAGAATAAGCAATAAGATTGTCATCCAAAATATAAGGCCAAGAGGTCTTGCTAGAATGTATTTTCTACTCTTTGGAAAGAGGATGTAGAAAATAGCTAACCAGTTCAAAGGAAATGCCATAACAATAAAACTTAAGGTTGTTGTACCATGTTTACCTTGGCCAATTGATTTTCAGCCATAAAACTGAGGTTTGCTTTGAAGAGCTAAACAGGATACAGATTTCACTCTACATAGGGATTGTTTCAATGGAGATTTCATGTGATTCCTTCCTCACTATGTAATTGTACCAAAGAAATCCAGCTGGGACTAAAAATTTGCAAGATGTGTTTCCTTCAAATTTCTCAGAGCTTGCAAGGACTCAGCTTCCTGTGATTTCTGGAATTTTAGAAGTTAGAACTTTGAAAAATGCAGGACATTCCCTTGGCGTCCTACCTTCCAGGATGATCTCTACTTATGATTTATCCAGGATGATCTCTACTTATGATTTATCTCCATTAGGTTTTCCTTAATTTGCATTTGTGCAATTCAACCATGGGGATTGTAGTTTTTAGTTCAAGAACTTTGCGCTCAAATAGTTCTATGATTAGCCCCTTTAGTTTTTCCTTTATATTCCTTTGTACAATGCTACCATGGGAACTGTATTTTTTAGTTTACAAACTTCACACTAAGAATAATTAATCTTTCATCCTCGGCACAGATGTAATTACATTATTTTACACTTACTTGTCCAAGGTTAGGCATTTGCACTTATAGAGATAGTATGTCTAAAACCATATGCACAACAATAGTTATCACCTGGTATCTTTACCTTTCCAGAAAATAAAAGGGGAAACAATAAACGTTCTTCCACCCAACCAGCCACATAGCAAGATTTTACTAACGTTATTGTGTAGGATAAGGCCCATGCCCTAGGCCTTCCGTGGCTTAAGGGGTCACTGCCTGGGGCAAAAGTTGGGAGCCCACAAATTGTGGAACGACTGGGGGCATGGGCTTTTGTAATGTGCGAAGAAGAGCAAGAAATTTGACTCAATCATCTCTTCAATTATTGAAAACTATGAAACTGGGTGGAAATTTTTTTGACTTATAAACAGTAAGTCGCATGCACACTTCTAACTTCTCATACATGGTAAAGAAGCTTATCTTACATGAGATGCATGGCCTAACCCTCAAATATATCTGAGAAATAATATTACCAGAACCAGGGCTTAGGGTGGGCCCCTTTTTCTGGTAACCCTATCCCCCTAGGGCCTTTGGTATAGGATAATGGCAGCCTTGAGGTCCCACCATGAAGGTGTTAGCCCTAGGGCTAGTACTGAAAAACATGGAGTAAAGCCTCTAGGGCTGCCATTATCCAGCATAATAAACCGGCAAATTTTTTCATTCCTCTCAACATATTTTCATCCATCTTTTTATTTCTTCATCAATGAAAAAATCAGACCACGAATCTAATAGATTGCAAGAATTCATTCTTACACGACGTAAAATGCTGCCAAATATTCTGCCTGACAAGGGACCTCCAAATACAAACGAACAAAGTTGCCCGTTTTGTACGGGCCACAAGCAAACCCATTCCTGCAATCAGAATATTTTTGTTTAGCCACCGTATTTTTTTGTTTACCCGGCCAGTTTTTGGCAAAAAGGAATTATCACCACTTACTACAAAACTTTAATGCGTACAACATCGCATCACTTGCCGTCAAAAGCTACCTACAGATAGAAGAGTTACTTTCATCCAAAATCTGGGAATATCAATGGGCACGCTTGCCGTCAAAAGCTACCTCAAGATAGAAGAGTTACTTTCATCCAAAAACTGGGAGTATCAACGGGCTCCTTTGGCATCGCCAGTTTGGCGACAAGTTTCATAGAAATTATATAAATCAAGAAACTCGAAACTCATTGCTTACTCTCCCCCTTCCGCTTCTCCCCTACCCACCCCAAGTGCCCAGGGCCAGGCCCAGGCCTGTGTTTTTGTAGTGTTTTTTTGGGGTTAATTTTGTGATGTAACCAATGTGGCGATTACCCACAGGTAGATTTTAGTCAAATTTGGCTATGAAAGTTATTTGAGACTAAAAAAACTTAAGCATCCATCTATATTTTTAGCTATATTTTTGGATCCAAATGAAGAAATCTGGGCTTTTTTTAATTTAAATTTTTGGCTATTGAAAATAAAAAATAAATTCATTTTCACTTTTTATATGTTAATTTATTTTTTTGGATTTTTCTTTTTCCAACGCTGGGATTTTATTTTTCTCCATTTTTATAGAATTTATGGCTGGACTCAGAAAGTCGCCAAATTAGCCCAGGCCCAACTCGGTAGGCATGTAGGTAGCGTGTTTTTGTCATCATTTGTTTGTCACCATGCGTGGGGACCATTCCCGACCAGCACAACAAGTACTATGTCTGCCCACTAACCGGCAGCATCCTAATATACCGGCGCGGGAATAGGGCGTGTAAGTACGTACACACCTACCTATCTGACATACCCTTGTGCGCCAGGACGCATGGGGCAAGTAGGCTGCGCCTGATTGGGTCTGGTGCCACCCACTCTTATTTCGCCCAATCCCCTCTTTTCACAAGCTTTGCCCACTTACATGGCAAATTTCCTTCTCATTACCAGAAGCTCTACAGTTTGTAGGTGGTGGCATAATGCATTCCTTAGACTGTGATTTTCTTTTTGTTTTCTTTATCTTTCTAGAAAGATTAGAAAAACAAACAGAAAATCGAAAGAGGTTGTAGGTGTAGAGTAAAGCCCTTGGGGCTTTTACTGGAATAAGGACCCCCCCGGAGGTGGAGCCAAGTGCTAGCCCAATTCCAGAGACACCCATGGCTGAGAGGGCTTTAGCAAATTGTAAAGACCTGCTCAGAATTGCTTTTCTTCTTCTTCTTCTTTATTGGCATGATACCCACCGGGTATCATCCAAAATTTTGGATGAAGTGTGTGTGGGAGGTGAAAAACTGTCCACTTTGCACAGGCCCAACTATGGTAAAGCCTGTGGCTAAGGGCTTAATCGAGCACAAAGACCTGATCCTATAGATTTTTCTTTTTTCATAATACCTGCTGGACCTGCTGGCTATCATGGGGAAAATTTAAATATTTGGGCATTCCATTTTTTGAAACTTGGCCCAAACAATGGAGGAAATAAAACATGTTGGGTAACATGCTCTCCAATTACACAAAAAGATCCAAAGCAAGTCTTTGTGAGAAAAGTTTTGCCCAATGCCATGTTCCAAGGTTTATCTAAAAGGAAAAAATGTATCATTGAGCAGGTTGTGTGCAGGTCGTTGTGCGTATGAGGAATTTGAACAACCCTGAATTCCCAAATGGGCAGTGAACTGAGCACAATATCCTGCACCCAGCATGCTCCATTGCATAATGGTTTTTATGGATTTACATAATGGTCATGTGGCCCAAGTTAGGTTCGGTACAACCAAGAAGACCCTCCATTATTCCTTGTTAGAGGACTAAAATAGGCAAAAAGGCTACATGAAAACCATGACTACACCAGAAAGACCCTTTAGGATTTAGGGTTCAGGGTTGTATGTTGGGTTAAATAGAAAGGATTTGTTCTAGATATAGTGAAAATTTATCTCTGCTCCTAATGCTACCTTACAAGTATAAGACTAGCGGCTCGAGTATATTAAACCTCGTGTAAGGTCACCCATCCTAATATCATTTATCTAGAAGTGAGCTTAACTTCAGAGTTCTTAGGGACCCCAATTATGAAAAAATCTTGTTTTATTTTAAATTAATTTTTAGAGACAAGATCCCCTCTAAATTCAAACATAACTCTTGCTCAATTGGTCCAAAATTTGAGAAATGACACACATCCACACCACCTCATCAAGTGCTTTCTGACAGTAGCAAAAGGAGAGTGAGGGACCCCACAGCTTGGGTGGGTGGAAGCATTGTCACATCCAAACAAGACAAACACTTGTCTTAATATGCAGATACCTAACAAGAATGTTATAAACAGGGAGGTGTGTCCAAAACCAAAGGAAACAATCAGATAACTTTCTTAGGCTGCAAATAAATTTCACACCCTGCCAGTCCCTTCCTTCTTGGCGGGTTTCCCTCGTTGTTCTAATTTATTTTCACTCTAAATCTTAGCTCCTGGTTCTTCAACATTTCCTTAGATTTTTTGGGCGAGCTTCAATTCTGCATTTTAGCTTGGTTTAACATTGAAGCGACACTTGCTGGGATTCTAAGTTAATGGGTCTCAGACTTTTCATCGTTGAGAGCTTCCCTCTTCCTCGTTACTTGTCACCTCCCCTTCTTTCAATCAACAAGTGTTTAATCCTTTGTGTTAATTAACAAATTGTCCTTGCAAGGTCAAATGGAGGCAATGAAATGCTTTCAAAATACATAAATACTTTTTTTTTTGGTTTTCCAGTTGCAGGGTATCAACATGTCTACAATCTCCTGGGTGGCAACAGGAGAAAATGATGAATTTTAGCTGGGGATATCACATCAGTTGCCACATTATATTTCTTCCGATGTTAGACAATTTGAGCTCAAGTTTTCCTTTCAAAGTCTATGATAAATCAATCCATTCAGCACTATTTCAATGCAGAGATTTCCATAATATCACTTGTCATCATATATTCTTCAAACATGATTTCTACTATAGAATCAGTATTATGATGATTCTACTGTGATTGTGGTAACCAAGTTTGCGAAAAAAAGTGGTCACAGCTTCTAATCAAAATCAAATGAAATTCTTCCTATTTTGGCACATTCCATGATCTTTACTTCTCCATGTTTAAGTGACCAATAAAAAATGTCTCCCCTTTTGAATTCAACTTAATCAAAGTTATCCAAATAATCAATCATGTGAATGTCATTTCAATGTAGCAAATTTTAATTGTCTAAAGTGATTAAGAGGTTTAGATATCTGTCTTTTTTGGTTCATACCTAGGTTTTTATCACAAGTTTTCAATTTCTACATTAGTAGATAATTTCTTGTATTAAAATTTCAAATAATCTAAGTATTTTTTTTAAAAATTTATGAAGCACAACAGCAGACCTGACCTAACAAGTTGTTGGCACCCCTAGCCAAGCTCATTGGCAAAGGGGTTGGTGTGAGTTTCACCTGCAAATCACTGGGTTTGAAACCTAGGACCTTTTGTGTTCCCAGGGTCCCAGAAGGGGCTAAATCGGTGACCCATCACCCCTAGGATTTAATGGCAAGTAATTTTGAAAATAATCATATATCAAGTATACCTTAAGTGGAAGATTCCAAAAAAATAATGCTTGGGTTTCTTCTATCCAAGCATTGTGAAACAATGTTCAGCATGGCCATTTGATTTTGAATGGAACTTTTACTATTATTGTAATACCTTGGCAGCTTTGGCACATGTCTGTCTATTAATTAATCAATTTTTAAATTTTATTTCAAGAAGTAGAATATTGTTGAAGACTCCATATTTTCCTTCACAATCTTTTGTTATTGGGAAATAAAAATCAAATTTTTAACATTTCTGAAAATAATATAATTAATGTCAAAGTTGCCAAGGTAGTAGGTTATCTCACATGCATTATTGAAAATGAACCAAACATATGTTATTTTGAAGAAGATTCTCAGTGCCATTCATCTTGAACTTCATATATGTTTTCAGTTATTTTGGAATGTATAAATATTTTTCAACAAAGGAGCCTGATAGTTACCTCCGTGTTCTTAATAGCTAATGGGCATGGAGAGAAAATAAACAAAGTACAGTTGTATTACAACTACTCATAAACAAGGGTATTAAAAAAACAAAGAAAATTTAAAAATATAAGTCATAGGTGATCATTTTGCTTTGCAGTAGAATTATTGGCTAGTATGTGGTAATATTAAGTTGCAAATGAAGATTTCAAAAGTGACATTCGTGAAAGCCAAGGATAAATTTTTAAAAAGAAAAAAGAAGAAGAAAATGATAATGATAGTCCATCAGTGGCAATTTGTTCTACAAAAGAATTATTGTTTCGTACAAGGTGATACTCTCACAATAGAAAGAGAAAACTACTTAAAAGACGTATAGTCCAGTACAAGGTGGTACTCTCTCAATATAAAGAGAAAACAAGCAATAGTTGAATAAACTAATGGAAGAAACAAAAAGAAAACACTAAGTGGCCTAGAGGTACCTCTAATTCCTACTACCACTGCACATTTTCAATGATTGTACCATGATGGAGGTAGTTGCCCATTTGTGTCCCACCTCCTAATGCTTCTACTACTCTTTTTGAAATACTTCAAACTTATATACACCCACTCTCTAGAATATCCCCAAAACACCACACTTCTCTATTATCTCTTCCCAGCATAAGTACAATCAAAAAACACATATATCTTCTATTGTATGGAGAGGCAAAATAAAGAAAACTAGGATAAAAGCCAAAGAGAGAGAATCACCCTCCCCCTTCTCCCTTTGCCCTTGAACCTCTCACCATTTTCACTTTGTTGGTGGAAAATGGTGAGAGGTTCCCTCTTTTTCAAATCTTATTCAAAATCCTTACATTTAGTGGCAACTAAATTGTCAACTAACACCTTTTAGAAACTAGCTAAAACTATTCAAAGTCACCTCTTAACTTAGAGGAGTTAATAGATGAACCTCCTACCAATAACTTTTAAATTTATCAAGTGACCTTATTAGAAATATAACTAAGTTATTAGGAGGTAGGATTTATACCCTTTAACAAAGTCAAGAACAATTTAAAATTGAAAGGATCTCCTTCTAAGTTATTACCATTTTAATGTAAATCTTCACATTTTTTTTAATTTCTATTTATTATATTGAAATAATTAAACTTTAAAAATTTTGTTCAAAGTATATCTGTTGAAGGTAATTGCCTATTTAAGTAATAATACTGGAAATGATTAATGTGTTAGGTTGGGTTTGTTAAACTAAAACAAAAATGACATTTATCTTGAAAACAAATACTTATGACTTTGCATTATGCGTTGTGCTCTAACAACTTGGAGAACATTGTTTTCATCATGTTGATTTTTGTTTTCATAAGTCTTCTCCTATTAAGATTAATTATGAGATTTATGACAAAGATCTTTTGGCCATTGTGGATGCCTTTGAGGCTTGTGTCATCATTTGTTTCAAAGAGCTCAACATGAAATTACTATGTATTCAAATCAAAAAAACTTTCTAGTATTTCATGATGGCTTGTGTTATAAATCAACATCAAGTTCACTAGGCATTATTCTTGTCATGATTTCAATTTGTCATCACATATCATCATGAGTAAAGGAAACTAAACACATTCATCCCTCACACCTAAATAAGGAGATGAAACATATGACCAACAATGTGATGTCATTCTCAAGACCAAAAATTTTTTTGTCAAGCATTGTGAGTAACTCCTAGTGACAAAACCCTTCTTTGTGGGATTATGAAGATTTGAACAAAATATCCCCTTATTATTGGCTCAAAGGCCAATTAAAAAATCAAGTTCAAAGTCTTTCAAATGTTCATGATAAGTTCAAGTTTTGAAATGATTTGTTATATCATGATGGGTTCTTGTATGTACTTAACAACCTTATTCAACTCCAAGTTCTCCAAGTTAGGCATGATGTTTTGGCTACACGACATTTTTGATTCAACAAGACCATGGAATTAATATTTCAAAATTATTAATGGACACATCTTTGGAAGTATGTAAAGGACACCACACCAAAATGTGGTTTTTAGGATTGCATAAACAACTACAAATCTAGTCATTTATGCCATTTGCAAATGCACATGACTATTAATCCAAATGTCCTTGTCATATATGCCATTAGTCCCAAAAATGGTGCAAATCGTGAATGCCATTTACAACTATCTTCCATGACTCTACTCATATTTATCACAATCATGTGGGGCATATCCAATGGCTAAGATTTTTAAATTAGATTTTTTGATTAGTTTCTTATCGCCACATGGTAGCCTAAGATATATTCAAGAAATTTATGGACTGTTTTATGAATTGTCATATGGCAACCCTAAAACTACCCTAGGAATTTTTTTGTTGGCCCAATCATGTGATGCCACACACCAACCTTATAATACAAAAATTGATTTTTTCGCCCAATTGTGTGATGCCATGTGATAATCAAAGTTTAATGGAATAAGGTTAGCTTAAGAGCCTAGTTTAAGGGATCTAAACAACATAGTTTAAAGGAACTAGGCTTAGGGGAACTAGGTGACCTAGCCTAGGCTAGACCAAAAATTCAATTACGTTATGCTAACCACCTTGGTTAGGAACCCAAATAATATTAAGTTGCAAGTGAAGAGATTTAAACCCTTCACCTCCACTTTGAAAGTTCAAATCCTTAACCATTGCATCACCCCATTTTTTCTATAATGAAAATATTTACCATAAATGTATAAACATTAACATTTTTTAACTTAGGTTAACCTAGGTTACTTCAAGCTAACCTAGGATAAATTTAGGATAACCCAATATAACTTAAGGTTACTTAAACAAGCTAATTTAAACTTAAACTAGGTTGGACTAAACTAAACTTGGTTAAATTAAGCTAAATTATGCCAAGTTAATCTACTTTGGCTACACTTGCGAAAATTTTGCTACTTTGGTTAAACTTGGTGGACTTTGGTGAAACTTCAATACTTTGGCTAAACTTGGCTACTAAGGTTAAACTAGGCAAAATTGATTACTTAAACTAAATTTGGTTAAACTAAACTACTTAGGTTAAATTAAACTACTTAGGTTAAATTTGGTTAAATTTGACTACTTGTTTAAATTAGGTTAAATGAAATTAAAACTTGGTTAAACTTGGCTATTAAGGTTTAATTAAACTATTTTGACTAAATTTGATTAAATTAAGTTTAATTAAACCATGTAGGTTCAATTAGGTTAAATTAAACTATTTAGGCCAAACTAAGTTATTTAAATTAAACTTGATTAAATTTGGTTATTCAAACTAAATTAGGCTAATGAAACTACTTAGGTTAAACTTGGTTAAATTGGGTCAAATCAGGTTATTTAAGCTAAAAAAATCTAAATTAAATTATTTAAAATAAAATTCATTAAATTTTTTATTTAAACTAAACTAGGTTAAAATCAATTAAACTTGGCTAAATTATGTTAATTAAGTTATTAAATTATACTAATGTAAACTAAGCTACTTAAGGTAATTTCAGCTAAGTTTGGTTAATATAAATTAAATCAAACTACTTGGGTTAAACAAGGCAAAAAATTAATTGATAAATTAAGCTACATAAGTTAATTTCACTTAACCTTGTTTAGCCTTAATGTAGCCTAATTCTTAACCAACTTAATTTAACCTAGTTTAACTTATGTAATTTGATTTAATTTAATTTAGCCTAAGTAGTTAAATTTAATATAGTTAAATTTACTATAACTTAATTCAACTTAATTTAACTTAAATAACCAATTAGTTTGGCTTAATTTAATTTAAGTAACATAATTTAGTTTATTCTAATTTATGATAATTTAGTTTAACCGAAATAGTCAAGTTTAGCTTTAGTAGATTAGTTTATCCTAATTTAACCTCGTTAACCTAAGTAGCCAAATTTAGTCTAAGTAATTTAGTTTAACATACTTTAAAATGTCAACAAGGTAAAATAGACCAAAAAAATAGTCCACCCAAAATCCAATTAAAAAATGGAATAATTTTTTATATGGACACAAGAAAGTAGATTTAAAATATTTTAAACTAGAAATATAAAATCATAGGGCCCTACATTTAGTTTATGCGAAGCTGGATATAAAGTTTGAACAACTTTGGTATCATAAAAGTAGGTTGAAAGTACGTTTGAACTAATTGGGTCAAAATGGTGTTCAAACCTCTTTCATATTTGATATATTATGATTATAACATCCATAATTTGATAATACATAAGTATTTTTTAGGGCTCCACTAAGTTGAAAGTTTTTAAAAATTAATATTTCATCTACATGTAGCCCATTTTGTAAGATTGAACATTTTATGAAAGTGGATTTTATTTTTTTAAATCTACTTTCAAGATGGGGTTTCAACATTTTAAATATAAAATCAAAGATGATCATCATGTTAATTATTGTACCAAAATTTTTTTTTACTTTCAATACATTAAAAAAAATTCATGTCTACATGTAATTTTTTTGACAAGGAGTAATGAGCCGTCTATTTTACCTTGCTTGCATGCTTTAATTTAATTTAACCAAATTTATTTTAAGTTGCATAATTTAACATAGTTTGGCCTAATTTAGGCTATGTAACCTAGATCAACTTAATTTAGCTTATTTTAGCCTAGTTAATTCAAATTTAACTTAATTTAGTCTAGTTTAGCCTAAGTAAATTAACTTAGTTAAATTAAGTTACTTAGGTTAAATTATTATAAATTAAAATAAACTTTTAATAATTGGTCAAACAAGGTACTCAATTGTTCAACATGATTAACTAATTGTGGAGTCATAATTTTTATAAGCATATTCATAGTCATGTAATCTTAATTATGGTTATAATTTTTAAAATGATAGTGAATCAAACCTAAATATGATTACATGACTACAATTGGACAATAGTTACAAGTTGTCTTGAAAACCATGTTTTGACATAATGGGAGTTTGTTAGGTCATATGATATATATGCATGAGCAAAAAATCCTTGTCTTCATTCATATGGACAATATTAACCATTGCCAATCCTACATTGTTATGATTTTCAATTTCCATGAATTTCATCCTGAATCTTCCACCTTCCAATTTGCACAACTACATTTTGGTAATGGTGAATCATTTTACGATGATGGTTCATTTCATTCCTTGTACCAAAACAATAATTATATCCCTACTCAACACATGAACTAGAAATCCAATACTGGTTTTAACATATTCACATTTTCTAGGGCTAAGTTTTAGGTTTACTTCCCTCAACTTCAATAATACAAATCAAAGATGCTCCAAGTGATCTTCCCAAGTCATGTTGTGTATGTTGAGGTCATCAACAAAAACTTTCAAAAATTTGTCCATATACTTTCCAAAAACTTCAATCATGGTTCTTAAAACGTATTAATGGCATTTTTCATATTGAAAGGCATCACAATCTAGTCAAATAGACCAAATTTAGTGATCAATGCAATCTCCTACATCTTCAGTTGACATCCTTATCTACCAAAATCCAGATTGCAAGTTAAACATAAAAAACCATTGGGACCTTCCCAATGTGTCAAAACATCATCCATAAGAAGCATTAAAAAAACATGCCTTTAAATTTGTTGATTCAATGGGTGGTAATCACCACAAAACCTAGGGTTGTCATCCTTCTTCATAGGAAGTGTTACTCTACAAGCATATTTTAACATACTTGGTTTCATCTTTCCAAGTAACACCAAAACATCTATTTAACACTTAATTTTTGCTTCTTCCCAAAAAGACAATTGACTTGGGGTAATGTGGCAAGGTAGAAAACCTTGCGTGTCAACATAATGTTCTCCTATACTACATCATCCCAATTTGCCTTTATGCCATGAAAACACATCTTGAATTGGTTTAACATGTGCCATACTATTCAATCTTTTCTTGTTCAAGGTTTGAATCAACATTGATTTTCGACCTAATTTTTGTTCATTTGCCATTCTTCTCATCATAAATACTAGTTGTGAGAGTAGTTTTTTTTCTTCCTTTGCTTTGTTTTGCATCTAGTTAAATGACTGTTAGACAATTTTCCTTTAATCACTCATTAAGGAATATCTTATTCCTTTTTACTCTTCATCATCAATGCATTTTAATTAGTCTTCAAAGTTGTCTGAATCAGATAATTCTCCAAAAACAATGTTATTAGTTTTTTCAAAAACAAGTTGACCATTTGATTTGGTCCCTCATGTACTACCATCAACTCCATCCCATCATCTTGCATTTTTTCAACCATCTCATGATCTTCTAAAAGATCTAATTCTAAACATGGATGTTTGGTGTATTGTTGAGCAATAGATCGTCATGATCATTTGATGGATCCTAACTTCCATCTATACTAATCTAATCCCCGTCCATGGGATCTATCCAACTTTGCATGTCCTCAATGATTACCACACATTGAAACCTCTTATCCAAATTCTCTATTGCATTTATATTATGTCGGGTTTGCTTCTTAACAACTTGACACATATTGACCATATTCAATGGCAAAACCTATATGTTATTACTAGATCCTTGTCTAACTTGGATTGTGCTTCTCTCAACATCAACAACTACCCCTATCTTGATCAAAAAATTTAATCCAAGCATAAGGTCATAACTGTCAATATCAACAATCTTGAATGTCATGAAACATTGAGTGTCTCCCACCTTAACAACCAATTCATTGATCCTTCCAAGTGCTTACGTCATGATGCCAAATGTAGTTTTGTAGGATTCAAATCCTATAACCAAGTGCATTACATCGCAAACTTAACATCTCATGATTTAGTAATGGAAATTGTGCAAAATTCATTAAATCATAATTCATACATTTCACACACTAATATTGTGCATTGAAAACACATTTGAGACATGAATTTATTGGAAGATGTGAAATTCATGTGACATTCATTCATTCATAGGTTCATACTTCATTCGCCAACACATTTATCTATGTGTCAAACATGTTTTCAACACATGATATTTGTAAAATGTACAAAACCTATGAATGAACAAACTTTGCACAATTTTCATTATTATTTTGTCACATGCTTAATTTGTGATGTATACCTAATTCATAGAAAATTTTTACTACTATAATAAACATTGATGCACCTATATCAACCAATCCTTCAACCAAGTGGTTACTACTACCAATAGGTGTAGAGTTTCACTTCAATGATTTTTGTTGATACAAATACATCAAATGGTAGGAGTCTTTTCCAACTTATCATATTAAGTGTTTTTAAACTTTCACCCCTTTTCTTCCAAGTCAATTTCACAAGACTTTCCAAATATTCTAATTTTCCAAGAATAGATAATATGGTCTCCATTGGAAATAAAAGAAATTTTCCCTTTGAAAAAATGTGTGAAAATCTTGGATTTGGAATATTCGTCCTTCATTGCGCCTTCCCTTTCTTCTTCCACATTTGGTGTTTGCATTTCTACAAGGGCAATTGCCTTCTTGGTATTTTGGTGCCTGAAAAAAATCATGTTTTGTTTCGCAACAATTGTTCTAATGCAGTTGCTTTGTCATTCACAAATACTTCCAAGTAATTATTTGTAATTGAGTGTGGTTTAATTTCTTTCCCTTTCTTTCAACATTAATATTTCATATGGCCCATGCTTGTGTAATACCCACATTTTAAACCACAATTTTTTATCCTATGCAGAAGACCACATTCATCACATTTAGGTTTTAGGTCCCCAATTTTTGAATAGATAAAGGCAATATGATCTACAAAATTGCATAGTTGGCATATTGAAATGGTGTTGGCTCTTGAAATTCCTGTTCCATTATTTGATGAAATACCTTGTCTGAAGAAGTTAATGAATGATTCATTTAGTGCATTGACTTGTTTCTCAACAATTGCATCAACTATAAATCCTTCTTCTTGGTCTTCTTTTAGCAACTCAAATGGAATTTCCCCCAATTCAGCCAAATTTCTTTCAATTTCCAAAGCTGCAACAAACAATGCATCCATATTTGCATAATTTCACATCACACAACTTTATAATTTTAATGTAGAACCTAGATAGTTTAAACCTCTTTCTTTGTTCTACATCCTTTAACTTGCCCCTTGTGAATAACATTTCCATTTTGTCATGATATGCTTGAACCCTTTGTTTGGGTTTTTGTTTGATCTAATCTAGTTTCACCTTGATTTTTTCCCTATCCATTATACCATATTTTAAAAACAACTTTCATGGCTTGCCAACACTACTAGGAAATGCGTTCTAGTTCACTCTGGGTTTCACTAGATTTTTGAGTGAATTTGGACATTTTCACCTAGTGAAATTGTTTAACCCCCTAGTGAACAGGGACCAGTTGTTACGGACAATGATTTGTTTCACTAGTACCTAGTGAAACAAGATTATTTTCAAATGAAATACAAATTTACCAAACCATTCACTTGCTAGTTAATTAACTAACCAGTATGGAAATTAATTAAATTTTAGTTATTTAATATAAAATATTATTGATAATTTCATGATTTTTAAAACCTATTATTTATTGACACATGTCACTACCTATGCTAGGTTAAAAACCTAGCCTAGGTAGGTAGGTAGGCCATGTAATCAACCCAGGCACCTAACTTAGGAATTTGATAAGAGAATATTTGGTCAACATACCATTGTTGACCACACACAACACCACCCATGATGTTTGATCCTTTGACCTTTGGAATGGGGGCAAACACCTTTACCATCAAGCCACCACACTTGTCGTGATAATATGTTGCATTACATTTTATTTATCAAATATTTCATTTTAAACATTACAAAAACATAAACTTTGAAAATTCATATCTTATTGAGATTTTGTTCAAATGAAATGATTCGAGTTTATTTTTTAAAAAATTCAATAATGTACATAATTACATTTATTTCCTTTTGAAAGTTTAAAATCATTTGAACAAAAAAAAAGTTGAATATCATTATTCAATAACATTTCAATGACCATTCTTTTGAAAAAAAAAA
>Ga0116231_10000097_pt1 | contig 103788 bp, 73 predicted proteins | sample S1TSphgellanicum_2_FD_89695 | JGI IMG/M metagenome (GOLD analysis project Ga0116231, IMG submission 89695) | Host-associated microbial communities from peat moss isolated from Minnesota, USA - S1T2_Fd - Sphagnum magellanicum MG | ecosystem: Host-associated > Plants > Peat moss > Unclassified...
CAAAAAAAAATAAAAATAATAAAAAAAAAAAAATTTTCTTATAAAAAAAAAAAAAAAAAAAAAAATGGAAAAATATCCCTCCCAAAAAAAAAAAAAAAAAAAAAGAAAAAAATATTAAAAAAAAAAAAAAAAAAAAAAAAAATCCATTTTTTTAAAAAAAAAAAATAAAAAAAAAAAAAAAAAATCACCAAAAATCGCCACAAATGCCTTAAATAATGTATGGGTGCTTAAAATTTTTGCTTTCATATTTTGAATATCGCCAAATTTGGTTAAATGTACTTACAGACTATTGCCACTCCAGCAGCATCACAAAATTGAAAAAAAACCACTGGACAGTAGGTGGTGGGAAAACAACTTTCTGTTGGGTTGCAGTTAGCTCGGTTGCTTTTTTATTGGGCCCTGCCCCCACAGAGCAGGAACTATCGCATTGGATCCAACTTTTGGAAGTCTTACCTTATTAGAACCGGTTTCACATTAGGCGAACCGGTTTCTTTGGTGAAAGTGTTTAAACTGTTTAAATTGGAACGGATTTTTTTGGTGTTCAGAGTGTGGACACAGTAGGTAGATGTACAACATCTTATCTATTGGAAGGACCAGCGTGTTTACGATGCCTTGTTATCAACCTAATAAGAGCATCTCCAGCCGCCAGCTGTGTTCAGGATGTGACGCTGCGAAAATATTTCTCACATCCAACTATAGTTTTTTACTCTTTTACAACCTCACCCATAAAACTAAAACTATGACTTCAAATAGGTGCGAGACTACTAATTGCAAACCACTTGGACCAATCGTTATGATTGGCCAATGAGAAACAAGGAACAGCAGGCAAATCAAATTTATTACACTCTTCTCTGGCAAGTGTTAGGCTTTGTTCTTTTTACCAGCCTCATCAAACTCTGCAAAAATCGTAGGTCAAAACCATTCTGCTCAGCCAAACTGGCATGTTTTGACTTTTACTCATCCAATTTTAATTTGGAGGGTCACATACTGAGCACCACTGGATACGGTCAACTGTTTCCCCCTTACCTTTATACCCCCTACTGTGGCCTGTGCCGTTGGCCCAAGTGTGAAACCCGTTACAAAATAGGGCAACTCAACATGTGAACATTGTTTTGCAATGTATGTATAGATTTTTTGAACAGCCAAATATGAAAGGAAATCATGCTTCAATTGAATGGTAAGCCTTCAAGTGTTACCAAGTTCTCAATTGATTTTTCCTTCCAAAACCTGGTTTTTTGGAATTTATTTGAATTTTTAGTGGCAGAAATCACTTTTAAATCAATATCTCTCACATTCTGAATCCAAATCTTACCAAATAAATTCCATTAAATCCTGCTCATCAAGACATTTCCAACAACACCAAAGGCACATTCCAATTCCTCTGAAATTTTCAGCTACAATTTAATTTAATTTTCAATGAAAAAATCATTCAATATTCAAGAACTTTTGCCCTGCAAGTCCAAACATCATAGAACCAAGCCCATGCACCCCTCCTCATTGAGAGCTTTCCAAAGACACCAAGAACATGATCTGAAGCATCCCAATTCGGTGGATCTCATAACTACAAACCAAAACAAAACACCTTCCTGCATAGATAAATCTACTTACACCTACTAGCCACCTGTTTCCTACTTATCTATCTACATATGGGACCTATTTCTTACAGATTGGGTTACCAAGGTGAAACGGTTGACGTTCATCCACAATGGAGTCATAAGGAGAATGCAGTGGACAGTGCACTGATGGGTGCTGGTTCACTTTGGCTGACTTTGAAACTCTTGCAATCGCAGGTGGCAATGTTGAAGAGTTGTGAGAGGAGTCCAAAGTTGACAATGCTCAAATTCCTAGAAAAATAGAGAGCTGACTCACATTGTGCAAGTGCCTATGACAACGGGCTGTTTCCAACTTCAAAGTCTCCAACTTAAATATAATTTGTGTATCATTTTTCAACCAATATTTATTGAAGTAATTCCTTAAAGTGAGATATCGTGCAGGGTAAAGCTTGAGGCCTAGGGATTTATTGAGCGTAAAGATCTGTGCTGATGTTTTTCCCCATGATAGCCAGCCTGCAGGTACCACAGAAAAAAATGAAAAAAGAAATTGCAGGGCATTTCAAAATAATTTGCTCTGTAAGGTGCTCTTGGACTACACTAGACTACATTATAAAAAGACAATTTGTAGACAACACATACAATGGTACATAGTACATACATCTAGTGATTTGTTCTTCTATAGTGAAACAACCCTGACCCAATACTTAGATTCTGCACACCCTTTCATTGGAACCCAACACCTTTACCAAATTGAAAGTAAAATACGAGTTCAATCCACTTGCCAAGTTGAGAGACGAATTGCAAGGCTTCTTCAGCTCAGTAGTCATGAAAATCATTGCTGCAAGTGGATGGCCTTTTGAAGAGTAAGAAGCTTTGCCACTTCTTTCTCAAATTACTCAAAAAATATGTTGCTTAGATTTGTGGCCCACAAAAGCTTGGTGAATTTGCTGCAGTGTACCTTGAAGGGGTACCGTTGTACCTTTCACATTTTACTTTGACCTTCATCTGCAGAGCTAGTTTTGGTAAAACCCTTGTAAGTTCTGGACTTGTTTTTGTTGGCCTTTTGTTTGAATGGTTCAACTATTTGAGCCCTCTCCATGGATTTAGAACATATTGGCTAGGTGAAGGGTGTTGCAACCTTCAAATTCCATGGCAAAACTCAAAACTAGAAATGATTTAAACATGAATTTATCTTTGATTCAAGTTTTTTAATTACATAAAAGTGGTGAATTTTTCTGGGAAACCCACATTTTATACTGGAAAAGACACAAAATTTCCAAGTTTTCATCCAAATTTTTTTCACAATTTTTTAATATTTTGGGCACAAAAAAGGTCACTTTTTAGGTTCTTCTAACTTATTACTTCCTTGAAGAAGTTCTTTTCCTAGAGGGATGAAGAAGTTGGGGTATCCTATGGATCATATAGGTACTTATATTTTTAAAGGTGTAATACAAAGGAATGGGTCATCCATCCCTACTTTGTGGGCTGAAGGTGCTTATGTCCAACTGCGGAAGGAAAGCCCAATGTTTGTTTGGGTTTAATTATCGATGGCGTGGTGACTGCTGACCTGCAGTCCAGTACATAGATTCCATTTCTTCTGTTTTTGTTGTTCCCCCCGTCCCCCCCAATCTCCTTCACCAAAGGGCATTGATGACTAGGAAAGAAACTCAACAAAATGGAAGAGAGGGTCCACCTCTATATCCAATCTTGGGGACCCCAAAGTTTGATTCAGTCATCCAAAATGAAAAAGTCATTAAGGTGCTTCTCTGGCCCAGTGTTGAACAAGCAACACTACACATGTAGATATTTATTTATTCTTCCCTAGTCATGTTAGATTTGTTTAAACCAACACACCCGCCAAGGAGAAGGGAGAAAAAGGTGTAGTGTCACTAGATGTATGTACTATGTACATTGTATATGATGATTTTGGGGGGGGGGAGGGGGGGTGTGTTGAAAAAAATTCAAAACCATAAAAATTTTCATGGTTTTAAAATAAAATAAAATAGTAAGTACTAGTTCATTAAGGGAACTCTTAAAAGAAATTCAAGACACTTATTTGAACAATCTTATTTGTCATATTTTCTTCTTTGCACCTAAGAATAAGCTTAGGATGCTATTACAATATTTAAGTGCTAGTTTATTGAAATTCAGTCCGAAAAGGAATTCAAAGCTCCCATTCTAACAATTTAATTGTCTGTATAGAGACTGGGTGAACAAAAGCCAAAGAAAAGGGGTACAGTCCAAGATGAAACTAACTAAAGTATAAGGTAAAGCCCTAAAGGCATCTCCAATGTTAAAATCTTACACCCCTTAACCTAAGTCTTCCAGGAGTTATGGCTGTGATAGGTGTTGAGCCGGCCCTAAAAGTCTACACATGCCCCATTGTCTGTCATCACCTACACCTATATGTCACCCTAATGATTCTGCGCTCCTATCTTTTTCTTTGCTGACACAATAGCTTACAATCTTTTTCTTCTTGAGTGCATTTGCAAGCAGCTGGACTAGAAGGATTTGGATAATTTCTTTTTTCACTCTCCAACTCCACAAGTGCAACAACAAATTTGGACGGGCTACCATTTTTTTTTTGTTTTATTTGCTATTCTACGACATTTGGTTTTTTTTGGGGTCTTATTTTCATTGATTATTTTATTTTATTATTTACAAGCATCATGGAGCAATGGCATGCACAATTAATGGCGCAATTATAATTGACTTTGTTTGATGATGGAGAGGAAAATGAATTTTTTAAGCCACATTACAACAACATTTTCTTTTGGAGCATAATGATGTTGCTTGAGTTCACGATGGTAGTCAACCAGGGTGTCGATTGAAATTGAGAGAAATCAACAATGTGGTGAAGAAAGAATCATGCACAATTAATTTTGAGAAAACCATGCTTATGATGATTGACAATTTCATTGTCACTACAAGATGAAATGTTTTTTATCCCTCCGAATTGTTGATTCTCTAAATGAGTGAGATTATTATTTTTTACAACAAGATGTTTGCGGCATCATGGAGTTGTCTATTTTTTAAAAATGTATTGATGATATTCAAATGCTTGCTTATGTTGTTGTAGCTGATGCATTGGATGAGTACTATCACATGGGAGAGAACATAACTAATAAACACAAATTCTATTTAGAATTGCTCTATGTTTATTAACAAACAATACAAATTTTCAATAGTACTTACAACACATAATATGTTATTTTAACCCATTCAAGTTTTTTTGTTGATTATATTCACACATTTTTATCATTACTATATTGTTTCATTATGTCCCAAATTTTGGATTATTTTTAATAATCAAAATCTATGATCAAATTTTAATGATTTCAATTTAGAAAACACAACAGATTCAAAGTATACTCACTATTTCTTTATGAATATTCTACTACTTTCTCTACTCAAAATTAAATATATTAAACATCTATAACATAAAATGTAAAAATCAAAAATCAAAAACAAGAAAATATGTAGTTCATAGCCCAACAAAACTCTAAACTAAATATTGTGTCTTTATTTTATTCTCCAGTAACTGTCTAAGTATGTCTATGTGTAAGAAAATCCCCACCTTCATCACATTCAATATTTAAATCCTAATTCCTTTCCATCCAAAAAATTTGAAATTCAAAATTTAAACAAATGTCTTAATCTTGTCTTTTTGAATCTCTACCATTCACCTAATAACATTACCTTCCCTCCATTATGGATTTCGTCCTCAAAACCCTTGCTATAGTAAAATAAAATAAAAACATTTGTTCTTCAATTCATTGTGTCAACTGTATGTGGTTTTGTTTTGTTCATTTCAAGTTGTTGATATTTCTATTTGCACCTCCATCTATGCTTTTGTTTTAACCTTAGTTGTTGCATTCATTCGAGGAACTAGAACTTCCTACAATGGTTTTCTTTTACCTTTTTTTGCCCCCTCATAAATATGTTCCACCACATGTTTTATGTTTCCAATTGGTTCCATTTATACACCAATGTCATTAAATGTCAACTTAATCCTTTCTACAAGATTTTTTTATTCCTACACTTCAACTTCTTCATTTTGATGATATTGTCCCCCTCTTCTAAGGTTGTGGTTCTTCCTATTTGTCTTGTATTTGCTCCACTGTACTCAACCTCCTTTGTTGGATTAAAAGGCTTTGAACTATCTGGACTTCTGTACACAAAATTTGGAAAAGCCTTCTTGAGACAGACAAATGTTTTTTATACCCTTTCTCATCCTTCCTTAGTGTAGCCAAATTCTTCTGCATTTTTTCTTTGAATTGTGCCTTCACCAATTCTCGCCATTCATTTCGTTTGACATTGGAATCCTTCCATCTATTGTTTGGTGCAAAATATTGAATAATACTACATCAAATTGTTATATTCTTCCAATCTATTATTGACATACGTAGGATCCAGATATGTGTACCTTTTTAATAAGTCATCCAACTTTGTCTTGGTTTTTAACATCTCTTTTTGTACCATCATTACCTCTAAGATTGTTTTTCCTTCTCTTCTTCCACCTTCTATCTACAAAATTATTTTCTTGCAATCATAAATTCAATTTGTAGAATTTGCATAGACATCTTGTCAATTGTATTATCTTTTGCTCCTACAACCAAAGTTCCTTCTATTTTTCCAAAGCCTCCTTATGCTTATACTCCACCAAGGATTTTTGATATTATAATTATGTCTCATTCCAAACTTCTTCCTTTTTCTTCAACTTTTGCCATTTTTTTGTTGAGCCATCAACTCCACCAACTTCCTTTTCATTTTTTTGCTCTCTAAAGTTAACTTTAACATTTGGACATTCACATTTTCCTCCATTTTTATTTTTTATTTCTTTTAACCATTTGTTTGTTTTTTGTATTCTTGATCATGTCCTTGCAACAACATTATTTCATGAACATGTGAGTGTGAACGTGAATGAGTGAACATGAGGAAGTGAGCATGAAAAAATCTTTTTAAGAATATTTTGATGATGTGGACAACATATTCTTGGGAATATTTTTTGCCACATAGAATCAAATCTAAATTGACATGGTAGAATATTCTGCCATGTGGACATGACGAAATGAAAATGGATGAAATTCATCCAAAAAAAAAATTTCAACAAAATTGTTCGAATGAACTTATTTTTGGTAAAGGTTTAGCCCTAAATCCATAGCTTTTTCATTTTCTAAACATTGTTGAATAAAATACTAGTTTATTTATGGGTTGGATGTATAGAATGTACAAGATAATATTTGGAAAGGTAATTCAAAAATTTCAGGTGATATTTTATCACTATATTACAAACAGCATATTTTCATTGTTTAGTAAGACATGAGCAGCATGACACATGACAAAGATAAACATGATCCTTCTTTGCTACACAAAGCATTGATGCAATCTATTTACAATAATTTGCACACACAAAAACCCATGCCTAGTGGGTTGTCCATTTGCACAAATAAGGAACAATTCTAAATTTATTCTATGTGTTTCGAAAAAAGCCAAAAAAGCTTGCACTTCATAATAATATTTCATATCCATTAACTGCTTCAAAATGTATTTAGTGAAAATCCCATAATCACAACAACATTCCCAATTATTCATGACCTACCACCTTACCACGACTCATTAGATGTTGCACTTCATTTTAATTCCATGTTGGGAAATGAATGAAATTTTTTGTTTGGCACAATACAACAATGTTAACGAGCGAGCATGAATAGGCAAGCTTGCTCATGTGAATAGGAAAGGATAGCTCCAACAACCCAACTAGGAAAGGATAACAAGTAGTTGGAAGTTCCAATAGGGGTTGAGGCAAAAAAAATTGTGTTCAGCCATTTTCAAATGTGTTGAGGAACAACTGAACGTAAAAAGAATGCGTTCAACTTCTCATGGATACCTCAAACAATGTGCTCAGGAACTCCATGAGAGGTTAAAGCAAATTTTGTTCTTTGGCCTTTCATAGAAGTCCCAAGTTTTGTGCTTGGGGGCTCCATGAAAGGCTAGTCAAAAAACAATTTATTTGGCCTCCAACTTTTGAGGCCAAAAGTTGGAAGCTGAGCAAAAACATTTTGCATTCGGCCTTTAATGGAGCTATTGAACTTCGTGCTCGAATTCTCCATAAGAGGCCGAATGAAAAATGTTATTGCTCGGCTTCCAACTTTTGGCATTGAAAGTTGATGTCTAAGCAAAGAAATCTTATTTCAAACTCTCCTGAAAACACGAGCTTCAAAATGTGCAAAAAATTCCTCAATTTTGTTTCTTGAATGTAATTCATGATTCATATTTAACCTTGTTTCCCTTATTTCTTTGTTTTGTAAAGCTCTATCGATAATAGGAGTCCATTTATAGAGGTATGTTTCATTCTTTCTTTTTCACTTTATGTTTTCAAATTATGCATCTTACTTTCTTTTTCACATTATGTTCTCAAATTATGAACATTCTTACATTAAACTTTTACATATTTTCATCCGCATTCATCCCCTCCTCAAATGATGCATTCACAACCTTCCAATGATCGTCCCACTCATAGATGTGATTTGCAACAAATGCCTCCTTCCCCTGCTAGTTTGTGGGAGAGACATAAAAAACTTTGTTGCCTTTTCGATAGCCCATTTGGAATGCTTATTCCATCTTGAAGGTTGGCCTCACAATTGGCATGGATATCATGTGGTAAGAGGGGTATGCTCATTTGAACCTTGGCTTCGGGATGAATTTTTATGCCTCTCTAACACTTCAACTGTCTTCACCTTATGTTCCATCTAGACTTTGAGGATTTCCTTGTCTCCAATTATTTTGAATGCCTCCAATTGTGTAGAAGGCCCAAAAGTCAAGTGAAGCTCATGAGTAAACAAGGTCATGATGAAGTTATGTTACATAGGAAACAATTCACAAGAATAATAAAGGGAAGAACAAGACGCAAATTCTTTTCAGAAGAAAAATTGGATAGCAAGTACTTGTGTAGAGGTGGTTCTGGCACAAATTGAAATTCATGGACATCCATTTTTGCACATGTAAACAAGTGGGGACAAAATTAACTTGATGAATACAAAAATTGTTAAAACATGAATATCATGAAGACTTGTGAAGAGTGAAAATACCTCCTCAAAATCCTCTTCCAGTAAATGTTTGGGACAACAACCATTAGCTACAAGCTTGGATGCCTTATATTTCTAGAGTTCATCCAAATGACCTCTCTTGGCACATTGTAGTGGATTCCATCATGTTCGATACATGAAAAGGCCTTATCCACCTCCTCATTGCAATGACAAACATGAATAAGTAAGATTCAAACTAAACACTATGGATTTCAAACTTCATGTCTTTTCTTACGATTAATATGTTTTCTTTCTATTACTTGTTTCGTGCATTAAAGTTGAAGTTCTCTGTCAATTTTGTTTCAACCCCCTAGGTCTATCAAATTTGATCACGTGAAGCCTAGTCTAGTGCATGATTTCTTCCACATCTAGAGCATTACCATGATTCCATTGGTCTAGTTCAAGGTTGTGATCAGTCCCAATGTCTACAACAGATGTGATAATTAGTCAAGGAAGACTTGGTATTTTTTCACGCAATTTTTTTTTGATTATATGTATAAGGTTTGATTCTTGCTCAATCTTCCATTTGAACCTATCAATTTTTCTGATTGATGTGATTTACACAAATCATTTATTTTTGGTGTAATGTGAGCTTTCAATTGTAATGAATGTGGCCATAAAATTTTATTATGAAGAAGTTCCAAATGAAAAATTGAGGTCACCTTCCAAATTGTAGGCACTAATGGACAAGGTGATGGATCACGTCTAGAAGAATCATACCTCCACCTTCATAAAGCATTTGCCAATTTGCGACCCTGCTCTTGGTCCCAAGTTCCTAAAATAGATTTAAGTCCACTACAATATGAACTTGAAGCCGAAAATGCTCATTGAAAAGCTACAAATGCTAACTTCTACACAGGTCATGAATGAATAGAAGGTATCTTGGTTGAAACTTTAAAACCACTTCAATATCTTGAGGGAAATAGTGAAATTCCCAAAACATGAATTTTTGGATGGAACTTTTGATAAGTGGCTTCATAAGGTCACTTTTTAGTCTTAGGTAAATGCTTACCCATTTGAGACTTTGAATATTTTATCTTTGAAGCATTTTACAATTAGAGGTGGAGGCACAAAAACTATATCCTGCCATTGTCACTGATCTTTCCATTTAGGTTTTCGAATTTGAAAATTTGCCAACATTATCAAACTACATTCAAGAATGGAGACTCTCTCCGTGAAACCTATTTCTTTAAGGAGTTCAGGTCCAAAAATGGGATTCGAAAAAACAAGTTGTGGGAACAGCAAATCAATGGGACCAAAGCCTTGTAACATGTGGTTTATAGGTGATTTTTAATCTAACCATTCCAAATTTGTATCATCCATTATCAATTGCATTTTGATCTTCCAATGTGATATGGATTTCATTCTCACTAACTTTGTAGTATTTTCTAACCACTTTAACTATTTCCATTTTGTGCTTTTTTGGAGGGGTGCCATATTTGAAATTCCAAAATTCCTCAAGATATGGAAAGATCCAAAGATAGATAGCACAATGTACATGAAGGACATGTTGAGAAATTGGACATTTCCACATCTCTTGGATTGTGGTTGGTATCTTGATTGCCTGAAGGAGAACACTCCTCCATTAAAGTTTGAAATTTGGGAAAAACATGAGTTGAAGGACTTGGAGCTTTGGAGAAGGAAACAACCAATCAAGAAGAGATTGGAAGGGGGGCAAAGTGAGGGGACAAAGACAAATTCAAGAATCCAAATTAGAGATGCAAGAGAAGGAAGATGTCCCCACTTAATCCCAGAGAGCAATAGAGCTTGGCTTGGCTGTGGCATCTCTTCAAGAAATTCCAATGACTTTTGCTTGGACCATCCCAACCAAAGTAGATGATGCAACTATAGACATTTAGGAGTTTCATTCTCCTCTACAAGAACGTTGAAGAAGACAACGAAAATAGACCACCCTTAATGCAAGAACATCAAGTATTGGGAAGATAATTCCATTGTTCACTCCTTTGTTGATTCCCAGTTTTGTTCACTACCATTCAATTTTGAAATTGATGAATGTCTCTTGAGCTTCAATTGTTGCATCTCGGATCTAAATTCAAGTATGGCCACCTAAGCATTCAGGCATTGTAGATTACATGAAAGAGGTATTTTCTTGCCCAATTTGATCTTCTAAGTTTTGATTAAAAGTTTTCAAGCAGCTTCTATTAGGATAAAGTTTTTTTTCTAGGAGTATGTGCATTGCAAAGAACTCCTAGGCATCAACTTTCAGCACTGAAAGTTGAGGGCCAAGAGCTCCCGACTCTGGGTCTCCAATATTTGGCGCCAAAAATTGAAGGCCAAGAACACCTAGCTCTAGGTTTCCAACTTTCAACATCAAAAGTTGAAGTCCAAGAACACTCAAGTTGCGGTCTCCAAGTTTTGGTGCCGAAAGTTGGATCCCAAGAGCATAGAGCTTTTGGGACTTTCAGCACCAAAAGCTGAATCCCAAGAGCATAGAACTATAGAATTTTTTCATTATATCTTTGATATTAATTAGATTGATCCTAAATTTGTTATGCATTCATTTCTCTAATCCTTCTTGTAAACGCTTATGTTTTTCAAGTGTTTTTTGAGAACAAGGTCAACCTTGTTCTAGCAAATGTATCATCCAATCTCTTGATTCCACATGTTTTTGAGCCAGTTTCCTTCACTCCTCCTTGGAACAAGCGAATGGATAATTTATTGAGTCCATTGTGTTTTTTGCAGATGGGTTTCTATCTCATAGAAGGCATGTCAATATCAAACATGTAGATGATTTGTGAGTGTTGAAAGAGATTCGTTCCTTCCTGGAAAGCTACTAATTGAAGGTTTGCATGAAATGGATAGTTATTAACTCAAGCCCCCAAATGAGTAATGAGGATCCATATTTTCAAGTACCACACATATCTCTTTCTCCATTTGTCTTCTTACTTTGAATTCACTAAAAGTTAATATTGATGTCAATTCTACCTTTTTCTTGTAGACTCTTATAAACCGTGTCAACCTTCTTGTAAGAAATCCAACTCCAAGTGTCATGTTTTCCTCAAGGTTTCAGTTCTTCACCCTTTTCGTCAAGCTAGTTAAAAAGGGTATTAATCATGAGGTTGAAGATGTCCTCTACAATTACATTGATGCAACCTCAATGACCGGATCCCATATTGGATGGGCTTTCAGGGTGATAAAGGAGTTCCATGTGATCACATTGTAGGCTCTTATTGATGTTTGCTTGCCACCAAATTTTATAGTTGTGGACCTTAATTGTGGGACAAATACTTGCATTCATCCCTTTGTTGTTGCTTTGGATTCCAAGTTATTTTTACAACCTTTTCTGTTTCTAATTTCTACATTTGATTAGTTTTAGAGGGAATAATATTTGTGCTTGTTGAGCATTGGGGAGGTTGATTCACAATTTTTTTATGAAGTTCTAAAACCACTTTTGGATGCAAAGTTAGGCGAGAATGTTGTGAGGTATGTCTCTAACCTTGATGATGATTTTCCCATCCAAAAGAAAGTTAGAATTAATCTCGATTGTGAATAAATCTAGCCGCAACCCTTTACTTATGAAACTTTTATATTTCAACGTTTTCAACTTTTTTTAATGTTTTGGTTTTTTTGTTAGAAATGCCAACGGATCGAGAAGACGACATGTGCCATTCTTTGTTCATTTTGATTTCCTTCAAAATCCTTGTCAAAGCTTTATCTTGCCTTTATATGTCGAAGCTTCTATAATTACGTTGGTGGCCTTATGCTCCATCCCCCCGTTTCTAAAGCCTAGGACCTAGTACTAATCTTGGTGTTGAGATATTCATTGATGATGAAGTGAGAGAAGCTAATGTTTAAGACATTTTTGGACTCTTTTTGCCTTTGATTGTATTGCGCTTATACTTAATTTAGACATGATTTTTCCATTTTCTTTTTCATCTTAAAGCGGCAGCTCTTTAAAGACCTTTGCATGAGTTCTTCACAATCTTTTTTTTCTTGTGCATCTTATGCATCTGGCCTCTATCTAAAAAAATTATACTCTTGTAATTAATCTCTAGAAGGTTTTAATAGGTTTTGATTTCTTGATCAAACAACTCTTTTGTTAACATACATTTGCAAGTTGTTCGATTTGGAAACAAATCAAGAAGGCATGAGGAAATATATATTTTATGCAATCTAAAAAGCTCTATTCATAGCAATGAAAACCTAAAAAAGTCTCAAATATAACTTTCTTTTGCAACAAGTTCAGAGGTACTATGAAACTATGTATAATATTGGATGAATATTCCATTGTTGTTAATGCATTACCAAAACAATATATTATCTAGTGCACTTCATATTTTTATTTCTATTCCACCACATTCTTTCAATACATTGTTTGTCTATCCTTGAATTCTATAATATCGTTCTCTGTAATGATTAGCACTTCATCTTCGAGGAGAGCGCTATCGAACAGATTATGTGATCTTTGGCCGACTTCAAGGAATTCATTAGCTTTGTTTTTTGTCCCATTTTGTAACAGTTTCTCTTTTGCATTGCAATAGATGTCTTCTTTAAATTGTTCCTCTAAGTCTTCTATGACATCCCAATTTCCATTTCACAACATTTTCATATGTGAATATTGATCCTCCCTATTACTTTTTAATCTACCATTTTCATTGTAATCTAAGTTCTAAGGTAGAGTGAAGTACTCCTCTAATTCCTTTTCATGTGGTGCTTGAACCAACAAGTTCATTCTATCTATAAGAGGACTTCTGATTCTCCAAATTCTTGAATTCTATGATATGTTGGGTGTTCATGTGTGCCAAGATGAATTGATGTTCTTGAAAGGGATTGGAATTTTTGGATGACATAATACATCCGACAAGGGAAATTATTCACACAGAAAGGACATGAAGCACAAAACTTACAAACAACTATACAAACAAGAGGACTTAGTGCAAAATGGCCAATTGAGGGAATTTCAGCAAAATCATCGACCAACTAACTTCATTGTGCACAACAAAGCGAAGGAAATGCTCGTAAAAATTGTTAATGTAACGCAATTGCCCCAAGCATCGGGTGCTTCTAAATCCCAAACCAAATTTGTTCTTGATGTTGGAGGTCTTCATTTTGCACCAAACATCATCATTGTATTTGTGATCCATGCTTTGCATTTGTTCATAATGGCTAATTGGAAGACAAATGGGCGAGAATTCAAAGATGATGTCATTGTTAAATGTGATGGGCAGAAAGGAGACATATTGAACTTTGATCTTGTTGTAGTTCAAAAACTTCAACTTGTTCAATGAATATGGTGCAACAGACATTGCTTTCAAACAACCAATTATAGTGTCAAAGCTCCGACCCTGAACTATATTCATATTCAGAGGCATGCCCTTTAGACTAGACATTCCCAAAACCAAGGGCAGAAATGAGCCAAAATATATTCACATCAAAACTCACAGGAAGGGAGACATCCGCATTAAAAGAGTCACTGAAATCAACAAAGGTTGATGAAGGAAAATGTGAAGATGATACTGGAATCTCCTCTTTGTCGAGTGCTTCCTATTTCATATTTCATAGTGAAGGTTATAGGAGCCACATTCGGCATAGATGCCATAGTCCCTAGGGTGAGCACAGTGTCTTGAAAGCATTGTATTAAACTATCGCCAACAATCCTATACCTCCCTGCCTTAACATCCCAATGGACCCCACGAGGACTTGAAACAGGCTCTTGGTATATTGAATTTTTGACAACACTATTGTCATTATAAACATCATTTCTAGAGACATGAATAGAACCAAGCTAAAAACCAAACATATACAATAGACATTTTTCAGTGATTTTTGCATTCCCATAAGTGTCAATTAAGATTGTAAGATCAACCTTGCCTTTTACATAAAATGTTGTCATTTCTAATCCACAAACTACATATTGTGAAGAAAAAATTGTAGGGATCAGACCATAAGCACGAACAAGACAACAAAATTCATTAAACTACATAAATGGATTTCATATCAGAAGCACGCAAAGTCAACATGTCAAAGAACGCAACAAGAAGTTGCATAGAACGAAAAAGAAAGAAGGTGAGAAATTAAATATTAAAAAATAAAATTGTCACATGATTAACCTTCAAGAAAACCTTCGACGCATCAACCTTCAAAAAAGCCTTTGATAGATCAACCTTGGAGAAAAATGCAAACATTTACAAAACATTTACTGAGACTAAGGTCATCAGTGCTTATGTAGTTTAGATAAATAAAAATCAAGGGAAAAAAATGGAAAAGGCATGTAAAGAAGGCATGGGCTTTTCCTAAGAATATCCAAAGGAAGTGAACGATATCCACATAACTTCCTTCCTACAAGATGGGGTGGGTGGGATCTAGCGAGGTTATTTACGTACTTGATAAGAAGGCAAAGGGGTTAAAAAAGGAGAAACAATAACAAATAAAGATATGGTACAATAGCTAATAAAAAGATGTCACATGGAATTGTGCAAATTATACACAAATAATTGTGAATCTTTTACTATTCAAAGCCACACAAAAGTCTAGGTTCTTTAGGTATTAATTCCACAGGACAAACTTTTAGGTTTCATACACTAGAGTATGTACAAGGGCTAGAAGCTCACTTGGATGAACATAGGAGACCTGCTACTATGTTTCAATAGGCACTATAATACAATGTACAAATGACCTATATTCTGCTTAGACTTCTTAATTTGAAATTTAGAAATAAGAAAATTATAAAAGAGAAAGACATATTTGTTCAAAATCTATAAGGGGCTTTGGAGAGGGAGCAAAAGTTGAAAGTAGAGTTATAGGTCAGGAAGAATGAAAATAGTAAGATATTGATAAAACTACAAACAATCGGACAAAATATTAACAACATGGAAAAGCACATTAAGGATATGGAAAACATCAAAGTAGATAAGGGATTCTTTGCAGGCAACTTTGAAGTAAACAAATGCCAATTACTGGAAGTTGAACACAGTGAAGGATTCTCTGAGTGTGGAGCATAACAAACTTTAAAGAGACTACAAGAATATGGAGCAGACTCTCTTGAAGTAGCAAAAGGAGCTAGAGGAGCTCAAAATGGACATTGGTAATGTATATCAAGCCAAGAATGAGGTAAAAAGGTAATTTGATTAGAAGTAAGCATAAATGGACACAAATTTGTAGAGGCAGATGGCTTGTAATGAAAAGTTGTAGAAACTTTTGGGGGAGGCCCAAGGGATCAAGCCTTTCAATTATGAAAGTGTTTTCAAGTAAAACAATGAACTCAAGAAGCAACATACTTTGCTTCAAGTAAAATTCAAGGCATTGATAATGGAGGAAAAGGATGTAGATCTATGGTGGGATGTAATGCAAAATATTTTCTAGAAAGATATTAAAAAGGTCTAGAAGGTATGAGAAAAATGAAAGGTTATACATGCATAGAATATCTCAAATGGAAAAATTTAGATGAGGAATAAGAAAGAAGAAATATTGATGGTGCATGACCATTAGGTACAATAACAACAAAGGACAAACTAGTAGACCTTAGAGGAGGGAAGGATAGTCCTCAAAGGGAGGTTGGTGGTATGACATATGCATTAGAATAGATTCTAGAACCAATATAATCTGTTTTACAAAAGGTTAGTTCTAAGGAGTATGCATTTGCAACCACAAAAATAAGGGAGCAAATACAAACTAAAGAACACAAAATTCATGAAATTTAGCAGGATCAAATTGAGATTAGGTCAAAGCTACAACAACAAGAGCAAATTTATTTTACATCAGAGTTGCAATAATTGGAGCAAATTCGAATTACATAAAATATATAGTCACAACAATAGCTACAAGTTGCATCAAAGCTACAACAATAGGAACAAACTCAAATAACGTTACATCTACAATCATAGTAATAGCCACAAGTGACATTAAAGTTGTAGTCATAGGAGCAAACAACACATCATCAAACAACTACACAATTATTAACATAAACACAAGAAAAACAACAACAAACTCTACATACAACAAAGAATCATACATTGGTTCAATCTGAAGTACAACATGCATAAACAAATTAGACTATAATATAGATAGATCGGACTATAATACAACAAGATCAACATCACATTTCTAACTCATAGGATCATAAATAACATCAAATTTAACTTTTTAAACATATTTTGATCTAGAATTCTACGATGCAATTCAAAGTACAGGTGGGGTAATGTTAAGGGAGTAATTACTCATGGTAATAGTTAGTTAGTATTTTTTTACTTACCTAGTTACTATTTTAGGAATTATTAGCTAGATTACATAGTTTTTTTCACCGTTTGAATTTGAATAGATCATAGGATTGTTTTTTTAGATGGTCATATCTTGGAAGAAGGAAGAGAATGAAGAGAGGATTATTCATTGTAGAACATTGAATTTTGATGGGTTTGGGTTTAGGGTTTAAGGTGTAGAGTTTTTTTTTTTGGGAAAAGCTTCAATTCCATAACTATATTTGTTGTTTTGTTATTTTTATCATACTTTCATGATTAGATTTTAATTTTGAAACTAGGATATGAATAGATTTGAATGAGCATATTTTATTAGCATTAGTTTTATGATATGTTTTAGTCCAAAATTAGATCAAAATATAGGATTAAGAATTTTGTATTTACCATCTTACATTTCATTCCATACCTTGCGATGAATATTACAATCTAAGACTGACTATGTGGCATTATGGCAATGCAAGTGAATTGACCATGTAAGGCCATCTCTAGTCCATGAATTTTTTTGGATCCAAAGTATTGGAATGATATTGTTGCAACAATTTAAAGAGGTTATTTGAGATGATCAGTTCAAGAAGTGCGAAGCCAAGACATGAAAGACTTGGTATAGCCTCACACAAGAGGTTTTTAAAATTTATATGTACAAGGTGAGATACTATCTTGCACATATTCCAAATTCCATACAATTTTTGAAATGTTGAATTTTGTTGAACATCGCTGACTTTATTTCAACTTTCCAAAGGGAGCTGGTCGTGGCAGTTGATACACCACACTAACTCTAGAATGCGGATGTTGTTGACCCAACTTTGAGAGACCTTAACCAACTTGAGACCTTCAATAACAAAACAGTGGACAAGGTTCGCAAGGAACATATGACCGTTTTCCACAAGCAATTTCTTGTATGCGATCTATCCTTGGGCCCATAAGTTTTTGTAGGAAGTTTAAATTCATTATGGCATGACTCCAGAGTTGAAAATGTTTATTGAAAAACTACAAATGCTAGTTTCGACTTTTGTCAATACAAAGCAGAATTTTTTTTGGCTAAGGTAGTGGAATCAATTTGGAGTTATCAAGGAAGCATAGAAATTCCCAAAACATGGATTTCTAGATGCAAATTTTGATAAATGGCTTCAAAGAGCCATATTTCGGCACCAGGAATTTGATTATCTAATAAAGTCTATTTTTTTTTCATCTATTGTTCTAGATTTGATTTTAAGAATTCCAATTATCTTTGAACTTGATAAACTAGTTCCTAGATTCTTGCAGCTAGAGGTGGAGGCAATCAAGTTGTTTGATTCAACAATAAGGGGCCTCCATGTCACCATTGATCAATTAGTGAACATCTCGTCTTTCATAGATTATATTCATAAGTGGAGACTTTAGTTATGGGAATTGGCATTTTATAAAAAATTCAAGATCAAAGGTGGGATCACAAGAGGAAATACATGGGAGCTTCAAATTGGAACAAAAAAAACATTGAAACATGTGTTTTATAAATGAGAAATCTTTTGAGCTCATCAAAAGGATCTTTTGAGTCATGCCATTGTTGAAGCTTGCAATAGTATTCAACTCATAGTTGGTGTTAACTGAGATCCTTTTTCAGCCTTATATGGCAATTAATAACCCTTGGTAGATTTAATACATCTCAATTAGGGCTCAGTTGATGTCAACTAATATCCATTTGCAGCCCTATATGGTTATTGACTACCTTGGGCAAAGTCAATATGTCTCAATTGGGGTTCAATTCACACTAATTAAGATCCATTTGGCGCCCTATATGGTTATCAATAGCCTTGAGTAAATCCAATATGTCTTGATTAAGGCTTAGGTGGTGTCGACTAAGCATTGCCAAAGGGCCTGTGTGAATGAAAATCACGAATGTCAAGCCTTACCCTTTCCCAATACATTTTCAAATCTGGTTCCTTTTTCTTTTTGGACAATGTTGAACTTCCTTCTTTAACTAACTCTACAACCCCCTCTTGTCCAAATGAATTTCATAGTTATTTCTTCCATGTGTTACTTCCTTCAAATGAAATTTAAGAAATCATGGACTCTTCAACATTTGGTGTGATCCCAACTCTAACAACATTATGTACAGAAAGGAGTTTGTTAGATACTAATGATCTTCTCATCTGTTGTACTATGGGTGGTATCTTGATTTTCCTCTAAATTACATTCCTATCTCAGAAAGGTTAGAGCGAAAGAAATTTGATCCGAGATTCTTTGAAAAGCTTGCATCCTCTCAAGGAAACAAGAAAGAGGATATTGAAAAAAGGAGGAAGAAGAAATATGTTGAAATTTCAACCACTCTAAGGGCCACAAAAGCTTAAGCTCAAATGGAAAACCTTGAACAAAATGTCAATGTTGATGTGGTTGAATTTTAGGATTCACCTAACCATGTTGTTCAAGAGGAAAATTCACTTGGAGCTTTCATGACTAGGAAGGGTCATGTTGTTGAACCATCGTGCCACATGTGAGGGAGGAGAAAACTTGTATAGTAAGTGCCCAAGACTTCAAACTAGAGATTTCATGTTCAACTACCTTGAAGCCCAATATTCATTGTCATGCAAAAGACCTTGGGACTTATTACCAAGGCTCTCAATATCAACTAGCCTTCCCTGGTGAAGACAAAAGTTTCAATTCATGTTTGGCCTCCTTGTTTTTAACATATAATTTTTTTCTAGAATAGGGTAACTATGTTTAAACAAATTATTCCTCATTGAATTATCTTTCACCATTAGATACAATAACCTAGCTCATATTGAATCGTGGTAGGACTCCCTTAAAGACAAAGCGGATCTCATCATTGCAAAAGTCCTAAGAAATTTACCTGTCTCACGTGTTGGACCTTGTCTCAAATATTCCTAAATGGAATGGAAGAATGTTGTCTCCATTTTTGGTTTTGTAGACAAGTATCTTGCAAAGAATGGATCCATTTTCTTGTTTTATGATGATGACTTCCGCATTTTGAGAGACATCAAATCCTATTTGGAGGACTATAACTTCAAAATTCACTCAAAGTTTGCAATCGTCAACAATTTGCACCGCACAAGTCTTGAATTCCCCTCTAAAAAGGTAAGCCTTTTTGCATACTCCACCATAGACTCTCTTGAGCAAAGCTATTATGCTTATACCCAAGAATGGGAGTTTTTTGTTCTCCACAAATCCCCGTTTTGGAACTACTAGTGGATGTTTTTGAAGAGCAAATTGATGCTACAAAGTAGGAAAATAACAACCCGAATGCTCTTGTTCAAAAATAGTCAAGAATCGACCTTGATTGTGAGTAAGTTTAACTTGCACAACTTTGATTATTTATCGATTTTTTGTGCTCAAGCCATGTCAATTAATATTCCATTGCTTGTCACAAAGCTTGGTTGCCTCCAAGGTAGAAGATAATTCCTTTTTTTGCATAGCAGGAATTCGTCCTAAATTCACCATCTAGTCGTTCCTTGCCAGAATATTTAGAGGCTATGGCACATAAATTTTCCACCATTCCGTCTTCGCTTGTACAAACATAACGTCCTAGATATAATAGTTTTATTTTATGCTACATTGAGGATGAAGCAATAAAATAGTTTCCTTTGAACTTGAGCATTTTCTTCAAGCATTTAATATTTGTTCCATTTTCCAACTCATTTTATCAAGATTATGTTTTCACATCTCATTTCAAACTAGTCACTTGATTATTCTTACTTAGTAAAAATTCCTAACAAATACCAATGAATTATGCACATATCATAAACACAAGTGAAATATTAATTCTACAAAAATAATTTACAATGTAACCTTCAAATTCGAGATAACAAGGTAAGAATGTCTATATGTTTGAAAACTACTATTGACTCTTCAAGTCATTTTCCATTATCATGTGTAATGAATATATTTATGTTTTTACCATAGATCCATGGTGCATGGTGTACAAATTTGGTTTGAATGCCAATTAGTTATAATTATGTTTCATTTCTTAACAATATATAGGTAGTTACTGGTCCATGGCATGGTTGCATGTGTTCAATATATGGATTACATTTTATCCCAAAAAATAGATCATCATGTACAAATTACTTAAAAGTAGACCAAAAATTTCATATATATAGACACTAGAGTAGAGTTCAAAATTACTATGGTGGAAGCATATCACAAATATCATATATAAAACATTGCAAATGAGTTCAACATTATTATGTTGGAAACATAACACAAATTTCATGTATATGACATTGCATATTAGTACAAAATTGATATGGTAGAAACATATCACAAATTTAATTTATATGATATTGCAAATGAATTCAAAATTGTTATGGTGGGAGCAAATCACAAATTTCATATTAAATCTTCATTTAATCAATTATGGCTTCAAATATTTAAATATCTTAAAGTAGATCACAATTTAATTTTTAATTTGTCTATTCTAACTTCAAATTTTTAACTATCTAAAAACATATCACAAATTTAACATATACATGATGTTGCATATGAGTTCAAAATTGTTTTTTTGGAGGCAAATCACAAATTTTAGATACATGACATTGCAGATGAGTTCAAAACTGTTCTGGTGAAAATAGATCACAAATTTCATATGCATTACATTGCAAATGACTTCAAAAAAAATTTGGTGGAAGTAGATGACAAATTTCATATATATGACATTGCAAATGAGTTGAACATTGTTATGGTGGAAGGAAATCACAAATTCCTATAACCGTTCTACTTTTTCCAACAAGAATCCATTCGAAGGTGAGTAAGAACATCATAAACAATTATGAATCATCCTATAAATGGAAAGTGCATCATGGAATATTTAATTTTACCATGAAGTTATCTAAAACGTGTATGATTATAATGCCATATCATTGTCACTTTGGATTAGAATTCTTAAATGTTAATGCTTGATAAACTTGAATATGGACATATTCAATACATTGTCTCTGTGTCTTTAAACTCTTGGATGTCCCTCTCTATCACAACGGGCATTTTGTCTTTGTCTTCTTCACTAAAAGAGGTTGCATCCTCTATTTCCTTGTTGTTTAAAATAATTAAGAATACACCATTTGTTAATATCTCTTCCTTGTGTGCTGCTTTGCATTTTTGACCTTTTTTTTCTTTGAAAACAAGAAGATTAAAGATGTTTGCAAATTGTTTCATTAGGTCTTCGATTGTGCTTGAATGTATGCATCCGGACATATTTGTGATGTTATTTTCACTATCATCAACATGCCTATTCACATGACTTTTTTGAGGGTTTTATGGCGGAGTGAAGAACTCTTCATTGTTGGTTTTTTTAGACATCTTTTCTTTTCGCTATGATATCAAGCTTTGACTATTCCTTGCTAATTATTTCCACTATGAATATTGAGTCAATACTACAAAATAAGTTCTATTGATTTTAGCTTTTTCTTCTTAACAATGTCATGCATTGTTTTGAAGACATTCCAAATTCTTACAAAAAATTGGGATACTTATAGTTTTTTTGACGGTCCTCATGTGTATGTGTGCCTATAATCATGGACATATGATGGTGACCGCATTCCTCTTTATGTTGCAATTTGACAATGATTTGGCTATTTGAGTCACAACATTATTTATCCATGCTTTTAAAGTCTTTTCCTTTTTTAGATGTTGATTGTGATGGTGTTTTTGGCTTTTCCTCCTCCTCCACTAGGGTTCCTTCTTTCTATTCAACCAGTGCTTCCTGGTTTGCATCATATTTCAACTCATACTTGTTGTCATCTAGATCACTTTCATTTTATGGGCACTTCTTGCATGAAGCTTTTACTAATGAATATTGGTCCACTCTATTCATCCCCAATAGATATTATGCTTGACATAATAAATGGGTCTTGTAGTTGTGATTTGTCAGTTCGATTGGCCACAGGTTATCCCCATGAGTTTGTCATAAGTTGTTCACAAAATTTGGGTTAAACATCTATATCATTGTGGCATAGACTTTGTATTCATGAACATTATTTTTTGATGCCCAATATCCCACTCTAACATTATAGTCTACATCTATCACCCTCATCTGCCTCTAATCCACTGCCAAACACAAATCTAAGACTCTTGGAGTTCTAGTAGACACTATCTCATTTCTAAACCTACACTTTCAATGTAATGTTTTTGCATCTACCATGCCTTTTTTTCGTTATATACAATCATTGACGTGGTTTGTGTCCTTTTTATATTTATTATTTTTTAACCTCCCTTTTAGTGTGTGGGATGGAAACATTTATGGCGGTTAGTTACTAACATTTTATTATTTGATCAATGATTGTTTATCTCAATAGTCATAGAAGATATTTTCTTGTTGATCTTTAATTAATGCATGATGTTACAAAATGTACAACTTAACACCAATTCATCTCGAGATTGGATGCCATTGTAATGTATTATTCCTATTAGATTTTTAACATTGAACACATTTACTTTTTCTTTAGTATGAGATGTACCAATTACATATGCATACACAAAACCTTTCATTCATTATTGCTTTTCAATTAAAGTATACATTTTGGTCTTATTTCCTCATGCTTCTCTTCTCATATATGTCCCTCTAGTTTTGTTAAAATTGTAATTACATTTGAATCCATTTTATTTCAATCAATTTTCATTGATTACATCTAATTTCTACATCTAGACATTGTAAACATTATATGTACTACACAATGTGATTGAATAAACATTATTTTATTGTTAGGGGTTCGAACATCATTTTTTCCGACTATCCCACATTTCTTGTGGTTTTGGTGGCAATCCAAACATTTGTCAATTCATAGGCGGTTGGAGGATTTTGTTTCTTTTGTGTTGTGGGACCCAAGCCTGCTTGCTTGGAGTTACATATAGTCTTCTTTTGGGTTTTTCAATTTTTGTTGTTAATAATCACATAGGGCAACCAAATCTTCATTTGATAAATCTTTCAAAAAGCTAGTAAATTAGTATTCTAGAAGTGGCCTTGTAAGGCTTGCACATTGTTTCAAGAATTCCATCACATGTTTGAACATCACCCAATGATAGTCTTTTATATCTTGTTATATTAATTGGGGGTTTCACCTTGGCCTTTTCTTTGCAAAAAGATGGACCTTTTTTTTGTTTTTTCATTTGCCCACCTCAAGGCAGCCCATTCATATGTGCTATCCACTTTGTCTTTTTGTAGAGTGCCTCGTTTCCTAATTTATAACAATCCACATGAAGAATTGAATCAATTGTCATCTCGAGGAACTCACCATGGTAGTTTTATTTGTTTGAAAATTGTGTCCAAAATTGAACGCAACAATGCATTCTCAATCATGCATTGAATTGTGAGTGGTAGTTTGCTAGTAATCAGTGATTAGGTAGTCAATGTTTGGGAGAAAATTAGTTGAAATGGAGATATTGAGTAAGGCAATTAAGTACATAAATTAATAGTATTGGGTTAGAGGAAAAAAATATTTTGTTGAAGAAGTAGGAATATAATATAATGTTAGAGGTATACCAAATGCAAGTGGATAATGGTGATATTGAAAATGCAAATAGATAATAAAAAGTGAAAAAATATAATAAAAATTCTATTGGAAATGTAATGACAATGCAATTATCATATGACTGCTTTACAAGTTTCCTTTGGAATTCCAAGGATTGAATGGGTACTACATATGCATCCTTTGGAGTTCCAAGGACTAAATGGGTATTGTATATGTGTCCACTGGAGTTCCAAGGATTAAATGGGTATTGTATATTTGTTGTTTGGGGTTTGAAGACTAAATGGTTATTGTTTATGCATCCTTTTGGAGTTCTAGGGATTGAATGGCTATTATATATATGTCCTTGGAACTCCAAGGGGCAAGAAATGTTAAGCATTTTGCCCAAAAAAACCCCCATAAATAAAAATCAAGGATGGGAACCCATCTAGCAAAAGTACAAGGCAAATGAAAACATAATAGACACAACTTAGAGAAAAAAATCAACAAAAATCAGGTAAAGACCCTATGCAAAGAAGATTCGTGACTATAAAATGACCATCAATAATAACAAAAAAGACCTAAGATGAAAGAATTGTCATCTACCCAAAACCTTTATGTCCTTCAACATATGGGGTAGAAACCTTTGTAAATTTTTTTATTTAAATTTTTTTTGGGTGTCCACATGGCGGATTATCTCATTGTTTTAGGAATAGGCACCACGAGATTCTTTCTTGTCAAAAAATATTCTTCCACATACTCCTATGTGAAAAAATATTATACCACATAGGATTATGTTAGAAAATATTATACCACATATGATTTTGTTAAAAAAATTATGCCATGGTGGATGGATCTATCAAAGAATATTTTGATGATGTGTGAAATATATATTTTGGAATATCCTTTTCTACTCATGCTCACATGCTAACGAAATAACATTCTTATCCTTCTTGCTCTTTTTGTATCTACTGAAGCGATCCCTATTTTTCTCCAAGTCCATTATGGTTACTCTAGTTTTTAATGATTGCACTTCTAACCCAAATTACCCATCTTTAAGCTAACAATGGCCATGGCTTGAAATATTTCTACAATTTTATTGCTTTCTAGAACATCAATTGCCAAATCTTCTATAGATTTGGGTGTGAGGTTTTGTGGTGTCTCCTCCTTAAATCCATCCCTTGATGATACCGCCCTATCCCATATTTATAATTTTGGACCAACCTTTAAAGCTTTTGCTTCTGCTAACCCTGATCTTTTCTATGACACCAAAATTGCAAGTGGTCTATGAACATTGAATGATAGTTCTATGAAAACCACCTATGGTACTTGAAGTTGTTATTATTAATATTGTTTATCTATGCTTCAAATCACAAACTTACTAGGTTTTATAAGTTCATATAGATTTCGTGTGAAATCCAATTTTCACAAGTTCGTACAAAAATCACGCGAATTTAGATTATGGTTAATATGAATGATATTTGTAATTACTTAATATTTTAGATATTCAAATAGATGAAACATTTTTTTTGAATGACATACGTGAATGTTCATGTGTAATACACAAAAATCGCATAGTTTTATCCAAAATTACATCATGATAATTGCACGGATTTAGTTTAAATGCAAATCACATGTATTTCACATCAAAACATCACAAGTAGAAAAGAAATATTTATATAGAAGTAATATGTATATTCTTCATGCCATTTTTACACTTTGAAGCCCATAGATGTTGCACAAACATATTATTTTATGATTTTCGCATACATTTTATTGAAATTTTAGGATATTGTAAGTTTGTAATGTTGTATCTATACCTCATCATCATGCACCTCCATTTGTGTATGAAAATCATACATGTCATCCACTTCATCTCTTTGTGTATGTTGATGTTGTTTTTGAATTATTATTGATGCTTGTGGTGATATACTCTTCTCATGCTTCATTTGTTGCAACTACTATTTCCTTTGCTACTTTTAGAAGGAACATGGCATGTAACCACTCCTAGGACTGTAATTCTAGATGGTCTTGTACTCCCTTTCATAAAATTTTAAGGTCTAACATCTTCCCTTGATTTAATTTTCCATTCCAATCCTTTCCTAATTTCAAATATGTTCTTCCTTTTTCCATGGTCCATGGAGATCCCCTCGATGCTCCTCTCCTACTATCCAAAACATGTTGCAACTCCTCTTTGGTCCTTTTTGGTTTTTTCTAGGTTTTTGTCATTTTTTTTTGTAACCTTAGATTCCTCTCGAGACATGTATCTAAACAACCGCTCCAAAACCAATGTCGAATGACAAGTTTCCTTCTCATCTTCTTGGTTCCCATCCACTTGCATCTTCTCTTACATCTTTGTCCATCTATCCAACTCATAACACAAATTATTGAACATAATCTATGCCCAATCCACTCAATTCCTTCCTCCACCTTCATGAATGTGAGTGCATTCCTATTATTCATATAATTAACCTTTTCCTTTTGGTACCCCGCAAATATTACAATTGGGTATTTAATGTTATATGACATTTTTCTTTTCTTAAAATTCCATTGATCTACATTTGTGTATGGTGGCTTGATATCATGAGTAAACAACAATTCCACCACCATTTTGTTCATTTGTCCCTTTGAATTTTCAATGTACCCACTTTGGCAAACTCCAAATGCATTAGTCATTATTTGTTTGTTGATGATTACATTATGCCTTTTCTTCCAAAATAAATTTCAAATCCTTTAATCACAAAAATGTTCAAAAATTTGACTAGAGCTCCATGGTTTAGTTCCTTCCACTCAATGTCCAACGATGTGACTAAACATGCCTTGTTAGCCCATGCCTCTTCTCCCTTTCCCACCTTCTTCCACATTTCTTCTTTCAAGTTGTTTGGAATAGTTTTGTTTGGAATGAGTAAAAATCATTCTACTATCATCTGGGATCCTAGTCCTTCTTTGTTCCAAATTCTTTTGGTCCACGACCCAAAAACTCCTTTTTATTTCACTTCTAGATCTTGGTGAGTCTTTCAATCTTGGTTGAGATGGAGCGATAGACATTGATTGTTGTCCTATATATTGTTGATGCATCACCTTCAACACAATGTCTAGAACTTCTCAAACTAATGCTTTTATAATTAATTATTGTGCTACATTGTTATTATCTTCATCCTTTTTGTCACTTGAATTCAAAATCTCCATTGGTTTTTTCACTATTGCACCTAGTTTTGTCACAACTCATGATCATTTACTTAAAATGTCTTTTTAATACATTTCAACACAAGTCGTATTGACTCTTAATTGTCATTTGTAAACTGAAATGTTGCATCGATCCTTGTTTCAAATTTTTTCCCTTCCTCACATTCTCATGACAACAATGGTTCTAATGGCAAAATCACTACTAACAATGAAACCTTATACATTGGCCCCCCACATGTCTCTCCAATTTTTCTTGTGCTTCTTGTTGCCGTTCAACAATTTTTTTCATGTATTTTTTCTTTCAAGTTTCTACATTCTCTCTCATTTTGCAACTTTATGTGCTTTTTCTTCCTTTGTGATTCTCTCCAATCTTTCAATCATGCTTTCTTTAATCATGTTGTGAAACACATTACAAACATAAAACAAAAACGTTTTGCCAAGAAACCTCAAACACCAAGAAGAAACTTGATGGCCATTCCTTCCTCCCATTTTTTCTTTTAAAACAACATGTTGTTTTTATATTGAATAATCATATCTTTCAAGCACCCCATTCAATTCATGATGATTTTGATCTTGTACATCCACATGGAAACATCCCTTTCATACATTAATGGTCTAGATGTATTGTTCCTTCCTTCATCCATCCTTGTAGAATCGTAGCCACTTGTCCATTCATCCTTTGTTTTCTCCACCACGTGTATGGAGATGTTTTTCAATTCATTAATACATTTAGTTGATTCATGAACTACTGAATCAACCAATTTTTTGTAATTGTGACTGCCAACTTGTCAACCTCCATCTAGGGTCAACATGTCACCACTTCGTCATCTACATCTTCATATGTTTTGTTGTCATTATAGATTCTTTTTTGTGATTGGTCCATTATTTGTGATTCTTCCGAGTATACTAGTGTCTATACTTTCAAGTCTTGTACCTCATATTCAATAAATTTATATGATTTCAATTTGCTAATATTAACTAGCACTAGATTTGGTTCAAAGTTAATAAATGTCAGTAGCAATATTGTATTATTTGGCAACACATATTATATTCTATAAGGGCCAAACCATTTTCTAGTGAACTTCCCAAGATTTGAACTACTACCCTTTGACAACCATAGAACAAAATAATCGAATTTGAACTATTTTTTTGTATTCTTTTATTGACTCCACAAAGCCCTATTCCATTGTTGCGTTCCGGATTTCACCTTAAATTGTAGTCTGTTTTCTTGCAACTCTCTAGTTTTGAGACCATACTTGTTAACAATCTTACAAGGTTCCCTTATTTGTGGTCACTATTAATTATTGGAAATATGTATTCTATAGGCATTAAAAGATGTAATCCACAAACAAACTGGTATGGTGTGTATCTTGTAGTTACTTTGTATGTTGTTATGTATGAAAACAAAATTGTTGGTAAATGTTCATCCCAATCCATTTTATTTTCACTGACCAACTTAGTTAATAGTGTTCCCAACATCTTATTAGTAGACTTTGTCTAACCATTCCCATGTGGATAATAAGTAGTGGAATTGACATGTTTTATTAAGAAATGATTGGTCAAATGCTTATTATGTTGTCTTGGATTGTTTCCTTTCCTTATTAAGGAAATACAAAGAATGAAATGTCTATAAAATGTTTATTTTATGTTGGATCATAGATCAAAAACCTTCATTTATTTTCTTCATTTATTGGTTGTGAACAAGGTGTGTAGTAGGTGTTGTTGAATAGTATGATAGAGTCTTTGTTTTTTAGCTTTTAAAATGTTATCACCTATGGCATTCCTTGGGAGAGTTTGAATCTTTGAACAAATGATGAAGATTTCAATTTGGATATTTTTGAAATGACTATTGATACAAGTGAACTAGCCACAAAGCTTGTGAGCAAGAAGTTGAATTTTAGGTGATACCAAGTGGATGGGAAAAACATTATAGGTCCTTTGCAGTGATAGGGGAAACATGAGACAATGTTTCCTAGCATTGGTTTTCTTGCCTACCAAATCCTAAGCATTATTGGATCACAAATTAATTTTTTTAATTTTGTGGTTGGATTTTTCAACTTTCAAGATTGCAAATTTAAGAAGATTCCACCTACAATCAAAAAGTTTACAGAAGTTAATATTTGTAAGCAAAAACTGGCCCTAATGATCTTAGGATTTGTTGTCATTCACCTTATAACTTGGTAGAGTTGATTGAGATGGATGTAGTTTTATAAGAAGAGTTAGAAAAGTTTGAAGTTGCATGAACAAGATGAAGTTGTGAAAATATAATGAAAACAAGATGATTTTTGCATGTTGATCATTAAGAATTTTACTTTTTAAAATTTTAAAAGAAAATTCTTGAGTCTCATTCTTCTTATTAAAAAAAAAATCTTTGGTACCTGGTTTGAGAGAACCGCCTAAGATAACTGGTTCTGACCCTTAACCAAAGTTCTAAAAGAAATCAGAGAACTAGTAGAGGAACCTACCATACACACTCGGTTCTTTTCCCCTTCTTAGCTGCAACCCACCAGTTTTTTTGAAAATTTCAAAAACCTGCAATGGAGGTTCTATTGTTCTGAAAATTTTCAAAAATCCCTGACTGGAGATATTCTTTGTTTTTCCAAAGTTTCAAGAACACCACAACCGGAGGTTATTAACAAAATCAAGACTCCCAGATTCTTTTTTGATGTTAATAAATATTATAAATACTATCCCATCTAGAGACTGTAAATCAAGGTCCCCAAGTAAAAAACAAAAACCTTTTGGCTTTTGTGACCCCTAAATGTGTGATAAGCCAAAAACGGTTTTATTTGAATAAATTGATGAAGCGAGAAAAAAAAATTCTTTTGCAAGTGTTTTTAAAGTTACGTGGAGTGTGGTCTTAGGCTCCAAATTGCTGGTATCAATTTTTTTAAAAAGTGCCAATACCAGTACCAGCTGGTATCAAAATAAGTTGATACCAGACCAACACTGGTTAAGATGTCCAAAATTTTATTTGCTCTAAGTCTAGTGATTTCTCCTCTCATAACAGCAATTGAAAATGACTATGGTTGAAACCAGCTGAAGTATATATAGAGGTCCAAGTTCCAACCTGTATTATGTTGTAATTTAGAGGTGCAAACCACAGTTGGACAGGTATCAAATTTTGAGAACACCGGCTGGCATTGGTATCTGATGTTATTTAAAAAATTCATACCAACCTATATTATGATTGGATAATTTTTAAAGAATTTCATACAAGCCTTTTGTGGCTATGGGATCTTTTTAAAAACTTTCATACCAGCCCAAACCTGGTTGTTATGTGGTAGGTATATACTTGGTGTTGAGACCAATACAACCTAGGTATCAAAACTGATTCTATCTCAACTCAAGACCCTACCAGGCACATACTGCTAGTAATTATGTACTGATAAGAAGCTTGTATTACCTCATGTCCCTAGTCCCTACCACACAGGTACTGGCTTGTAATTGCCTGAGGTCATACCAGCCTTGTCGACTCTCTGATGCCCAAGACCAGTATCAGTCTATACTAAACCAAGGTTTTAAGCTTAGTACCTTCATACGTGCCCAACACTGTGCAAACCAGTGTTGGGCCGTTCTCACTGGCTGACCCGGTTCTCAGTCCGGTTCTCACATCGAGAACCAGCTGTTCTCATTTTGGGTGAAAACGAGTTTTAAGGTTCTCACCCATGTGAGAACCAACTAGGAGACCAGAATCAGATTTTTTTATTTCTTTAAAAGAGAGAATTGAATGGGTTTTCACATGAAAACCCATATCCAATTCCTAGGGTTTGGGAGGGAAAATGGGTAGGTTGGAATTAGGTTTAGGGTCAGAAGTTTTAAGGTTTAGGGCGGCGCCTCCACTAGGGGAGACCACAAAAGGATATAAAACCTAGGAGGCTTTTTTGCCTTGTTAAGTTTTGTTTTTTTTGTTTTTTTCTTCATTGTGTTTTGCATTTGCTCCTTGCCTTGCCTTTGTTTGCTTTTCGCCTTACGTCATTCCTCGTCTTGCATTGCAACTATTTATTGTGGTTTGTCGCCTTGCATTGCTCTTGCTCGCTATGGTCCATCGCCTTGCATTGCTCCTACTTGTTGTGGTTCGTTGCCTTGTGATACTCTTGCTCATTTTATTCTATCGTCTTGCGTTGCTCCTACTCGTTGTGGTCTATTGCCTAATGTTGTTGCTATTTGTTGTGGTCTATCACCTTGTGTTGATGTTGTTTGTTGTGGTTCATTGCCTTGCGCTATTGTTGTTTATTGTGGTTCATCATTGCTTGCCTTGCATTGTTGTTGCTTATTGTCGTTAATTGCCTTGCATTATTCTTGCTTGCTATGGTTTGTCATTTTTCGACTTGTGTTATTGCTATTTGTTGTGGTCCGTCGCCTTGTGCTGCTATTGCTTGTTATGGTTCATTACCTTGCACTAATGCTGCTTGTTATGGTTCATTGCCTTGCATTGTTGTTGTTTGTTGTGGTCCATTGCCTTTTGTTGCTATTGCTTGTTGTGTTTCATCGCTCCTCACTTTACATTGTTGCTATTTGTTACGGTTTGTCTCCCTTGCCTTGTGCTATTATTGCTCGTTGTGGTGTGTCGCCCCCGCCTTGTGTTGTTATTCATTGTGGGTTATTGCTTTCACCTTGTGTTGCTACTATTTGTTGAGGTGATCTCAAAATGAAAACATAATGAATAATAATGATGAAATATATTTAAATGATGTTGTAATGGAAGTGGAAAGAATGGAAAAAAAATCTGAAATTCAACCAAGTCTGCAAATTAAAAAAATTGTTAATATAGATGAAAGGAAGAAAAAATTAAAGAATATTTGAAAAATTGCATTTTCAAAAAAGAAAGTGGAGACATGATTTTTAAAATGCATTATGTTGCTCATTTTATTGTGTAAATGACAATAAGCTAGTGGATGTTAACTATTTTCAATTGATGAGAGACATTTTTTGTTATGCTAGTCCAATTCTAATATCAAATGCCAAAACACAAGCAAGGAAAGGTTTGCTATTATATAATAGTGCAAATGGAATTATTGCATTAAAAAAACATGTTTATGCAGACCATTATAGGATTGCAAAAATATTTGAAGAAAAAAATAAACAATTTGTTAAAATAACCTTATGAAAGACAACTTGCAAAAAATAGACCTCATGTAAATGGAACCATTACATCTAATTTTTTTTGTTGCCAAAGATTTTTATAAGAAAGATGATGTGTAGTAGAACTAGGTTTTGGAAGATTTAGCTTTTTTAATTGTTAAAAACCATTTGCTAATGCATCTTGTTGAAAGCCAATGGTTAAATATTTTGTTTGCATTTATGTTCAAGGGTTGTTTTTCTTTTTAGAAAAAAAAACTCAAGAGAAATTTTGTTGGAGTTGGTGGAAAAAACTAAAGAATTATATGTCTTACTTGCTTTGGCAAATTGTTATTATGTAATAACAAGTTTTGATTTGCGAATGTCAAAAGGGGCTTATAACATTTTTGCCTTTGTTATTAATTTTTTGGGAGTTGATTAGTAGCGAAAACATATTGCAATTGGGCTTTTTGAAACATTTGATACCTCTAAGCATGCATTAACCAAAGACTTAATTAACTTGTTAAACAAGTATGACTTGAGAAAAAAAGTCATTACCTATGTTAAAGATGAAGGATTTAATTTAAATACTATGATTAGAGTTTTAAAGTTTATTGTAAGTTGTGATATTTTAAGTTTGGTAGCAAGTTTTTAGGGTAGTTGTTTTAGCCATGCATTTTCTAAGGCATGTTAATATGTTTCAATTAATGAAATTTTTTGTAAGGGTTTGAAATATGTATTTGTCAAAATTGCCCAATCTGACCTACAAAAATGTATAACTTGGTCGAAAAAATCAGAGAAAGGCAAACAAGAATGGAACATGGCTTGTGTAGATTCAAATTGTTCTCAAAGAAAACTGAACACTCCAATAAAAACAAGGTTATCATCAAAACTTCAATATTTATTTATTTATTATTGCTTATGTTAAGACTTGTTACAATGTAAATATTGATTTAAATTATTTTTTTGGCAAGTTTGTTCAAAAAATAGTTTTTTTAAAGAGGTTGTGGAGTTCAAGAATGTTATAATGTTTTATTATAATAGGTAAGTTTAGTTAGCATGACAACTAAGTTCCACCCCCTTTGACATGGCATATTTGTTAAGTTGTTGATTGTCTTTCCCCTATTGTAATTATTTGTAATCTAAACCAATATAAGGGACATTGGTTGTTAAGTGATGCCCTTCATTTGTCATTTCCATGAACTTGAAATTGATAGTGGAACCTAAAAATGCACTATCTTTTCAGACCCTAATGGAAGATAATTTTGATGTGACAATTGAATTAATTTGTTTGGCTTCCAACAATAGAAAAAAGGTTTGTGGGATTTTATATAGTTTTCTTTGCTTGAAGAAATTGGATGAAAAAAAAACATATAATATATTAATTTTCATGTTGGACTCAAGATTTAAAAATCTTCGCTTAGTTTCTTTTTTCAATGGTTGTAATTAAGGAGTAACAATTGTTGAACAATATGATACAATATCATTATATCCTATGCTCATGAAATGTTATCATTTGCATCCATTGATAAAATTTGATAATAGTTTTGCTACCAAACAATAGCAATTTACATATTTTTCAAATGACAATAAGGAATATTAAATTAGCTAAAAAACTTGCTAAGAGAGAACTATTGATTTTTTGATATTATCATGTAAATGTGTAGGAGATCAAATGTCCTTGTTGATGGTGGAAGAAATATGAAGCCATGTTTTCCACATTTGAGTTTCTTGATCATTAAATTTTAAGAATTGTTAGTTCCCAAATAAAGACTGAAAGGATCTCTTCCCTAGAATCCTCACTAATTTGAGAAGACGTCTTCAATTAAAAAACTCAGAAAATTTAATTATTGTGAACAAGAATTGACATAATGATTGTAAAGTTGATTGTAAATCCCCTTCTAACCTTTAAAACTTATTGGGATAAATGCAGACCTAGAAGAGGAGTTGGAACAATTTGAAGAAGCTTTTGAAAGAAATGAAATTGTCGATTTATAAACTACTGAATAGCATCCACCGAGTTCAAAATTCTCACTCATTTTGTCTGCAAACTACAATGTAATCAAAAGTTGGGTGACTATGGAACAAACACTTCAACAACTGACCTCCTCAGCATCCTCATGGGTTCAAATCTATCTGCCACAATAACATTCTGATAACTGGCAGGTTAACCTAATCAAAGGACACAAATACATGTTCTCTTAATAACAACAGGCTGGCTCAAGCTCACAAAAGGGCTTAAAGCCCACATAATACAGAGAAATGGGTTTGTGTAAAGGTGCTGCCTTCATCAGAAGCATGGATTAGAATCCTACAATCATGTACCTGTACAGCCGCAACAGTCTCTCAGCTACAAAAAGCTGTGTCTATGTACATAAGCAAAGCAAACCTCAGTTCAATTTGCTCTGGATCCACCAGCACCATAGACATCTGCTGTGATAGGGCTGCAACTCTGATGGACCTCCCATCTGCAAACAACACACAGACTTGTAAGTTCCCATTCTTTTCTCCCATGTACAACATCTCTGTCAGCAATCTAGCAGGTACACACTTCACTGTAAGATAAGCACACAGCGCATCTACAGGGTTGAACAGACTCCATGTTATAGACTAATGGATTCATAAGGCAGATAAGATGTAAGACCAAAAAAATTCTGACTGATATTCAAGAGGAGAGAAAATAAGGCTACCTTTATATCACAACTTCCAAGCACCACTCCCCTGTATGCTCTGAGAAATCAGAAGACCTTCCCTCAAAATACTGACCCATCTGGAGCACAGCTGGCACAGTAGGGTGAAGTGGTCTCTGTGCCTACCTTATCTAATTAACAGCAACAAAGAAGAATTTGTAATGCTATGTGTCTCTGGTGCCATATCCACTGACAAAGTAATCATTGATAATTCTATGGTTACACAGCACTAGCCAAGGGTCCTGTTGACACAACACTTTCAATCACCATTGAGAGAGATGATGGTGGGTGTATTTGAAATGAATTCACATTTCCTTGTTGAACTGCTGTGGAACTACCAACCACAATTGTAGGCGGTTGCACATCTGACCCAATGTGTTCATTTGAGATATTGTTATTTGTTGGGTGATTTGGTGAACCATTGATAGTAGAGGAAGGGGTCACTGGTTGCATCAAAGAGCTTTGGGACAACATTTTGTCACCATGATTGCTTCCTGTCACAAACTGCCCACTGCTTGACTTTCCTTGAGTTGGGCTGCCAATTTGTTGCACAGAGGACAGCTCAGGAAGTGGAGATGGACTAGCTGCTGGTGGGGAAGTAGCTGTTCTCATAGATGCTGGAACTTTCATCAATCTCACACTGTTAAGCTGTTCTGGGCTGTTTAATTCTGCAAAAACCAATTGCATATGTACATTACAATTGAATCAGTTCTAAAATACGCGGTGCCATAGATAGAACACCATGAATTAAGAACTGAATGGTTGTGTAATGGGCTCATAAAGTTTTCACATCAGTGGGTTTCCTCCCACCCTTGCCAACAGCAGCAGCAGAGTACAGGTAAAAAGAAATGCTGTTATGGTAAATGCTTGGATGCATGACTGGGGGAGTGGATGTCATACCTTGCAATGAACTACACTGAGAATGCAAAACAGCAGTAGCTGAACTGCTGCTTCCCCTCTGTGATCCAGATCCAGGTAATGGTGATGCTGAGAGGTTAGATGGAGCTGGCCCTGCATTTGTAGCCTGTGGATCATTTATGACCTCTGAAATAGAGCTCTGGCCTGAATTTGCAATATTGCCATTGTTGCTTGGTGCTGACTGTCCCTGGTTCAAATGCTGCACTGGATGTTGGTGAGTGGGATTCTGCTGCAGATGTGCCTGTGTCAAGGGAGGGCTATGATGTGGCTGTTGCAACAACTGCTGAGGGTGCTGTGGTGGAGGTGATGGGAACAGCTGAGACTGTGAGTTTGAAAATTGCTGCTGTTGTTGAGGATTTTGCTGTTTGTGCATCTGCGAGGGCTGTGGATACTGCTGCTGCTGCTGAGGCAGTTTTGCTGACAAGCTTTTGTTTCCAAGACTGGAACTGGGACTGTGACTGTGTCCAAGAATGATGTGCTGGGAAAGCGCAGGAGACAAAGCCCGATTGCCTGGCACAGCCCCAACTGACTTTTGTGCAGTTGGAAAGGAGGAAGAACCTTTCCCAAAAGAGCCCTGTTTGGCCCCATCTGCTGCTGATGGCTTTGACCCAGCTGGTAGAGGGGATAGTGCTGAAGTACTTGAAGTTGTAGGAGAACCTGAAATTGCAGAGGATATCCGAGACACTGACCCTGTGTCTAGAGCCACTTGTGGCAAGAGAGACTGTTGCAGCTTAGATTCTGTTTTTTGCACCTTTGCCATGGCAGCAGCAAGCACCACCTTTGGTTCAGTTCCTGGAGAAGTTGGATTTGTACCCATTGAGGTCCTCTGTGAAGGATTCAGGCATGGGTGCTGTGCAATTGGAGTCTGCCTTGCTCCATTGCTGGCAGATATGACAGTGTGCCCTGCTAGTGATAACCCAGGCACAGATACCTTGGCAGTCAATGAAGGAGCTGCTGGAGGACCATTATCAGCATATGAGACCATGTTGGACTGATTGAAGGCAGCTGTGCTTGCAGTATTTGCACCTGGTCTTCCTTTTGTGTGGACCATTGATTGCTTTGGGGCCTGAATTGCCTGTGCAACAGGTGGTGGCACACCACCTTTAGCAATGTGGCCAGTTGGATGGGTGGACATGATTGCACTCGTGGCTGCAGTTGAATTCAATGTTGGTGTCTCATTGTGAGTATTCCCCCTTGTTGGTGTGGTGTCAAAGTCAACACGAGACAACGGAGAGGATGAACCAATTGGTCGTTTTACACTCATCTTCCTGTCCTGCCCAGGATCTCGCTCCCACCTGGCACCAGTGTTACTAGTATGGTTGCTGGTATCTGCAACCGTGTGCCCCTCTTCCACACCCATTGGTCCTCTTTGCATCTGTACAGATCTATGCTGCTGCTGTTGCTGCTGGAATTGGAGTTGCTGCATCTGTTGTTGCTGCTGGTGAATCAGAGATGGGTGAGGAGCACCAGAGCCTGATGAGTGATGAGGAGATTGGCGTGGATGGATGCACACAGCATCAGCCATGCTCTGCAGCACAGCATGCCCCTGGGGTGCCATTACTGCAGCCACTGGTGCAAGTCCCAATGGTCCAGGACCAACAGGACCTCTGCTCATTGCAGCTGCCATTGTCATGGCTGAGAATGCCTGAGAGGACTGAGGATCAAGTCCTTTTAACTTGATTTGCAAATGTTGTGCAGCAGCTTGCTGTTGTTGGTGTTTGTGAGAGGATAGAGAAGGCTGTGGTTGAGACACTTGAAGTTGCTGTGCAGCAGCATGCTGCTGTTGCTGTTGGCGCTCCCACTTATTTTGCTTCCCTAATGCTGGCAAAATACTGAAATCCTGATGTGAGGGCTGAGTCTGGACTGCAGCTGGGGGAATGCTCACATTAGCAACACTGGCTGACCCCTGACTATATGGATGCCTGTGTAAGATTGGGAACTTGCTCTCAAGCACAGAGCCACTGTCTTCTCCAGAAGGCCCATCCCAACCATCTCTGTCAGACTGAGATTGAACTTGGTACTGTGAAGGGGAATGGGATGGGGTTTGCAAAGGACACTGTTGTGGATGTGGAGATCCTGTGGGTGGGAATCTGTGCACCCCCTGTTGTTGATTCTGGGGAGGCACGGGTCCACCGCCACTTGCAACAAGCGATGTTTGATGTGCAGACTGTTGTGAAGGTGAAACTAACTGCTGCCCAAAGAAAGGCACACCAGCAAAGAACTGTGCTGCAGCCTGCACATCAGACAACCCAAATAGTTATTGAGGAATAGCTCACAAGTAAAGAGCTGCTATAAGGAACAAGAAACTTCAACTAAAGAGAGGTTGAAAGTGTCACCACCTGTTGGGTCCCCATGTTTGCAGGAGGACCATTGAAGGTTGGACCAAAATGGGAGCTTGGATACTGATGGTATGTTGACCCCAGGTTCTGCTTCATCACATGCAAATACTGTTCCTGTATTGCAGTAGCATTAGCAGCAGCAACAACCTGGTTGCTTGCCACAATCCCAGGTCCCCCAGCTGGACCAAGACTCCCAGCCATTAGAGAGCCTCTTCCTGGCCCTGAGCTGATTCCTGGCAATGCTGGGTTTCCCATATTTGCACCACCATCAGCAATACCACTGACAACTTCAACACTCAAACCACTGCTAGCCATCATAATGGTTCCAGGTTGCATCCCAGAAGATCCAAATACAGCTCCTGGCTGCATACAAAGCTACTCCCATAGTATCAGTAAAACTTTGCAGAAGGCATTTCATGATCAGTGTCAGAATATACACAACCTCAGAGGATATCACTGCAGTAGATTCTGAAACAAGAGCAGCTTGTTACAATTATCCATCAGGATCATGAGAAAGCAAGACTGTGAGAGGACCACAGCATCTACAAGGATGTCCAAATCCAAATGTTTACAAAAGTCCAAATCAAACCTGCAAGGAGAGAATTGGCTGCTGCTGTTGCAGAACTGCATTCCGGCTAAAAACTTCCATGAAGGTGGCTGCTGCTATCATCTCCCTCTCCCTATCTTTGGCTGCTGAGATAGTAGTTGCACCCAAAGCTCCTTCCCCCACTCCAAGACCTACACCAAGTGCAATAGCAGAGCTCATAGGAGACCCTGGAACAGAAGGCACCTGGGCAGCCCTGCCGCTACTTCCATAGAGAGCCCCAGGGGGCAGAAGTGACATATTTTGGTTGTAAGACTTTGCTCCATAAAGTCCTGCAACAAAGAAAGGATGTTGGTTGACCTGCTGCTGTGCATCAATGAAATGTGCAATCCAGATATGAGATGCACAGCGCTTCCATGGCTGCTGTGGTGGAATGTTTGAGAAAGGAGATACCTGCATCAACACATCCCTTTGTCAAGGGCTCTGGGAACTTATATACAAAGTCAATAATTAAATAGTATAACCCAACAAAAAACCCCTACAAAAGCTCTAGTCCATACAATGCAAACTGCTTTATTTACATTGCTCTTCAAAAGCTCAAAATCTGAGTGCAGAAGAAAATGTAGGGCAAGAATTTACCCTTGGTTGTGGGTTTTTATCTACTGAAGAAGAACCAGTCATGGAAGCTGCAGCTACTGGGAAGTAACTGCATGATAGCAAGCACATCTCAATATAGGAGCTGCTGTGCTGAAGCAAGACCAGTACAAAACAGAGGTTAAGAAGAGACTGCAACAAGAAGCAAACCACCACAACTTACCCAAGAGAGGACATAGCTCCTGGCCAACCAGTCATTCCTGGAGAAATGGGTGAAGCTGCTGATGAAGCCAAAAGAGAGGATGCCACTGCACACAGTCAGACCATTGAGGCAGCTGACATCCAGATTTCTCCACTTAAATCCTGAAATTTTAAATTTTAGAATGCGTGACAGCAAAGTTCATCAAGCAAATTCAAACCTCAAACCATACTAAAAAACTATAGCCAGTTTGAGTTTGAAGCAACTCACAAGCTTTTTCAGATTTTGGCAGTCTTGACTCAGGCTTAACACCTTTACTTGCCCGTTGTGGTGGAGGTTTGCTTAAATCAGTTCTCTCTCTATCCTTGCTTCTTTGCTCCCTTTTCATCTCTCTCTCTGTCTCTTCTCTGTCTTGCTGCTCTTGCCTCTCCTCTTTGTATTTTTCACTCAACCCACTTCCAACTGGAGAAAGGACACTCAAATCCACCTGGATAAGGAAAGAAATTTGCACAATCAGATAGTTACAATCAACAAGCAACATCATTTCACAAAGAGAACAGAAATGCCTTGCAAACCATCTGACATGCACCAGACTGTACACTAAAGTCAGGAGTTGTTGGCATACCAGAGGTTTTTCTTGCCCTTTGTCCACTGGTACTCCAGCAACACCATTGTTCCTCTCATGGACCAAAGACACTGCAGCTGCCTTTGTTGGAGGCGCCTGCAGAGAAACAAAAGCCTTCTCAGACAGGTGAAGCAAGCTTATATGCCACATGAAAGGAAAAATAGACTTCTACAAAGGAAGCAAGAGGATGAAGTACAACTCACCATCAAATCAATGTCGAATTTGTTGACTTGATTAAACTCACCTTCAGGAGTTAGTTGCACAGATCTAAAGAAACACACATTTGGATCTCCATTAAGCCAGAACAAAAACAGAAGGTTCCTTAACCATCATGTGCACTGAGTAGCACAACTAGAATGCATCTTGAAGGCAAATCAATGCACACAGGCATACAATCATCATCACTAACCTCTTCACAACATCCAATTGTTTTGCTGAATCACTAAGGAGAGGACTGCTGGTGGTTCCTGCATCCACCTCCTGGATGTCTAATATTGCAGCTGCCAATTTGGCAGATTCAGGATTTCCATCAAAGGGTAGCAGTACGTAGCTCAAGTTTTTCTCATTAGATGATGAAGTAATGGCCACATCTCCTTCAGCATTTTTCTTCTCAGGCGTCTCATGTTTATTTTCCCCTGTAATTTTAGGTTGTATTGATAAAGTTGATACTGACAGGACTGGTGTCCCTCCAGGACTACTGGGAGCAGGTGTTGGACTGCTTCTATTGCCAGTTGCCTCATTTTTCACACTTCCCTCTTCTTCTGCAATACCTACAAGGTGCCGCTCTTCAACTTGGTCAAGCTCTGTAGATTCAGGAGCAGCCACCACACCAGGAAGATTTGACAATGCTACATTAGCGGTGCTTGCAACTAAATGAGCTTGTAGAGGCAGCACTCCCTCTTCTGGGCAAGTCCTAACTTGAGGCCATTTCCTCTTTGGAGCTGCTGTGACAACCACCATCACAATTATAAGTCTAGAATAACTCTTTCCATTGCAAGCTTGGAAGTAGTCAAGAATGACCTCCTCTGCATGGTTGAAAGACTTGGGCAACACCAAGATATAATGTGGTGCAAATGAAAGAAGTCCCAACCCCAAATGGTTCACTACTAACAAGGTGGGAAACTGTAACTCAGCAAGAAGAGCATTTGTGGAAAGCCCCTTTTGACAGTGAACAGGCATAAGGATGATTAGAAGGAAAAGGACATTACCCTCTTCAGGGGGCAGAGCAGCAGCAGATGAAGGAGAGGGAGAGAGAACAGGGGATGCAGCTGGTGGTGGTGAAGCTCCCAATGGCACTGTAGATGTAGTATTAGCAACTGGTGTGAGTAAGGGAGGAGTAGCAGTTCCATTGGAAGGTTGAGCTACAGGAGATGTGATCTGCACTGATGCAGAAGAATATGACTTTGCCTCTGATTTGTATTCAGGTTTTGAATCCATCCTCCAGTCCAATGCAGAAGGAGACGGGATCATTCTTGCAAGATCAAACAAGGCCTCTGCCACTTCAACCTCCTCTGATACTGTCCGTGTAGACACCTGGTTGGACATCAAGACATTGGTTGAACCCTAGCTTGTATGAGTCTCTTTGAACTCACCCTCATCAAAGAAGCTACAGATGCCAACTGGTTTTTAGCTATTCCCCCAAACACTCTTCATCAAACTGCAATATATCATATGAGACGAAGATTCAGACACTGAAGGAAGGGCTTCCTTCTTTACCTTGAGCAGCTTCGTGGCCTTAGGTTTCGATACACTCGGTTTCTGCAGGAGAACATACAAAATGCAAAAATGCAATAAGTAATAATACATCTCCACCCACCAAAGGCCATGAGAAGATATGTGATTAGGAAGAAGAAGAAGAAGAAGAAGAAGAAGAAGAGTGACAGATAAGAATTGTACCACTGTTCTTCTTCTGGGCTTCAGAGCAAAAATGCCCGAGGATGAAGAAAGAGTGCTGGATGGTGCAGGAGTGTTGGGAGAAGAAGAAGCAACTCCTGATGGGGGTGGTGGGTGAGGCAGAATCTCTGGAGCAACTGTTGGAGGCAGGGGTGGTGGTGATTCCTGTGCTCGCTGCTTCAGAACTGCTGCAATTAGTCAGTCGGTCGGTCAATCAGGCATCCAAAAGCTTGGACATGAATTTGTGTACTTTACATATGGGATCTTTGTGTGAACTTTGGAATGAGAGCACACTTAGAAACCCTAGTCTAGACACAACACCCACCCACCTGAGCGTGCCTTTCTGGGCACAGTTGGAAGATCATTCCTCCTCATGCTGATAATTTCCTCAAGCTTCCCTTGTGGCCTTGCTTTCACAGGGCGGCGAGGAATAGGGGCAGGAGGCGGGAGATCATCGTCGTCGTCGTCGTCTTCTTCTTCAGAACCCCCCATTTCCGAATCATGGGTGGTGGTGGTGGGAGTTCTTGTTTCCTCTACCTCATCAGGAAGGTGACTGCGCAATTGGATTGCTTGGATTTCATGCAATCCTTGCCGCTTCCTCTTAATGCGACGAATGGAAACTAAACTGCTGGGAGAAACCGCCAATCGCTGTTGTTGTTTCCCAGAAGACATCATCAGAAGACGACTACTGTTGTTGTTGTTGTTGCTGCTGCTGATGGTATTATCCTTCTTGTGTCTTTCGCGTAATCTTGCGTTGTGAAGAAGACCATCATCCATGGTGTTGGTGTCATCGCCGCCATCCTCACCAACTGGTATCGGAAAAAACAACAACAGCAACAACAACAGAGACAACAAACCAACCCCAACAACCCCAAACAGTCAGACAGACGCCTGCAGCAGCAATTTCATATCTATCAAGGGAGCTTTTTCCGGCAGTGCGCGCATGTCGACGACAAGGGGATCATGATGATCATGATGTTCTGCTCTGCTTCTCTTTTTCCAACAAAAATCATTGGCTGTGGTGTTTTTGTGTGTAACAAGGCTCAACCTGCGACGACGGCGGCAGCGGCGTCTTTGAATCCGCTCGTGCGAGGACGGCGAGGTGCAGCAATATTACGGTCTGCACCACTGCGGCGGCCGTCTCGCCCTCTTTCCATCATGGTAAGGGAGGAAGGGACGGAGGGAGGGCGCCGCCGAAGAACTCAAACTGGTTGAAGTCTTCTTCTTCTTCCGCATGCTACTTTGGCAGACCACACCATTCTTCTTCTTCTTCTTCTTCTGGCTTGGTGGTGGTGTTGTGCAACCGATCTGCTTGCAATTAGAAAGACTTTCCGATGCATATGGAGGAGATGCAAAATCTGCGAGGGAAGCTGATGATGCTGATGCCAACAACTTAACAAACAAAACCAAAACCCAAAACAAAAAGCCACGACGAGCGAGCAAGGAAAGAGCGACAAACAATCTCTATAAGCTTGCAAACAATCTACAGACCAGGAAAAAAGCGTGCTCTACATGCATCAGCGCTGCTCCAGTACCACCACGACGCACAGAGGGACTCTCACAGCTTGGAATGTAATAGCATCGATCATAGAGACACAGATGCACAATCGAATTACTGCTCGTTATTTCCCGAGATTGCTCAAGAAAGCATCGACTTCCTCTTCTTCATCCCCTCTTCTTCTCCTCCTTCTGCCGCTACTACTTCCTCTTCTTTGTCTCCTGACTAAGCAAACACACCAAATCGGACGTCTCCTCAAAAGAAAGAAGAAGAGTACTTAGAACAACGACAACAGTCCACCGTCACCACAACTACGGTATCAATACAAAACAGAGAGAAGCAAAACAGAAAGCGCAAGAGAAGAAGAGTGTGTCAAATGAAAAACCTGCGAGAGAAAAGGAAAAAAGAAAACACACACACACACAAACAGAAAATGGAAAGAATAGGAAAGGAATGCACAAACAAATCGAGTGAGTCCCTCTCTTCGGCCTCAAAAGGGGAACAAAAACAAATACGACAAAAGGAGAGACACAAATGAGCCAAAAACACACACGCACACACAAAAGAGAAACAGAAAAACGGGAAGTGTTGTTGTGTTGTGGGTAGTAGTAGATCAGAAGGAAAGAGAAGAGAAAGACGACAGGTGCAGCAGCAGGAAAAGAGCGGAAGGTGCAGGAAAAGTGCACTCCACGACCACGACTACGGCCGCGCTCTGCGCTACCACGACGGCGACGACAACCGGCCTCTTCGAAAAGCACCCCAATCAAATGGGACCATGCGCTTTGACCGGCCGTAAACATAGTTTAAAAAATAAAGAATAGAAAAAAAAAACCTAAATAGGACCTAGGTAGTTAGGTACCTACCAGCCTTTTTTTGGCTAGAAATATATATGTACAAAAAGCGAAGCTAAAACTTAAGAATTGCTAAAATCAAGTGCATTTTGAGGATTTCAACAGCCATAATTCAACCATTTTTAAAAAATAGCCAGATTTCCATACATGGTTCACATATGTAGCCAAAAATATACAATGATGTTTTAAAAATCTTATTTTCATATTTAGCTTGTATCCAAATTTGGCTAAATCTTCTTGTGGGTTGTTCCCACTTTGGCTACATAACAAAATTGACAAAAATAACTCTGGTACTGCTAGATACTAAGTACCTAGCAATGTTTTTTTCTTTTTTTCAATTTTCGGATATAGCCAAAGTGGTGATGAAGATTTAGCCAAATCTGGCTACAAGTAAAATATGAATATAAAATATTTTAAGCATACTTTCTTTATTTTTGGCTAGCTACCATTTATAGAAATCTGGAAGTTTTTCTTAAATTTTGGTCGAATCATGGCTATTGAAAAACTCAAAAACCACTTATTTTACACCTTTTAAATTCTTAGTTTCGCTTTTTGGATATATATATCCAGCCAAAGAAAGGGCGGATAGGTAGGTATTAGGTACCTACGGATAAAAAAAGAGAAGAAAAGGAAAAAACCAAACCTTCCTTCCTTCTTCTTCTTCTTCATTCATGGCCAACTCTTTTAACTGCATTTACCTGCCACGGGGAGTCCCTTTCTTTCCACTAGGTAGTAATGGGGCAGGTCAAGATTATTAAACTCAACGTTTTTTCTTTCACCTGTCCTGATGGTGCATGGCTATTTCTTCTCTTTGAATTCCTATTTTTTTATATTTAGGAGGCCTGGGGTGAGTTCGGAGTCCCGGGTCATGGGTCGGGGGTCGAGGGTGAGTTGAGAATCGGGCGCAAGTCGGGAGTCTTGTGGGAGTGTGGAGGGGTGGGGGCCAGAGGCGAGGACCCTTCCCCTTCTCTCTCTTTCTATCATCCATTCAGTTTCAGTTGTTTTTTGTTTTCCTTTGTTTTTTGCTTTGGTTCTATTCATGAGTTTTTTTAATGAAATTTTTTGTGAAATCGAAAATTTGGCGATTTTCCCTGAAATTTAACAAAAGTAGTGGAACGTGCACTAGAAAAAACACAATCCTCCAAAAAACCATCCAAATTTCAATGGTAAAAATGACAAAAATTGTGGAAAAAAATCACTGGTTCTGTTTGACGGGGTGAGAAGGTGGTGGGGCTAAAGGTAGGTGTGAAATGAGTAGCATCACTTGTAGTAGTTATTTGCTTGTTTACTTTGGTGATGATATGTACACAAGGTGGTGTTCGAGTTCTGGGGATGTTGTTATTAATGCAGAAAAACCTGTGACAGATTTTTGTTTGTTGGCCTTGCCTTGGTGGGCAAGGATATTCTGTTTAGATTCCTTATTGAGTATAGTAGCTTAAGGGATTTTAGCCCCTAGATAGTAGGTCTATTTTTATACTGGGATTTTTGAAAGATGATATTTTGGCTTGTTTTGACACTTGAGATTAGTTATAGAGTTATGATATCTTGAAGGATTCTGGTTTCTTTTAAAGGATTTTTTTGAAGATTATATTTTTGCATGGTGAAATATTTGAATTTCCATAATTCTTCACTTGCCTTAAGATGCTTTTTAATGTAAATGGCAAGGCCACAGTGTGACACACCCCTTGTTTTGATAAGTAGGCTAGTGATTCATAGCATGGCATGGCAACGACATTCATTTTTTATGCTTGTCTTATTTGACTTCTTCCCAGATATCAGTCTGACATTCCACCAAAAGCTGTTTCTTTAAAATCTTCTGATTTGACACTTGACACATCCCTCCCCCCCCCTCCTCCTCCCCACCTCTCAGTTTGTGTGTGTGTGTGTGTTTTTAAATTTATATATATATAGACATGTAGCCAAAGTGACAATCATCCAAATGAAGATTGATTCAAATTTGGCCATAAACCAGATTCAAAAGTTAACAAAATTCGAGCATGCATGTCTATTATTAGCTACATACAGGAACCTAATGCAAAAATCTGGCTATTTGCAATAAACCAAGGGTTTTAAAAATCATATTCCTTGGATTTATTTATTTTAAATGAGGATTTTGGCCACAGTTGGAACTAGTTAATAAGGGGGAAAGCCCCAGGGTGGGGAGCGGGTGCCTTCTGAAAATAAGGGGCGTGAGTAGTTGACCCCACATTTTTGGTATGTCCCCCACCCGGGGCATTTAGTATCTACCCTTTGTAAAGGGGGGATAATCATGAATCTAAGTGCCCTCCAAATACACTACGAAATGTCTCAGAGTGGACCACAGTTTAACAAATAAACCGGAATGCTCGAAAACTATCCACTGCGGCTATTATGAGGCATGCGCCCTAGGGTTCATTCTTGCTCCTGGTTTGTGTTTATGGGTACGCCAAGATCACCTAGTGGGAAACTAGGGTGCACTATGCACCTCAAATTCCATAGCAAAAGGTCCATAGGTAGTAGTAAGTCTACTAACAACCAACAACATAATGGCAATTAAATGAATAAATAAGTTCAGCTTGGAAATGAACCTTCATTAATATTGAATTTCCATGACAACATGAATTCTTGACATGCAAAAAGTTCTCATATTCATCTTTCATCTTCAACCCTTGATTTAGTGTGATTATGCCTTATGTATATGTACTTATGACCAATATAACTCCTCAATTTAATGGCATTTGTTGAATAAATTTGATGATAGTCTACATCAAATTTATTAATGTAACTCTAATCAATCCCCATATGGCGCCTCATTACCATGGTTTCATAATTTCAGTTTAACCCAGGAGTCCTTGGCTATATAAATAATTTATAAATTCGAACGTTTATATTCCAGTAATTGATTTTTAAACATAATATTCAGCCCCTACTTAATCATAAAAGGCTCTTAATCCAGTGTAGCGATATAACAATCAAACCATCTTTACCTTTTTTTGGTTTTACATATATATAAGAAACTTCCTTAATAATTATTGCATCTGCAGAAATAATATTTTCATGTGTCAAAAAAATGTAGCCATTCAAAAATTAAATCAACAATTATTTAAATTTCAAGAAATTTGGAATCTCTTATAAATTCTTGTTTTGGTTTTTAACCCTACTTCATCATTCTCATGTGCCATCACACCAAAGCTCATGTCAATTCATTAATACCTTAAACAACATTTCCAATTAAGTTCTTATTTCAGATTCAGTCTCTAGATTGATACCATTTATATCATATTCACATCCCATGATTTATTTCATAATTTGTCATTCACATTCATGACACAAAATCACCAATATATCCCAATTCATTCAGAGACCAATTTTTTAATAAAAAATATAATCTGATGACAAAAACTACTGAAAATTTAACCATTGGTCTGAATTTTACAAAACCACCTTGGTGCACTTGTACTCATCAAGAGCTTTCCAATAATATCAAAACTACACCTCAAATTTCCCTTAAAAATTAGCTCTTTGATTTTTAGCTGAATTTTTAGTGATGAAAACACTCAAATTTCAATCATTCCTACATTGCATGTCTAAACATTAGGAGGTCACCTCAGTGCACCCTTATTCATCCAAGGCTTTCCAGCAGTACCAAGAACACCAGACAGGGCCTCATGGTTTGGGAGATCCCAATGTAACAAAACAAACAAAATACCTTCTTTAATAGTAGGATTACCAAAATACAATTTTAGCCTTGGATCAATATCCTTCAAACTCAAAGCTTTTATTTCCAATTTGATCTAATAAAGTTTTCATACAAGTATTTTTACATTTTTAACATTATAGATCCATGAATCAACTGGGGGTTTCAATTATCAACCCAATCCTTTTCCCATCTTTAATCAAAGATTGATTTACACTCAGTTATAAAAATGATACCCTAATTGAATTTTAATTTACCCACCCTGAAACAAATAGGTATGATCCATTCATTTGATTCTCATAATTAGCGCACATCACTTTTGCAATTCATTTAAGCCCATCTACTTTGGCATTATCTTTAAATAATTTACAAAAACCATTAATTTAGCATTATATTCTACACCATCATCACATCATTGATCATCTAAATGCACTTACCTCATCATGCACATGAGGGAAAAGAGACATTTGCAAAAATTTAGTGTATGTAATTAGTGAAATTCCGTTCTCTCATCACCTTATTTTGTAATAGGAACATGCTCATCCCCTTGACCTCCTTCATAACATCCTATAGCTTTTGTGAAAAAAAGGGGAAACTTTAATTTGCAATGAAAGTGATTTAAATGGTTTTCTCACCCTACCCTATGCCACATAAGATGAGTGCTTCCTTTCCAAGCTGGTCACTTTCTAACCACTGTAGTAGTAAGTGCAATGTGGTTAGTGGTTACCCAACCAGCTTTTTGGATTTGACCCTGGTGTAACCACATGCATCCATCTAATGTTGAATCCACTAAATCCTATTATGATTGTTGTAATTGATTACTTTCAACACAACTTAATGCGGAATTGTGAACAATTGTGAACACAAACACTTGCAAGGCAACCATAAATCCTGACTCTCAAGTCCCAACAGTTTTTTTTTGCTCATATTTTATACCCAATTAGAAATCTAAAATGAAAAGTTTGCTGACCAAATAAACCATTCATCACTAGCCTTCTTCTATTGTGCAAACTTTGGCACGGTTGCAAAAATTTTGAAATTTTATATTGCAAATTCAATTGTTAAAATTGATTTTTTGGGAAAGAACTCATCAAATTTAGACACATTTTCAAGGTAGGATGTCAAAAACATCAGCAAGAAGCTTGAAAAAAGTGGACATTGTCAACAAATATATTGTCATTTAATGTCTATCTCTACTCGAATGCTTATCACTAAAGATGCAACAAAAAACTTTTTTTAAAAAAACCTCTACTCATCATTAAACTTCAAGTTAAGAACTAATTTACTAGGCGACCTTATGAAAAAAAATGGAACCAATGTCTAACAAGTTTTCAAGCATTTATCAATATTGGGCACATTTCAGTAGTGAAGGAAAATTAAGTTTTAAATGTCCTTAATGTAGTTGGTAAGACCAACAAGTCACAATCCACAACATTAAGCCAGATTATTAAATATTGAGCCATTATTATTGATAGCACAAATGGTTAGAAGTTGGAACAATCTTGGTTCTAAATTCTGATTTCAATATACCAATGTAGTACAAATATTGAGCAAATTTCAAGTTGTTACAAAATCTTCAAGTACTAAGATTTTTGCTTTCATTTGAGATAAGAGGATGCCACCTTACAAGTTGGTTCCTCAGATGAGAAACCTTCCCTATAATGGCATCCTTTCTGGAGGTCACACCCTTTCCTCATTTGATATGCTTCTCGCGATAGGAGGGGGTTCAGGAACTTGATGTTCCCTTTGTGGTTTATCCTCTTTGGTGGTTGTTTTGTCTTCTTGGACGTGGATCCTTCCATTTTGTTCCTTGTATTTCCCCTTTTTTGGGTGCTTTGGTTTATTTATGATTGGCAGGGTTTCACCATATTCCATATAAGGTGTCATCATCCTTTGTGGTGGCCTCACACAAACTAAAAAAAATCTAATAGTTCTTTACATGTAAAGTAAAGCCATGAAGTAAAGACATTCCCAAAAGAATGGGCTTACCAGGTAATGGTAGTCAGGGCCTCGCATGTTGGGAAGGTCCCCAACCCATGCGCTTTACCCACTGTAAATCTTGAAACCAACATCATCATCATGAACCCAAACATATCCCAATGATAAGACACTTGGAAGGGGAGGTTCTTACACCTTTTGTTTAAAAGTGGACCTTTCACTATATATCATAGTACCTTGGCCATGTCAACATATGTTTGTCAAATAATTAATTAAATTTGAAATTTTCATTTCAACAAATGGAATTTTTTAAATATTCACTATTATCCGTCACAATATTTTTTTATTTGGAAGAAATATTTTTTGAAAATTTCAACATATTTGAAAATAATATAATTAGTGTCAAATTGGCCAAACTACTAAGGTATATTGTAAGGTATAAACCAATTTCAGGCAGTTATCAGTTTTCTTAAAGAATTGTTGAGTTTGGGTTTCAAAAGATTTTATGAAACTTGATTAAATTTTTTCCTTTTTTTTTCTTTCATTACAACAAACCCTAGGAAAGTTTTTTTTAATTGTAAAAAAAATTTCATTGCGGTTTGAAAGTGTTAGTTCTCGGACAATTCATACTAGTTGATTTGGTTTTTACACAATGGTTATTATGTTATTTCAAACATTGATTTTTTATTTTGAAAAATATAACATTATTTTTAAAAGGTGAAAAAAACATGAAAATCAAATAAATTTTTCCAACATTTCATATGTTTACAACTTCATCTTGTAGAATTTTCAAACTTTTCTAACTTGTCAAAATTTAAATATTTTTTCATCGTCTTCACCAAAATGGAAGGTGGTTTACAATCCATTCTAAAATCATTTGGTCAATTTTTGCTTACAAAAGTCAAATTTTTAAATTTGTCTAATTATAAACAACATCTCTTTAAATTTGTAAATATGCTAAAGAAAAGTCATTTCAATCTTAAATTGTGATCATACGATCCTTAAGATTAATGAGCCAAAAAACCAATAGTAGGAAACACGGCTTCCTATTTTCCCACCATTGAATAAAACATTTTATTATTTTGGTACCCACTTGGTAACATTTGAAATCAACAATTTTATGGTGACAATTTTTGTCACTAGTTCATTTGTGTTGAGAATTTGTTCAAAATTATCTGAATTGAAATTTGCATCTACTATTTGATATGCACATCCAAGTTCAGATTCTACCATTGGGTGTAAATAATGATAACATTTCAAAAGCAGACATAATGATTGTCTATCATATTATTCAACAATTTTCACCTTTTTTCCTAGCCAATAAAAGAAAATACTAAGGTAGATCAGCCATGAACGATCACTTAAATTAGGGTGTACTCCCTACTTTGTCAGGATGGCCCCCTTGTTTATGGTGTCCAAAGAGTAGATGGAGCCCTCCTTTTGGCACATCTATTGCACTAAAAGTTGACAAAAATGAATTGGAGGTGAGAAAGTTATAGCCCCCTTGAAGTAGAGGGGGTCATTTTTACAGAATTTTTTTGACCCAACAATTCATAGCCTATTTCTGATCCCCTCAAAAAAATCTTTAAATATTATGCTATTTCCTTTAGAATTAAAAGATGATTTGTAGAGCTTAAGGTGATGATTTCAAAGAAGTTTAAATTGCTCAATTTCAATAAAAAATGAGAAAGTTATGTGCTGATGAAGTAGGAGGGGTCAAAATGAAAAAAAATGAAAAAAAAAACACGTTTTGTAATTCAAAAACATGTATTTTCTTTACTGCTTTTTTGTGGTTGTTCCTTTGGCTTTCCATCTCAAAGATGATTTGTAGAGCTTGAGAAGGCATTCCTATTACAATTTAAATCATTCAAAATGGAAAATAATTGAGGAAGATTTGCCAAAATGATTCGTGATGGGCCATTCTACCTTAGATGATTTGGTTTTTAAATCTCATGTTTAGCGTCAAACATAACATGTTGTGAAACTTTCTTTTTTCATATCTCTTTTCAAAAGAATTCTCAAAAGAAAACAAATACTATAAACATCACAAACTTATTTTTTGATATTGATAGCAAAGATTATAATTCAAAGGTGATCCTAAAATCATCGTTAATCAAATTAACATGGGCATGTGCATTTTGTAACTTCTTCTTTACATTTCAAGCGTATGGTGTCACATGCATGAAAACAACCAAGACTAACAATATCTTTTAATCAAAACAAGAACAAAAGCAAGCCTAGTTTCAAATTTAGATCATGAAATAAAAAAAACAAAAACAAAAACACAATAAGTGTAAATAATAATCCAACAAGATTTTATTGCAAATAACAAACATAACAAGGCTATGATAAGAAAACATACTCAAAATTGATTTTGAACATATAAAAATAATGGGGAATTCTATATGTATTTATATCCCTTGAGCATTTAACTCAATTTTTTTTTTCAAGAGGCTTTCAATTTACATGTGGTCCATGTTCACCCATGTGTGCCCATGTGCATCCATATGTGAATTATGAGTGAACTAAGATTCAACTGTATTAAAACTTAACTAAAAATGAATTAAAAATGAACTAAAATTTAAGTAGAAGTGAATTGAAAATGAAATGAAGGTTGACTAGAAATAAATTAAAAATGAACTACAAATTAATTAGAAGTGAACTAAAACTTAACTAAAAATGAATTATGAGTCAATTAGAAGTGAAAGAAAAATGAACTTAAACTTAACGATAATTTAACAAATAGTGAACTAAAATTAAACTAGGAATTAAATACAAGTTCATTACAAGTCATAGATGAACAATCAAAGGAATGAACCCCACAACATTAGCATTCGTGACATTTTGTCTTCACTAGAGTATTAAATTATGGGCAAATATTTGAATTAAACATGTTTTGTTCCATTCATATCTATCTTTCACAAACTTTGTAGGCCAATTTATATAATTCTGCAAATTTAATTAGGTAGATTTGATGGAAATAAATCTAAGGTTTTTGCAAACCTTTCCATCAATTGTAACATACTTACAAGCCTTAGAAAAAACATGGTAAAAAAAAAACCTCAAAAACTTTCATGCAAACTTAAAATTTCACATAAGTCATAATTGATTTAAAAACAATTGTCCTTGCATTTAAATTTTGATCCCTTGTTTTTAACATATGCAATTTATTTTTTTCCTAATCCATATTGATTAAGTAATTTTGTAAAATTGTTGGCCAAGGTTTGATTAATAGTTTTCATTGCCTCAAACATCCAAATAATGACTTGTTTAGGCTACTAATTAGATCCAAAAAAATTAATCACAAAATCAAAAGTATCATGCACCCCCTTGGACATCCATAAATCAAAACTTGATGTTACAAATATGCAATTTGTGAATCTAGGTAAAACATATACAAATATATTGTTTATCAACCAATTTAGGTAATATCTCATGAAAAAAATGTTTTCTATAAAGGAAAACAACTTAAGAACACAAATGTAAAACCAAATGCTTGGACCAAACATTTTTCACAAATTGCAATGACAATTAATTCTTCATAGTCAAAAGGCGAAGGCCTTGCAAAAAATCTTTTTGTTGTTCATCATCCTTTTTAAAGGGATCTTTGACAACAAAAGACTTATACATTGCAAGCCTTTTTTTTGTTGGTTGTCTTTCAAAAGTTCTTATTATTAAACCATTTACCTCCCCATCAATCTTTTTGACAATTACGACATGATTTACATCCGCATCTTTTTTCAAAGTTGTTATTCCATATGTTTTATAATATGTTATAAATATTTTTTATTTCTTTTGTGTTTGGATTAGGGACATGCATAGGACTATTGTAACAATGCAAACATCTAATGACTTGAAGATTTCCAAGATTAACCTCTTTGTCATCATTTACAAACAAACCACCAACAAATTGCATTTTGATTATAACCTTTCCATATTTTTCTTTGAACATGTAATTTTTGAAAGTTTGTTTGCATTTCATTTGTTTCAATTATTTCTTTTGTTGTGTTTGGTTTTGTTTGAAAACTTTCATTCAAAATTTCATTTTGCATATTACATTCATTGAAACATATTTCATTTTCATAATCAATTAAAATTACATTTTCATTTTGACTTAATTTCATTTTTTAGCAAATATTACATAGCATGGAGGAGGAGTTAAAAACAAATGTAAAATTTACCAAAAATTATGAGTTTAAGTTTTAGTTGCCTAATTTATGTTGTGAATATCAATTAAAAACTATTAAGAGTATTACAAACATTTACAAGGAAAAATCATTAACCTTTTCCATGGGTAAATGATGTTTAAAAAAATGAATGTTTTAATTTTTGAAAATTTTATGCAATTGGGGTTTTAGTGTTGGACACAACATGACACAACACAAGACATGTCAAATAATTCACACACACACACACACATATAATTAAATATATAATCAACAAAACATAATAAACCAAAAAAACATTGACAATCATCTTTTTTAAAACTAGAAAATAAATTGAAAACACGCCTTTGAAATACAATGTAAACAATAGACAATGAGAAAAACAAAAACAAATGAAAAAATGAAAAAAAAATCATTTAAAAAAAAAACTACAAATAAACCTTGAAGCTTGGAGTTGAAAAAAAAGTTTTTTTTTTTCTTCCACACCTTCACAAAAAAATGCAAAAGGGAAATACCAATATGAAAAGGATTAAAGATCACCAAAAATGCACGACAAGGAGGCATTGAAGAACAACAAAACTACAGAGTAAAAAGTTTACGAAAAGTAGGAGGGGGTTAAAGAGGTACTTTGTATTTTGATTGAAACACACAACAAGGAGGTGTCAATAAGCAACAAGAGAGCACAATAAAAAGGTGCCCATGAATAATAATAACACAACAAAACAATGTTGACGAACATCAAAAACACATAATAAGGAGGCACAACAAACAACAAGAATGCACAACACAATAAGGAGGCATTGGTGAGCACCAATAGCACATAGCAAGGAGGTGTTGATGAACAACAAGAACACACAACAACGAGGTGTTAATAAACAACAAGCATGCACAACACAATAAGGAAAAATTGACGAACAACAAGAACACATAATAAGGAAGCATTGAAGAGCAACAAGAACACATAGCCAAGAGGTGTTGATGAACACCAAAAGTGCATAGCAAGGAGGCACATATGAACAACATGAACTCACAACAAGAAGGCGCAAAAAACACATAGCAAAGAGGCGAAAAAAAACAATTGGAGCACACAATAAAAAGGCACCAAATAGCAATAAGAGCACCCAACAAAAAGAAAAGGAAATGCACAACAAGGAAATGATGAAAAATAACAAGAACGCATAGTAAAAAGCAAGAGCATTAACAAAACCAAAACAAATTTACATTAACAAGAAAACAAATAACATACAATCAAAACACTCTCCTTATTTATAAAGACAAAACAATATTAAAGGAAGTCACCATAGAGGCAATGATTTTGTGGCGCTGCATAAGGAAACATGAAATCTATTTTTTTTCTTTAACCCTACCTACCACTACCAACCACTACACCTACTTGACACCTTGACCTTGTTGGTTTTTAATATTTTGACACGATATTAAAAAAAATTATTGAAAGGGTTTCAAATGGTTACTTCTCAACCTAGTGAAAACCTCTAGATTGGTTTCAAAAAAGGCATCACCCTCGGTGATACCTTGATATCACCAACTTGAAACTCGATTGGTTTTCACTTTTTTTTTTAAATACCTACCCAACATTGGTATATAATGTGATTTTGACACTTACCCAACACTCATATATGGTGTGATTCAAATTCATTAATTCATGGGTGGATTCCCATTTTTGTTTTTCTTATTTTGAAAGGGCCATATTAATTGGCCCATCACCAATTTTTTTGAAATACGAGGGATGAGATTTGAAAAAGTGTGATGATGTTTGTGCTGAAATTTCAAATTTCATTCCTCTTAGTAAGAGTTGCTTCTTCTTCATGATGAAAAACCTTTACAACTTCATTTGGGATATTTTCATTAACCCAACAAAAAAAATTTTAAAAAAATTGCTCACAACACATTGTTTCAGCCACTTTGTTCAAAACATAACACCTATATGTAGATGAAATAAAGGTAGAATAAAAAAATATTAATAATATCTTACAATTCAACAATTTCATGAAGAAGCATGCATTTCCATATGAAAGCAACTCTAATGTGATCCATGCCACTTGACCATAGTGGGATACCCCATGAAGTTGGAAGAATTGACCCAATCTATCTTAAAGCACAATAGAGAGTGAAAACCCAAGATGCTTGTGCATTTTATATTTTGCCCATGCATATGCACACTTTATGACATTGGTTTGTGAGAAAGAAAAATGATCACCATCTTTGGTGTGTTTCAATTTGTGTACATTTTTTTTTTTTACATTAACATTACTTTCAACAAATTGAAAATGAGATTCAAATGACTCTTTTTAATCAATCACCCAACATCCTTGCAATGAACAAATGGCCCCTTGAAGCATCCTTGCCGCCATGCCAATGCAATTTTCAACGGCCTGTGCAACTATAATAGGCTAGTAATCTTAAGCCTTCAAATCATTTGTAAATGCAAGTAAAACAAACTTCCTTTGGCTGCATGAGATTTCTCTTTCCAAAAGAGTTCGTCACCATTTTTGGCCTGGGCTATACCCCTTGCAAAGGAGACCCTTCCTATTTTGTCACAGTGGTATCCAGGCAATCAAATTTCTACCGCCACACCCAAACCCAAAAGCACAAAATAAAGCAAAACAAATGGGATCCATAAACAGCCTGTTGTTTCAGGGGGTGGAATCTTGGAAAGATTTGCAGTGAGTTAGCCTACTAGTGGTAGAACAAGGGGGTGACCCTGAAGAATACAAGGGTTAACTCATAGTCCACTTTTTAACATTCTAAAATGAAAGGTACCTAGTCCTGGAAAAAGGGGCTTTTTAAGAAGAAGACACTTTTGTGGCATGTGACAATTTAGGGTTAATTTGACATTTCTTGACACCCCAAAAAATAGAAAAAACAAGGGGTGTGTCACACTGTGGCCTTGCCATTTGCATTAAAAAGGATCTTAAGGCAAAAGAAGAATTAGGGAAACTCAAATATTTCACGTTGCAAAAATATAATCTTAAAAAAATTCCTCTAAATAAAAACCAAAATCCTTCAAGATATTATAACTCTATATCTAATCTCAAGTTTCAACACAAGCTAAAATATCATGTTTCAAAAATCCTCATATCAAAACAGAGCTATTACCTAGGGGGAAAAATCCCTTAATCTACTATACTCAATAAGGAATCTAAACACAATATCCTTGCCTCGGTAGGCAAGGCCAATAAAACCCCGAACCGTCGTCTACTTCGTTTTACGTGCATACTGGTTTCCTGAACAAACCCCGGGCCTACCAGCGGCGCCAACCCGCTGGTTGGTTCTGCTAACAAAACCCGGGCCGGTCCACAACTGCCAAACCACCGATGTCCCGAACGAACCTCGGGCCTACGACTGCGAACAACCAGTCGCCGTCCCGAACCAACCCCGGGCCTACACTGGCAATCCGCTCGTATCCCGAACAAAACCCCGGACCTGTCGCTGCCAAAATCCGCTGGTTGGTGACCCGAACAAACGCCGGGCCTACTATCATGCCAACCCGCTGTCACTAGCTCCCCGCACGTTTCGCGCGTACTTACCTACCCTCCTCCCCATTCACCCACCTACCCGCCCAAACATCGGTTCCCCCCTTGCCCCGGTCGCCGTCCCCGTTGCGGGAAGAACCGCCGGATTCGCGCTCCACGGACCACAACTGGCGCCGGGTTTGGAGGGAGCGGCCGCTCGCTGCGAAGGAAAGCAAAGGAAAGGAAGACAAACACACACACGCCCACACATGTCCCTTTTCTTCTTTCTTTCTTTCTTTCTTCCCAGTCGACATTTTGTTCTCTTTCTTTCTCTCCAACATCGCTTGCTTCCCATTCTTTCTTTATCGATTGTGCTCTCCTACATTTCCTCGTATTGGAACCCCATCTCCTTCTTGCAAAGGTGAGCTCTAGGTTGTTCTTGCAGTAGCAGTTCTTGCTGGTGTTGTCCCCCATTTCCTCGGCAATCGCTCTCTCTTTTTTCTGCGAGCCCTCTGTCGACTACTACTACTCACTCGGTTGTACTCAGGGAGGGAGGGAGAGGGTAGTAGGTTGGCTGCGTGGGTGGTTGGGCGGGCGGGCGGGTGGGTCAGTCACCACTGACTGGGTGGGTGGGTGAGTGAGTGAGTTCCTTCGCGGGTGGCACCACCTTTCTTGCACCGTCTTTCCCAGTTGGATACCTAAGGTGCGTGACTTCTTCACTCTGTAAAACAACAACAAGAACTACTCTGGGGTGATCTCCCTACCTACCCACATGGAACCTCCGATCCTGGTGCGAAGTTTAGGGTTATTGTTTATGGGTTTGCTTGCTTTTGGGGTTCTATCTGTTTGCCCTAATAAGGGGGCGTAATACCTATGAAGCATCCGTTGTTGTGTGTTTTGCATCCGGTGTTGCTGTTTTGTTTTGTTTTAGTCACCGTTGACGGGTTTTTGAAGAAGCTAATTCTTTTGGGGGAGAAGGAACGGGGGCTCTTTTGCTCCGATCATCCTCATCAGGGTTTCAAAGCTCCGGCCATGGGGTCTTCTTGTGGAGTTTGATACCAGTCTTTTTAGCATGTTTAGGGATTGTGTTATGATGGTGAATGTATGTGTCCATGGATAACCACATCCTTGGTCTGCAAGAATGACTCAAGGGAAAGAAGGGAAAGCTCTCTATGCCTGTTGTTGTTGACCTTGTCCCATCTTTGTACCATTGTTGTTGCTGGTTTTGCAATGGCATATTGATGGGCTATTTGGATTCACTTTTGAGCTATCAATCACATTGATAGCTTCTTCAATTCTGCATATTGGTACTGCAAAAGGGAGAAGGTGTTCCTAGTTCCTCAGCTCTGTAAAACACAAGCCTAGCAGTGCTTGGTGACTTTTTAGTCAACAAAAGCCAAATTAAGTCAGCATTGCTGCTGCTGGCTGTAATTTCAAACTTTTTTGTATTATTGGATATGTGTATGGTTTAGGGTTGATATTGTTGTTGTCGTTGTCTCAAAGAGGAAAGCCCAACTGGTCATAAGGGTTGCTGCTATTCTGTGCACCAATGCTGTGAGGTGAAATGATGGAAAATGCTGTTTTGCAAACTGTAAGATGATATAGAACAGTTACAATAAATTTACAATCTCACAGTGACAATGCTAGTGTTGCTTACCATTGCAATGGATGGTTAGTGGTAGTCATTTGAGTCTATTGGAAATTGGAAGAGTCAAATGAGTTGGCTTTTATTGTTTCATGGTTACAAGGCTCCACTCCTGTACTGAAAAATTCTGGCAAGCCTTTTGGTCTACATTTGTCATTCTGAACATTTGTTAGAGGCACATAGTGATTGTGTTAAGTAATTCTCTTTTCAGAACTGATGTTAGAGCTATTGAAATTCTCTAGTTTGAATTAGGGCAGAAGTGCAGAACATGAGTGGGCTGGATTGTTATGCAATGGTGCAGCAACAGCAGCAGTATTTGCAGTTGAAGTGACAGGCCTTGGTGCACCAAGCCATGCTTCAGCAGCAGCAGCAACCCATGTATCACCCAGGCTTGATTACAGCAATGTCACAGGTAACTCCTCCCTCTCTGGGTGCCTATTATTTTCCTGAAGTTTTGTCATGGATTCAGCAAAGTTGATTATATTGTGTGGATAGATCTGCATTGGCTGATTGGGTCTAGTGCAAATTTTATTATTTTCGCAGCCTGAAATGGGAATGCTCTGAACAACAAAACATTGATGTTGGTTAGGACTTTAATAATTGAGATAAATGTTTACCTTTATTCGAAGTCCTGTGAGAGCAACTGCATACAGAAAGTATTTCAACATTAGACGATAAGGTGGAGATTGGTGGGAAGAGAGCAGTTTCTAAAAATCATGTCATGTGTTTTGTCATTGATATTTGTGTTGTTTTCCTTGTCTTACTTCTGTACTTTGCAGATGGAACCAATTCCAAGTGGAAATCTGCCCCCTGGGTTTGATGCAACTTCCTGCCGCAGTGTGTGAGTTTTGCTGCTGCTTTTGTCATTTAATCCTTTCTTATCTCCATAGTTTTTTGTTCTTCCCTGGACGAAGTGCACTATCAATCCTTTTCATTTGTGGGAATTCTTTTTTGTGATTCAGGTCCTGCCTACACAATGCTTGTTGGTTGAAGGAATGTGGCCCTTTTTTTCAGTCATTATTGTGCATTGCTAGTTATGATCATGTTGGTTTTGTCTCAGTGTTTCCTAATGCACTAAGGTAATACTATCATATCTACGAGGCCTGGATATGTTACTTCTAATGAGGTATGATGCATTGATGGGTTTTTTTTATTCTACTGAGGGCTAATGCAGGTATGTGGGCAACATACACACCAAAGTTACAGAGGCTCTGTTAGCTGAAGTGTTCTCCAGTGTAGGTCCATTGGAGGGTTGCAAACTCATAAGGAAAGAGAAGGTAAGCTTCCTGCAGAACCTCTTCAAAGGATGCTGTTGGACAGCTCTACATTTCTATTTTCCCTGCACTAGCGATGGTTCCAAAATTGTTGGTTGTTTTATTGTGGCACCTTAAGCTTGGTTGTCTTGCTATGTATGTCCGATAGTTTTTAGATCTGATTTTCAGCTGGCTTCTTCAAGTGTCATGCTGTCAAGGTCATGGCGAAGTTTTATGGCTCTCCAAAACATTGTTTTTGTGGGTCTTAAATCCCCTTTCTGGTTTCTTGCAGTCATCTTATGCTGTGGTTAGAGGATATGTCTAGGGTGCAGCATGCTCCAACCACTACCCTCTTATGTAGGCCTACTGCCTCTGTATGCCTTTGGCTGAGATGCTTGCTCTTGTACAGGGGCAAGCTAAAATGAAATGAAGCTTATGATCACAAGCTTGTTGCAAGCTATTGAGGATACCACTAACTTCTTTTTTTTTACTAGCAACATCAAGATTGAGTGCTAGCCAGCATCATCATTGAGTGTTCACATTGCTTTGAGAAATGTGACAAAACCTCAAGATGCACATGTTTGGGTAATTAACTGTTATAAGTTTGAGTAGATTAGTATACTGTTGGAAGCTGATGAAGTTAGTGGGGAGTCATTGCCTCTAATCACAATGAAAGGGATGGGCTGGAACTTTTTGAGTGACACTCAAAAGGTTTCAACTGATCATTTTGTGTTGTAGTTGTTTTGATTTTGACGGGAATGGACACAACACTGGCACGATTATCTTAAGTGTTATTGTGAAACTTCAATGTATAGAGGATGTACTGCTTCCAAGTAGTCACCAGTGGTTTGCCTAAAGGATATGCACAGGGTGCAGGATGCCCTGTAGGCTCTATGCGTTTGCCTTGGATGGTTGCTTATACAAGGAATAATCTAAAACTGAAATGAAGTGTATGCTCACAAGCTTGTAGCAGCTTGAATGTGGATACTGTTTTGTTTTATTATTAGCTACATCTCTTCAGTCATAGACAAAATCATAACTGAGCCTTGCCATTGCTTACAAAATGAAACAGGAACTCAGAACCTGATCTTTGTTTAAGTGGTTGTGGTACGTCTTGAGGAGAGTATTTACTTATTTACTGTACGCACTGTTGGGAGCTGATAAAGTCAGTGGGGTGTAATGGTGTCTAGTCATGATGATGGTGTTGGTCTGAGACTTTTGAGTGCTAATCACAAGGTTATTACTGATGGAAAATGTTGTGTTTGTTTGGGTTTGGTGGGAACCTATGAAAGTACGGTTATGTTACTTTGTTTTTGTTTAGTTTCTGTCTGCAATTACATTGATATTGATGCTCATACTTCTTGCAGTCATCTTATGGATTTGTGGACTACTTCGACCACAGATCTGCTGCCGCTGCATTGTTGACCCTTAATGGGAGGCAAATGTAAGTAAATATTTTGACACACTCTGACTGATTAATTATAGCGATGCAAGCAAAGTGCAAGCTTTGGAGATTCTGAATCAGCAATTTCACTTTTGAATTGTGGTAGAATGACAAGTTTGACACTGGCAACACATTTGCTTCTGGTTGTTTCTCATTAGTTGTTTGAGGTGGAAGATTTGCCAACACTGATGTGTGCTGTGAAGGAATGTATTCCTTAACATCCACTAAAACTAGGGTGTTGACAAAATATCCAAAATATTTGTGTCTATTTGAAAGACTTATTGATCTGCCAGATCATCCACTCTAACAAGCAACAGAAGGGATTGACAAAGTTGTTCTTTTACCATCCATCTTTCATTAGTCTATGTCCATGATAAGCTTTGGTGATGCAGGTTTGGACAGCCCATCAAGGTTAACTGGGCTTATGTGAGTGGACAAAGGGAGGACACAACAGGTTACTTGCAATCCCTTGTCTCATTTGTTTATGCAATGAATGATGGATATAAAAGACAGATCTATCTTCTTGCAAGGTTTTGTTTGTTACTGCTTGTTCCTGTGAGAGGGAAAATTTGCCTTGTTGCTCTTCAGTTTTGTAAAGCAGATTGAGCTTGTGGGTAGGATTTAAGCTGTTGCATGAAGCTATCAAGCAAAATCTACAGGCACTCTTATGGGGTTTATCCATCTGTCACTGAGCATTGATGTGTTGTCACTAGCAGGGCACTACAACATATTTGTGGGTGATCTGAGTCCAGAGGTTACAGATGCGACTTTGTTTGCAGCTTTCTGCATGTACCCCAGCTGCTCGTAAGTAAAATTGGTGATCAATGTTTCAAATGTGGTTTCTGCATAATACCATGATTATGTTCTGGTTACATGCTGGTAAGCCACAGTTGAGAAGCCAAGTGGGTGAGTATCATTTAGTTCAGTATGACATACATCAGTAGCCACAGACAAGGATTTGGGAGGTTTCAGGGGACATTGAAGGTGCCTGCAGTTTCAGATCTAAATTTTGCATGTTGAGAATTGCTATGAGCAAGACTGAATCTGTTGTGGCAATGTCAAAATCTTTTGTCATCACTAGCTTGAGAATGATGTTTTGGTGGCATTTATTGTTGGTCTAGTAGTGGTAGTCTGCATGACCTGCTGGGCACATGATACAGCTTTTCAAAGGCATGATGCAAGCTCCAAAAGTCAATCTTATTCCTATAGACTGTTATTTATGCCTGTGATTGTTTGGTATGGACCTTGTCATTCCGCCTAGACCTGCTGGCAGTGTGAAACCTGTTGTTGCACTAATATGGTTAGTCAGGCCAATATGGGGATGTAGGAACCTTGGGTTATGCCCTTTTTTATTCTTTTTGCTTACAAAATGTGTTAGTGAGGTTCATTATTACATCTATTGGGTGGTGAACAGAGATGCTCGAGTGATGTGGGATCAACGATCAGGTCGCTCTAGGGGTTTCGGCTTTGTTTCTTTCAGAAGTCAGCAGGTAGGTCAGGTTTTTTTCTTAAATTTCTTGATGAATTCCCAAAAGCATTACTGGTTCTGTAGGCCTCTCTCTATGGCACTTTGGCTTAGACACTTGCTTGTACAAGGGGTAAGCTAAAATGAAGCTTACATGCATTAAGCTTTTTGCAGCTTGTATGAGGATACTGTTAAATTCTTTTATTATCTGTCTTTTGATTGCTAGCCAATATCTTGACTGAGTTCTTCCTGTTGCTTCTGGAAATGCAACAGACACTCAGGATACAGATTTTTGTATAATTTCTTGCCTGACATTTTGGACAGTTTATTGTGTAATTATCTACACCCACTGTCATGAGCTAATGAAGTCAGTGGGACTCATGGCAGCTAGTGTCTGCTATGCACAATGAAGTTGTGATTGCACCCATTTTTGTCATGTTAGTTCTGGTTTTGATAGAGCTGATATGACAGTTTACCTTTGAAGTGTGATTGTGGAATTGTCTCTGCACTCATATAGATATATTTCTTCTGATAATTGTAGAATTATTTCCTTCTGAAATAATAGTGCTCCTTTCCTGCAGGATGTCCAAAGTGAGGCATAATGTGACTTGTGGTCCTATATTTATAATGTTGGAACTTTAAATTGTAAAATTCTATGAATTTATATGTGAATATTTCGTCCTTCTTGGAGCCTCTCGCTTGTCATGTTTTTTACTTCAATTTCTAGCTCTGGGTTCTCACCACAAAGTTCTGCTCAGCACTCTGACTTATGTTTGTTCATACTCTTCTTCTTGGTTTTGGAAATCTCATGTTTGTATGCTATTTCATGTTTGATACTGGCATAGGCCCACTGTCAGAAATGGACAAAGTTGCAGGGGATGTTATAGTAGTTAGTTACTACTGTACATTGTTGTGTTCACTGGGTATTTGAGAGGCTGTTGCCATTGTTTGCAGTGCATTTTGATTCTTTTTTCAGTTGGTGTTTCTCTTCACTTCCTGCCATTGCTTTCCTGTTATGTTAGTGTTATCAGGTTATGACACAACTTCCATTCTGGTTGACTCAAGCTGTAGGTGCAGAGGGCTCAATACTTTTTTCCCTTCGCTTGGCTATATCTGTTTGGCATTGCCTTAAAATATAAATTCTATTTGTGTTGCAGGAAGCAGAAATTGCCATAAATGAGATGACGGGTAAGGCTGATTTTCTCTGTTTGAGCCCAGGTAGATAGGAAAGGTTGGAATGTCCACTTTTTTTCCAACTTTCAAATATGGCTGCTGCATGATAGTGGTGTGTGAAGTTGTTGTCATGAGTATGTGTATGGACATCATACATCATAGTCCTGGATGTTTACAGAATTGTGGTGTGTGTGGACAGGAAAGTGGCTTGGGAGTAGACCCATTCGATGCAACTGGGCCACAAAGTCAAGCATGGGCCCTCAAGCAGATGAAGTGCATACTGCTGGAAATGGAACTGGTATGGAACTGGTGCGATACCAGGCTCCACTGATCCAAGGTGTTGTCATCATCCATTCCTTTTTGTTTTGGCAGATTTTGCAAGTTGATACGGTAATAATATCAGCTAACAGCCTGTGCTGGTTGATATTTTTGATCTGGTTATTTGCTTCTTTCCACTGACTGAAACCAGCCTTGAGTGAGAATTAAAATTATGGACTTCGTACATGTATCCTTTAGACAATGTTTTGTTGTGCAGAAGTACACCAAGAAGAGCATCAAGAAGTCACAGGAGATGGTCCTGAGAACAACCCTCAGTACACTACAGTGTATGTAGGCAACTTGGCCCATGAGGTGAGGAGCAATCTGACTGTAGGATAAATGCAGAATGTTTGGATTTTGATATGGGTTATTTTTAACTAGCAGTCTTGGAAAATATGTCATCACAAGACATCTATAGACCCATCTCCTCAACAATATTTTCTACAAGCATTCTGCAATTGATTGCTATCCGTCCAGACATATAATTTCACTTACTGACCTGAGCATGCTACAGGTCTCTCAAGCAGAGTTACACCGTCAGTTCCATTCATTGGGAGCTGGCGTAATTGAAGATGTACGTGTTCAGAGAGATAAGGGTTTTGGGTTTGTGAGGTACCGTTCTCATGAGGAGGCTGCATTTGCTATCCAAGCAGCTAATGGGAGGGTCATCTGTGGCAAGTCTGTCAAAGTAAGTTATTACATTTCAGACTGTCTCCTGCACCTGTCTATTTTCTGTCAGTCAAGTATGCATTTCTGTGCACTTGTGTGTGTAATGTAAATGTGAAGGGGGGGTACAAGGACACCCATTGTATGCTTGAACCAGAGTATTTGACCATTTTCTACCAAACACTTGCTACCTGGTGCAATGGGGTGATATGGTTGGCCTGTCCTTTTCTTGAGAACAGGGAAATCTCTACATTCCCACACTTCAAAGATCAAGACATGTCAATCTGTGTTTCTGTAAAGGAAATGGTCTTTGACAAACATCAGGCTGTGATGTACTCTGTGGTACAGAGTTCTGTGTGTTTTGTGAGCAGGAAGACAAAAATAGGTAAGGCACCATTGCAAAGAAATCAGGAGGAAATTAGTTTTTTGACAATAGACCTCTAGGTTTAATTGGCTACAGAATCTGTTTGTAGATGCTAATCTGGTCATTGCTTGTCGATGCAGTGCTCCTGGGGCAGCAAGCCAACTCTGCCAGGCACTTCATCACTGCCCCTTCCACCCCCACCTCCCACAGTTTCTTTCCAGGGTTTATTGCCTGCAGGCATGAACCAGGGCTACAGTGCTGCAGATCTACTAGCATACCAGCGCCAAATCATGGCCCAAGCAGGCACAGGGGGTGCACTGTTGCCACTACCACATCAGCAGGGTATAGGATTGGGGATGGGCCAAGCTCCTCCCATGGGCACTGCAGGGAATCATGGAGTCTATGATGGTTTTCACCCAGGAGCAGGATTGGCAGGAAATGGACTTGGGCACCAGCGCCTATATTACTGATGAATAAATGTGCTTGTGTCAGCTTTTAAGTGGGTGGTTTATAGGATAGATTTACATGACAATGGGACTTTGTTTGCAACACAGAGCATCTTGTAATAAGATTTTTGTCAATGTCTCCAACAATTGTACACTAGCATTTCAGATTTTGACTGTCACTGTTTCATTATGCTCCAATGCTTATAGTAATAAGTACGTGATCCAGCAAGTTCTAGATCATATAGGCTTGTCTCCAAACTATTTGGTATGGGGATTAGGTATGCACCTGTTTTGTGACACTGTTATACACAAGATTTGTGCTTTGTACCTTTGCCCTTTTGTTGACTCTTCATTTGCGGTCCCTTGTTGATATCTACTAGATGTGCACCCCAGCTTCAAGGCTACAATTTGATGTAGCTTGACATAATTATCAAGTGACAAATCAAGTGTAAATGTAGGAAAGAACTTGCTAAGTTGTGTTATAAGGTATCAAGATCTTTGATTTAATGGATTATATTCTCACTGCACTCCTTGGAGACCTTGGGGGCTGGATGACCCAGCACCCACGCTGAACCAACCTTCACCTTCTTGAGTGAGGCCCCTTAGTTGCCAAATTAAACCTTATAAATGTTATATTTAGATTCAGAAACCCTGATTTAGGTTTAACATGGGATATTTATGAAATTTGGAAGAATTTTTTAAAATCTAGATATATCACTTGCATTAGTTCCTATTTTCATTATTTATACCTATGATTTATATATTGTAAAAAAAAGAAGGGAATAAATAGATAAATTATTTTTCTTAAACCTTTATAATGATATTTTAAAATGTATTGTAATATTTAAAATCATTTTACATGAAAACAGTTGCAAGATCTTTATCAATATAAATTTCATAATCATTTGAAAAACAATTATGGAATGTCCTCTAATAGTTAAATTAATCTTTAAATTTTAAATTTATGATCATGAATGTAATTTTTTGAACAAGGTTCCAAATTTCCTTGTATATTCCCATATGATTCTCAATAGTTAATGATAATGTATGTTAATTTTTAATTTGATTTTGTTAAATAACATGTTCATGAAAAGACATATTGACCAAGTACATTGAATGTTTAATGTTCCTTTTCGTGTTCATGCAAGTGGGTAGGAAAAGGGAATGAAATAATTATTTGGAAATGAGTGAAGTAGCTAGGCTTTGAAGAGGTAGATGTTTTAATTGATGGTTAATTATATATATATATATATATATAATTTATTTTTTGAATAATGTAGTTTCACCATTACATAGATCACTTAAAGCCATAGATTATATGTAAATCCAAAGAATTGATTTTCCCATGAAGTTAGTTTCTAAGAAAACTTTCTAAACTTTTCATCTTAAGGTCTTTAAAAGATAAACCATACATAATTTTTATTTTAAGGTTGATTTTTTCTGAAAATCCCAACGGTAGGGTTTAACTTCATCCCAAGGGTAGGCAAAAACGTTGTACCTATTATTTTGGAAGGGTTTGAATCTATGAGGGTGACCAATTGAATCCTTATTAACACATAGATAAATTACACAATCAAATTTTCAGAAAACAATCACAAATTGTACAAAACATTTAAAACAATACAAGAGCTGAAATTTACATGTTTTTGGGCTAGGATCACCGACATTCCTAAAGCTTGACCTTTATGTGAGCCAAACCAATGGGAAACTCATTAGGTTCACATATAAACCTTGCTTCATTGGGATCATTCACCAAAAGAACCATTTAAATACTTGAGAAGAGGAATGGATAATTATTCAGCCCCATTCATTTACATTTATTAAACATAATCATTCATCAATTTTGAATCAATTGTATCATGTCACATATTATCCTTTTAGAATTATTATCCTTCTTATGAATGAATCATCAAATTATTTCTTTCCTAGGATTTAGTCAAGTTCACATAATTCACTTTTAAATATGTCTAACCCAAGATAGTTAAGTAAATGATTCATGAGTCCAAGCCTATGTTCCTAATCAAAAAATCACAAGGTCAGTCAGGTAAGGCACATAAGTTGTACCATTTATTTTCATATTTATTGATCTTTTTACCCATATGTTATTATTTACTACTTCTACCCCTAGTAATCCATTTTGGTGTTACTTCATGCTTATTTTGTTATTAGGTTTTTGAAAAAATAATTTAGCCATTATGAAAATGTTTGAGTTTGTTGTGATTAATCCTACCATATTCCTCTCCATAAAGGTGAACCAATTCATGTGTTGTCCAAAAAAGACCTTAAAAAGGATGTATGGCCCAAACCACTCTGAAGGTAAAATTTTGAAAATCTTTCTATTGTGATGACTATCATACACCATGATCAAATCTCCTTGAAATTTCATGGTCTCACCTTGTCAAAAAATGTTTTAAATATGTTTGGGCCAATTCAATGGCTTGTCAAACTTGCAATTGGCTTTCCTCCATGTCCACCAACTTCAAAAGTCATTTATGTTAAAATTCCTTTCCTCCATGTTGATGTTGTTTCATCATGAAAAATCATTTTCACATTCAATGGGTGATGCCAATTCCACCCCATATGCAAGTCAAAAAAGGGTGAATCTTGTGCATGATTCGGCCTCACATTGCATGGTTTACATTCTTATTCTAATTGTGTAGGTTTTGATGTACCTCCATTAATGCACCCCAAGAGGCACCAACGACCAAGATAGCAAAAAGGGGTTGGCTTGAAAATATGCATTTTACAAATTGCATGAGGAAAATTGGAAAACACACCAACACACCCCACCCAATGTGGTTTGGAATCAGGTAGTTACAAATTAATATTTTCCCATCAAATGCATTGATTCTTGTTTTCTCTATTATCACAAATTTTCCTGACTTTTGTAATCCCTTTCAACATCTATGTAAGTTTTGTGGAGTTTTCTTTTATAATTATTTCATGCATGTGGTGGCGTTGGATTAAGTGATTTTGCAACCTAGTAGCACCGTGCATGGTCAATGACTACTAATTGGTGAGTTACACTCCTATATTTCAACCAATTTCAAGCAAAAATCAACAATTGTTCTTATTTAATGAAGAGTTGGAACGATGTTCAAATAATATTACATCTCAGGGGTTTCGATAAGAATGGAAATTATCATGACTAGTTTATTTTCTGTAGTTTGTCCCAAAAATTTCGTGACTAGCATATTTTTGCAAGTTGATGTATGAAATTGATTTAGAAGCTCAATTGACATGTGAAGACAAACATGGATCTTGTTTACTAAGATGGGCTAGAAGCAAAAGTAATTTGGTGTCTTGACACAATTCTCAAATTCAACTTGGTGTCTTGGGTACTTCTTTTTTTTAATGTGGCGAATCAATATTTGATTGGCAACTTGGTCAACCAAGGTTCAAGGCTGAAGAAATTTGTTAGAAAAGCTATTGCCTTGCCACGAATAATTCGATAGGTAGCTCATGCCATGGAAAAGACTTGGACACACAAATTTGGTACACATGTAGATTTTCAAAAAGATTAATTGTTCAATTTGCAATTGTTGACTTTACTTACAAGCTGTAGTAGATTTTGCCTAGCAAAGTTGATTGCAACTCTGCTCCTTTTGCCAACTAAAGTGAGTTTGGGAAAGAAGGGTTTTCTTGTTCAATCAGGATAGAGCGAGGTTCACTTCAAATAATGAAGTGCAAGTCTAATCTTCTGAACAACAACTTTTTCAAGAGTTATTAGTTGCATTGTTCTACAATTCTTATGGTAAGATGTTGGCATGAGGGTTTTGCATAAAATCATGAATGTCAACCCAATTGAAATATTTTTGAGTTCTTTCTAATTATTGTAATCTCCCCTGCCTACATGGAAATCATGAGAAATCTTCAAGAGCAGGAAATTGTGGTTGACGAGGTTCCCCAAACTACACCATGGTTTTGAGCTGAGGTTTTTACTGTAACAAGCAACAAGTACATTTTATGATGTGCCTGGAAGGAGCTTGCCTGTTTAGCAAGTAAGGCGTTCAGCCGTTTCATTACAGAAGGAAGCCAAGGTGCCCAATTACCTACATCTTGCAAGTACAATCTCAGAATTCACAGATTCTCCCTGGATAAGACAGATGATTTTTCCTAGAGATTTGCGACAACTCCCTTCTCAGTTGTACTGGCCTCCTAGCATGCTAAGTCTAATAATCTATTAGATATAAGTTCAGCTCTGACAAAATTATGCTTTGCAAAACCCACCTAAGAACAATTGATTTAGGATATACAGTAGTCATGTTGTTGGATTGTAGAGTGCAGGCACCACTGATTGTCATTGCCGAGGAGGCTGGGCATGTCAGAAAACGGGGTATGAGAAGAAGCATCCATTAGGACTGGGCCACCCATTGTTAAATTTGAAGAGCTGGCCCTCCTGCAAAAAGTTGCGACCAACACACCCCCACACACATGGCTATACACAAACTTTGTGCTGCTGCTAAGAGAGTCTCTCCTTCATCTATGATTGTGTGGCATCATTGCATTATGTAATCCCATGATGACCTTTGCTGATTGACTCAATTTCTGTGAGGTCTTCTTGTGTTTCTCACAAAGGAAGTTGTGAAAGTACCACAAGCATGGTGTCAGATTAGAGTAGTAGAGAGATTCTTGTTTTGTTCAAATGAGATATGTGAAAAAAAACAAAGGGCTAACATGTATTCTGACCGTCAAGATTTGGTTTCCTAAGGGTTGATTTTCATGTTACATCATTCACCCACAATTTTTCTCAATCAAATTGTTGGTCAAAATAGTGAAAATGGATTGAAATGTCCCTCTAATATATAGCCACATACCCGCATGGCAACTGCACTTGACGGGTCTCTTGCAACCATCTTGCCCAAGGTTCCAATACTGGCAATTGGGTCAAGGTCAGCTGGTGGCTAGTTCTCAATTTGTGCCACATGCCAATCTGGTGGAATTGTGGAGGAGTCCAGAGGTTAGGGTGGGGTGGGGTGGAACAACCACTACTCCAGTGCAATGTTTTTTTTTTCCTGGAAATATTTTGCAAAATGGTGAATTTTTTTCAAATTGGCAAAAAAGGTGTTTTTTGAGTTTTTTTAGTAGGCAAAGTTCCCCCAAAAAATACAATTACTTAAAAAATCTCCAGATTCCATCCTAAGTTCCAGTAAATATGTAGACAAAATATATAAAAGGATGCTAGATTTTTTTAATTTCATAATTCCATATAGCCAAAACTGGCTAAATCATCTTATGAATGATCACCATTTCAGTTACATCCCAAAAAACATTTGTGGGAGGGGGGGGAGCATAAAAATCCCTGTTCCAGTGGGTCTCACTAAGGAATCCTATGGAGGGTGGGTGGGTGACCTTTCCCACATGGAAAACCCAACATGGTGGAATAGTAGGTGAGTGCACAACATGGAAACCCACACTAACTCCTAACTTATAACATGGTGGGCACATGACCCATGAACATGAATTTTGATCTCATGGGGTTGGGGTGACCACATGGCCCATGGATCCTCATTTGGTGGTCTTGGTTGTAATTAAGACCAACTTTGTAACTAGTTTTAGTTAGTTTCACCTCGTAGCAGGTGCTCTTTTGCTGGCTATATATAGCAAAAATTCTGTATTAAAAATAAAAGTGATAAAATCAAGTTCTTTTTTGAGATTTTCAATAGCTAGAATTTGACTAAAATTTAAGGAAAAAATGCCAGATTTCTATACGTGCATGGTTCAAGTAGGTAGCCAAAAATATAGAAGTTTTAAATTTTAACTTTCATATTTAGCTTGTAGCCAAATTGGCTCAAACTTCCTGTGGATCATCACCACTTTGGCTATAACACAAAATTGCCCCGAAAAAAAACACTGCCTCATAGTCGGCCTCATCAAATGACCTATGTATATCCTGACACTTCTGTGTATAATGCCCATAGCCTTGAAGTTCTGTGAATTATGGAAATGGAAATGTTGTAGGTAACTTACTTGCAGCCAAGTAGTGTTGTACTCAATTTCATACCATCAAAGTCCACAGCAAAAGCTGAAGTTGTCAGTGATTAGGCACTAATTGTTACCAGGACTAACATTACTATTACTATGCAGGCAAAAAAGAAACCCTCATTCTAACAGGCCCTTAGGTATTTAAAGCTCCAGGTACTCTGTCCTTTGCTCACAATTGAAGTCAGCACATCATATTACATACAGGCTACAATAATTTTTGGAAAAGGTTTGTTGGATTTTGAAGTTCTTCTCATGTGAAGGGTATGTGTTAGTGATATCTATAAAAAGCCACGAGTTAAATAATGAGTTTACGTGTATGGGAAGGAATGACTCTACTTGTGTCATGAGATAAATCAAATGCCAGTGTTTGGCAGTTCTTGACTTTTATGAGGAGCCTCCAGTTCTATAAAAATCAATTAGAACCAGTTCCAGTTGTGGTTTCCGCACATAAATGAAACCAGGAATCCAGTTTTTGGTCCCCTTCTTCCCAAAAAATTGCAGTTTCGGTACTGCAAACTAGACCCCATTCCAGTCTGAGTTTGAGTAGATTGGAACTCGCCAAGGTTGTTAACCTCTGGTTAGCCCCCAGATACTAGTCTTTTTTTTCATAATTGTTTGTTTATTTATTTTCCAAAAATCTCAGTTCTAGTTCCAGTTTCACACATAAATAGAACTAAGAACATAGTTCCAAGTTTGGTTCTTAAAATAGTCTAGTTCCAGGTTTGGTTCTAGAATTGGTTATAGTTTGGTTTTAACTAACTAGAATCAGAATTGGTGGTTCTAACCAGTGTTGGGTGTATATCAATCTTTTTTATATCTGACAGTTCTATTTTTTTAAATGATTTTTAAGAACCAGGTCAGATCTTAGATTCTATTTTTATTTTTCTCAATTATAATATCTGTCAAAAGATATCAATTTTTTTAAATTGATTTTCACATTTCCAAATATCCTAGAAAATAATATCCATCGGATGTTCAAGGCAATTCTCAGAGTCCAAACAAAAAATTTCAAGCAATAATATACAAAGGGATGAAATTAAAAATTACAAGTCCACCTTCGTACTTTTCTAGCTCTTCGTATAAAGAAGTGTCAACTCCATCAAGTTAGAAGGTGAAGAATAATTCACCCTAAGATCATTTGGCTAGTTCTTGCTTATAAACATTAACTTATCTAGATTATTTTTTTGCAACTTGCACCTTCTCAAATTTATCAATATATTAGCGAGGAAAAAACCTTTTCAATTTCAATTTGGGATTTTACAATCCCAAGGATTTGATGGGCAAGGAAAGCAACAATTGGAAAGGACTCATATTTTCCCCACCATTCCAACAAACATTTAATGTCCTTTGCATCAACTTGATACCTTCAGAACATCTGCAATTCCTTAATTGCCAAGTTGGCTAACTCACTAGTCCTAGCAATCATCTAAAAAATGTCAAAACAAGAATTTTCACCATTCAATTGATTTACCATACTTTCAATTTCTAACACAAGGTGAAATACATGGTAGCATTTCAATAGCGTTAGAAGCAAAGATTGTCTATTATAATCTTCCAACATAGAAACTAATAAAAGAAGAAACCAACCTAAGGCTTTTAAATCTTGGGTCTAACATTAGATCTATAGCATATTATGTATTTTTCTTTTAATACTTTGTTAGAAATGAAAAAAAATCATTTAAAACATCACATATTTGTTTTATGATATTGAAAGCAAGCATAGACAACTCCAAAACCACAACCATATCATCTTCCATCAAATTAGCTGTAGAGGGTGCCATTCCATTTTATTTTTTTACTTTCAAAGTCATGGTAATTATTGTATGCGAAGCATTAGAAAGTAACCAATGCCCATGGGATGTGCTAAACACACAAGCATTCACAACCATTAAAAACTAAATCGACAATGACTTAAGGAACATCCTAAGTAAAGGTGAAAGCACATGACCATTAATCCTCACTCATGTTTGATGATTAGAACATAAAACAATTGTTGCCCTAAATTGCAATGTTTCCTTGAGCAAGATGATTTTATTTGCCAAACATGATTAGTTACAAAATAACTTGCAAATTATATATATATATACAAAATAATGTTTGGAAACAAAACTGACCTAGTTTTCATTGGAATGTTCAATTTTCTTGGCTTCAAACCAATTTCAATGCAAGCCTTGTTCCAATCTTGCCAACTTTCACCAAATTTTTTTGGAGAAGTGATGCATTTTTGCAAATTTTTTTGGATAGACTTTATGAAAACATATTTAAAGCCTTTACACACTTTCTCATCATTAGTGACATATTGTCAAAATTTGGAGAAACCATGCCCAAAACATGTTCCCTAAAAGTTCTCCTCCGAGCTTAAATTGTCACATTTCACAACAAACTTGATAGGTTTTGTCATTGTGTTCAAATTTGAACCCTTGTTTTTAACATATTATATGATCTTATTTCTTGAGCCATATTCATGCAAAAAATCAATCAATTTTTTTGTCAAAGCCTATCTTATAATCTCAATAGCCTCAAAAAAACCAAGAATCACATGCTTTGACTTTAAATTAGCTCCCAAAAAAATCATAACTAAGGCAAAGATATCACGAACACCCTTGAACATCCAAAGATCAAAACTAATAATGATAAAATGGCATTCTTCAAGGAAAGGCAAAACATATGTTTGTTTTATTTTATCCACTAGCCTAGGTAAAACATCATATGAAAAAAACTTTTGTGAAAGGAACTAAACTTGGAGACACAAATGCAAGATCAAACATTTAACCATACACTTTCCACAAAATGCAAGGGCAAATGACTTTTTATAAACAAAAGTGCAAAATTTTCCAAAAATTGTTCCCCATTATCCTTTTTGAAAGACTCTTTTGAAAGTAGAAATAAATAAAATGGATCAACTTTATATATATATAATTTTTATTTAATAAGTTGACTTTTTAAATTTCTTCTCACTTCAAAACAGACTTCTTCAAAAAAAATTCAAATTTTTGAAATTGTCTACTTCAATATGTTTTCTCAAATGTGTTATTCCACCTTGTCTTATAATAAAATATTTTACCCTCCTTTAATTTCATTATTCGGTTAAAGAAAAGTACATGATTTGAATAACATAACATATAACACATGCATCAAATGTCATTCTTGCATTGCCATTCACAAAAAAAATGACTAACATAAAACATTCATATTATGAAGCCTCCACTTTTTCCTTTGGAAATGCAATAATTCCAAAATTTGCTTAATTTATTTTTTCATCATTTTTTTAGAACTTTGATTTCTTTAGTTTGCAAACTTGAGTTTACTTGGATTTCTTCCATTATTTGATCCTCACCTTTTGCTTCACTAAAACATTTCACACACTTCATTTTGGAGTAAAATATTTTCATTTTTCATGCAATGTTCAACAAGGTTAAAGGTGGAGAAACTCAAGCAAACAAAATGTCTTGCAAACAATTGCCTTGGTCTAGGGTTTAAAATGAAATATGAATGCCTAAAAATTTTAATGCAAATATTTACAAGCAAAAATAAAATTGATTTTTCATTGTAAGAATGATGTGCAATTTCTTGAGATATCCACCCAACATTGGTATAGAACCCAACAAATTGCGTACTTGCCCAGCATTGGTAAAAACTAGGGTTGTTTAGTTTCCAGTTTTAGTTTCCATTCTCAAACTAATTACTAGATAAATGGATCATCAATTTTAATTCTTGAAAAAAGAAATAGAATTAAAACTAGAATTGGGAACTATGCTCTAGCTAGAACTAAATCATGAACCAAAATTGATACCAAAATTAATTTTATGCAAGTTCTAATTCTTCAGTTTTTTAACAAATTTTTTTTTCCAATGTGGTTAGATACGTTGATGGTTTATCATTAAAAAATTGAGTATTAAATTTTCTAAGTAATAGATTTGGGGGTAGGGGTGGGAACATATAGTTGATATAGGTGGTTGATTTTTATTAGTTGTAAAATGCTTGTACCTAAAAAAACAAAACAAGTTTTGGGCATAGATAAAACTGGACTTGGCGCATTAAATTTTGTTTTGAAGACCAAGGAACCAGGAGTCTTGAAATGTGAAGAACTAGATCTAGAACTGGAGGTTCTATCAATTTCTTTTTATAAAAAATATTGAACTCTAGCTAGAGTGGTTCTTTCCCCAAAAAAAGAAAAGAAGAAGAGTTGGAACTGAGATTGAAGGTTCTCTTGGAAAGTAAGAGCCACAAAACACTAATAAAAACCTATGAAGTTTTTTCTAATTCCCTGAACCCTAAACCTTGCATAGTGTTTTGATGTCAATGACGAAGTTGAAAAACGAAATGCCCATGCATTTTGTGTTCCAAAACAGCCACCCTCTTTTTCCCCATTGGGTAGTAAGAAGATTTTTAAACATATAATCTTATAGGTTTTGATAGGGTATCACCTAAGGAGCGAGGTGGTCCCAAAGTAAGCCCCCCTCAGCTCCATTGGATACTTCAGGAACACCCCCACTCCTCAAGCACTACCCAACACATAGCGGGCCATAATGAGAATCTCAACATCCTGATTGGGTATTAGGTGATGAGTTACATGCAATTACATCCAACCTTCATCCCTCGTTGAGAACCTATCACTCAGCACAAGGTACCAATAAAGTACCTATGTTGGCTTTCATGGGCCCAATGATTCCATAACCCCATCACTTCTTGGATGGAAATGTAATAGTCACTCTCCCTTCATGGATGAAAATAGGGTTGTGTCAATTCTCATTACAGTCAGTTATGCAGTTTAGCAACAAATTTGGTGCTAATCTGAGTTTGCCCAGGTCTTTTTTTTTCTGAACGCCTTCAACCATTCACTGCTGCTGCTATGTGTACTGTAGCTATAAATGTTCCCAAGCTTGGTGCATTTAATCCCTTAAGTCTCAGTATTTCATACCCTTATTTAATAAATTTTCATGACTTTGTGGACAACAGCCAGGAGGGGACGAAACATCAAATGAGGGGGTGCAACTCAGGCCCAACAGGCCATGACTTTACGGATAACTTTTTTGTTTAGGAACAAATGTACTTGCGTCAGCAGAATTGGGTGAACTTGCAAATCTAGAGATCCGGGAGGCTACTTCAGAGCACAGGACTACTTCCTAGCCGCCAAATTTCGAAATTAAAAAAAATCTCCAGACTTCTGCATTGAGTTCCAGTAGGTAGCAAGCAATAGATTTTTTAAAATATTTTTCTACTGCCATATTTTATTTATAGCCAGATTTGGCTAAATTGTCTTGTGGAAGATCGCTACTTCGGCCACATCACAACTTTTTCTATTTTGCGAAAAAAAAAAAGTCCACAGATTTAAGTGAACCTTTAATCAGTGTTTTCTTTCAAAGTTGTGATGTAGGTGTGTTGGCAATCATCAAAAAGAGAATTTAGCCAAATTTGGCTACAGGTTAGAGAGGAAAGTAAAAAAGTTTAAGAATCATACCATATGTTGGCAACATGCTAGAACCTACTGTCTAAATATGGCGGATTATTTTTTTGAAGTCCTCATAACGTGAGGACAAAAATGTGCCATATTTTTTCTCAGAAAAGCCTTTGAACTGTTGCAAGGGCTTTTTTTAATTGTTGTCACAATGTGAAATTTCACCCAAAAAAGAAACAATGTCTGTAACACTATGTATTACACTACTTACTGACTGATTTTGCTTACTTCCAGTTTTGAAAGATTAATCATGTCCTGCAGGGATGTACACCATACCATAATCCAGATAAAAACTTTGGAAAGGAAACTTTACAATTTGCTAGTGTACTCAGTTTATTCATCACCCTATGTTCTATCAAGAACTTAGGTGTCACGTGTAGGTGCGAGCAAAGCTTAGCCACCATACTTACACCTGAGCTGAGATGTTAGTGCTATTCCTACAATGTGCAACGAGTGTTTAGTTAAAAGAATGAATAACTTCCAGGGGAATATTGCAATGAATAGCACAACTTGTGCATGTGACCACACTCACACCCACCCACCGACTCCTAAAAAAAAAGGTCCCACAAGAACAATACAAAACACAGAGCCTAATGTGGTTTTTCAAAACCAAAATAGCTGAAGTTGGATTCAATAAGACTTAAAATGGTATCGTAGGAACAATGTGTTAAAAGGGGAAATTTGTACCCAAATCACCATGTAAAATAACCCAACAAAGCTTTGCTTGAATCTGGGTAAGTTAGTAGTACATCTTGTGCAATGAACTTGTACACTTGCCCAATGGAATGTGCCTCCCATTCACATGCATGACAAGCAATTCAGGAGAAGCATGGCCGTAGTAAGTACTGTAGTGGTCCGAATGTTGGTAAGAAGTCAAAAACACTAAGTACTTGGCAACAAGAGAGAGTAAGTCACACATAGTACATACACATATCCTTGATCAATATCCTTAGATTATACACTATACCCGAAGTTTGCACCCAGTGGGGATTATATATCGGAGTAAACTTGTCATATCAACTGGTTTCAAGGAGATGACAAGTCTAATATGACATAATCGTATCATGCAACAAAGTCTCCAATGAACTGAGAATCTCTCATGTGACAGACACTTGCCAGAAGAAAAGTTCACACATGTGAAAGGTACATACTGTTCTTTCTTAGCTCTCTCCGTAGACAAGGCAACTATACATGGTACCTTCAAAATGCCGGTTCTACAAAAGATTCTCACAGAGTTCATAAGATTAAACTTAATCATAAAGGTACCCCAAAACTGGGGATGCAATCCAATGTCAGAATGAAAACTCTCCATCAGAGCTATTCTTAAAGTGATCCTCAATCTGGACCTTAATTTCATTCTCAATCCTTGGTTTCATCCTCAATTGTTGCTTATTTTTTAAGTGGGTTTAAAGGCAGCATGAAATAATGAAAATTGACCAAATACAATTTCTTGCAAAAGAATTGAAATTCCGACCATACCCAGGGTTCTTGTCCTCAATTTGGCTGACTTTGAGGATAACTCTATTGAAAAAAAGAAAAGAAAAAGAAAGAAAGGAGCAAACTACTTTCTCACCTAAATATGTTGAAAAAAGGGGGGTGTCTTTCTAACCTAAATTGGTCCTCCTTGAAACAGTTTCACCCCAAGTTTTGGATTTGCTTTACATCCATTGTTGCTCATGAATACTCTTTAGTGGCCCTGTCCCACAGAGGCATTGAGGGAACACCTTGTGAGCGGGTATAGGGGTCGGAGAATCAAAAGTTAGATGAATGAATAAGGTTATAGGTTTGTGTGTAAATTTTTTATTGACCCAAGCTAATGGCCGGGCATGTGTAGATTTTGGGTGCACCCATCCAATTGATGGGTTGTTTTGAAGTCTACCCATCTACTTGTTGGGTTTCTTTTCAAAATATGAATGTTGGGTGACTAATTTAATCATGTTTCTATATCATTTTATTTTTTGGGTTGTCGCTTGCATTTTTGTATCGTGAGGTTTCATAGCACTATGAAATGTAAAAGAAATTTCATATGAATAATTTTTTTAATGAAATTTTCTTGATAAACATACAAATAATTAGCTTCAATTCCTTTAAATCTTATTTAAATGAGACTTGAAAAATTATGCAAGAATTGATTAAAATAAACACATCAATTTTTTAGTTAATATAATTTTAAATATTTTTTTGAGATATAAATATTTTTATTTAATTTGATGTTATTTTAAAAAATTCAATAAGGCTTTGATGAAGATATAATAACAAAAATCATAATGATTTTTTTTTTAATTTGTAAAAGTTGTTGCCTTTTATGTTATAAAATTTTATTATTGCCCTAAGATAGTAGACATGCATGTATGATTTTAGGTTTTACCAAGCAGGCATGGGGCAAACACAACTAGTTTATAAAGTTGGGTGGGGGTATAGTGGGGTTTATAGGTGAAAATTTAGGCAGAGCAAAGGCGTTTAAGGTATTTGATTTTTTTCTTCTCTTACATGTTTGTTTTTTATTATGGGGTTTCAACGGGTATAAGGAATGGATAATTCAATTAAATTGAAAGAATTACAAGTTGTAAATGGAACTTTAAGAAAAGGGGCTGAGGGGTTTTTTTGAAAAATCAAAATCAAAAGAGTTTTTTTTTATTAGGAAGGGAGAATGGGGTAATTCCTCCCCTTTTCTTAAGGAGTGTTTTTTTAAGGGATTGAAAGAGGTGAATTTTTTTGGGGATGTGGACTAACCCAAGGGTTTTTTTTTTGGGTAGCATGGGAAGGAGAAGTTTGGTTATTTCTAAAGGTAGGAAGGTGATTTTTTTGGTGTTGTGGGATGGGGTGGTTGGAAAAAGGGGGTGGGTATTTTTTTCTCTTTTTTTCTTTTGTGATATGGTGACTTAATGAAGAATTTTTTTCAAGAAAATATTTTTAAAATTTTGATTTGTTTTGGGGGAATGGAAAATTTTCAACACAAAAATTTAATTAAAATATTTAACAATTTTTATTTTTTTGTTTAAAACCAAACACTTAATACATCTAACCAAAACAGGGGGAAAAAAATTCAATTTTGACTTTTTTGTGTGCCTAAATTTTGCACATGATTAAAAAATTGATGTTTAACAAATAATAATAGTATATTTTAGTGAAAATGAAAATAATGGTTAAATAGTGGAAACCAATTTAAGGTTTAAGTATTAATATCGTTCAAATCTAAGTTAAAATATTTAAGGTTCAAGTGTAAGCATGAGGTGCATAATTAAAACTCATAAGATGCTAAGGGTATTGATATCTTGTCCATTATTAGACAATAATTTAGTTGTTAAACTATGAATATGTTGAAATCTACAATAATCAAAATTACTTGAAGTTAATACAAAGTAGAAAAAGGTTTAAGGTTTAAGTTAGGTCTTTTGTCCCATATAAACATAAAATTGTACGTTTGTTGTTTTTCTTTTTTTCACAATAAAAATAATGTATTTGATTTAAACTTTGACTATTTGTTGATTTTTATTTTTTTGCTTCATTTGCAAGTTTATGTTTTTGCAAGTGTATGTTTTGCCAAATGTGCTTTTGTAACTATTAATTTTACCAATTGCTACTTCATTTATTTATTGTCAAATTCATTTTGGTAAGTTTTTTTCTTTTTGCACAATGGATGTTGTTCCAATGAAGGAAGCTAGATTAATTGTTGCAATGGATGATTTGGATTTCAAAATTAAAAATGTTGCATTTGAAGCAAACGTGCTTGATAGGTATTGCACCTTTGATCAAATTGAAAATAGGAACATGGATGATCCAAGTTATGCATATTTGCATTATGATTGTTGGACAAGGTGGCTCTAACCACAATCACCTTGAGGGTGAAATCGCCTCATATAAATATGCATGAACAACATTTGCAAAAAGGCATGTTTGCAAAGGTGAAAATTTTTGTCATTGAATCCAAGTCTAAAAGTGGTTTGAGAAATGTGACATGCATGTTGTTATTACAACTAAATCAACAACTATTGTGTAGTCAATCCTCACATTCCAACTTGAATTAGTTCTCATATTTTTCCACATGGATTCCATAGAGAATTCAAAAGTTTTATTCAAAGTTGGAGGTCTGCTACCATTATCGTCATCATCATTGGTGTAAAAAGTGTAAAGGATAGCAAAAATGAAAAACAATTGTTGATTGCAGATGGAGGTGACTTTGACCAAGATGTTTTTGTTCTTGGCAACAAAAAATTCTTGAAATTTTATGACCACCAAGTGGTCTCCACCCTGGACCATGAATGACAATTTGGTAACAATTCAAAATAGAATATGAACAACTTCTTGAAGCATACAATGGAGGCCAATGTGCTATGGTTTGAATCAAGAATGTGACAACAACATCAAAAGGAGATTGATATTTGAAGGCACAACATTACACAATTTTAACAAAAATTGTTGACAAAGCTACTTAAGCTCACATTTTCCAATTACATAGCAAATTATCAAGTGTTCAATTTGTATCCAAAGAGGTAAATTCCTTTCCTTTCCTTTGCATCATTTAATGTTTTTGTTTTAATTTACACAAAAAAACATCAAACAAAACCTAATGTTCATATGATAATCAATTAGATTAGAAAATACAATGAAAAATACAAAAATAATGTAATGAAAAATAAACTTTAAATGTTTTTTTTTAGCATAAAAAAAAATTGGGTGTTCACCAAATTTTATAAGGTAGTCCATCATGGGGTCATTGGTAATCTAGGGTGGAAACCACCTGATGGCCACCAGGTGGTATTCGGTAGTCCCTTTAGCAATCTAAGATTGAAACCACTAAATGGTCCCTGGTATCCAGGGTTGAAACAACTTGGTGGCCACCGAATCCTTAACACTCTAGGGTTGACATAACTTGGTGACCACTAAATGGTCCTTGTCATTCCAAGGTTGAAACCACATGGTGGCCACTAGGGGGATTTTTCAAAAATTCAAATTTTTTTTTGTTTTTTTAATCTTGAGACCACGTCATGGCCACCAAGTAGTCCCTGGCAATCTAGGGTCGGGACCACCTGGTGCCACCAAGTGGACTTTTCAAAGTTTCAAAAAAAAATTGGCTTAAAACCCACCTGGTGGCCACCAAATGGTCATTCACGGTCCAAGGTGGAAACCACTTAATGGTCCTTCATAATCTAGGGTTGAAACCACTTAATGGCCACTAGGTAGTCCCTCACAATCTTGGGTCAAAAGCACCTTATGGCCACCAGGTGATCTCCATGCAAAAAAAAAAAAAACCATATGGTGGCCACCAAGTGGTCCTTCACAATCTAGGATTGAAACCACTTAACAGCCACTGGGTGGTCCCTTACAGTCTAGGGTCAAAACCACTTGGCGACCACCAAACGGTCTTTAAGCAAATAAATAACCACCTAATGGCCACTAATTAGTCCTTCGCAATCCAAGGTTAAACAAAAAAAAATTTAAAAATTGACTTAGGTAGTAAGGAGATTTGAATCTAATGTTTTAAAAAAAACAAAAACAACCATTTAATTATTCCTTTTTTAAAGAAGGGAGAATCAAATGGCCACATAATTCTCTCTACTAAAATGGCCTATACAAAATAAAACTATATTGAAATCACTTTTCTTTACTAGAATTGTTTACAAAACAAAAATCCATGTTCCATTGCATACTAGACATAAAGTACAATGTTGTTACTAAGAGTGAAAAAGTTGTTTCTATATAATTTAGTGGAATTCCTTTGTGGGTATAGAATATGGGATAAAATGTTTGGAGTGTGTTTGTTCAAAGAAAAACATATTGTAATTTTAATATGGTAATGTAGATAAGTATGTGAAATTTTTTGTAAATAAAGTTTTATAACTTTCTCCACATTGGTCAATCAACTTTGAACATTAAAAGGATTTTGCAGCCCCTTTTTTGGTGCATCTAATGTCATAAAAATCATTGGAATTGGTTAAATAATGAGCAAGATATGTTTTTTGAAGTGACGGGCGGTGAAAATGTAAGGTTTAAGCACAAAAAAAATGGTTTTAATTTGAAAACTTAAGATTTATATACATTGGTTTAATGTTTTTGCATTTCAAAGCTCATTTTTAAAGCTTCAAATTTCACACCCATAGCTTTTTAAATCACTCAAAATGAATAAAAAATGAAAGAGATATATGGTTTGAAAGAAGAAGGTATAATGTTATTTTTATGTTTGAATGACCTTTTTTTCTTGATATTTCTTTCATTGTGATTTTTTTTAAAAAAAATTCTTTGTCTTTTCTCTAGGTATTAATTTTTTAAATGATTATAGTTCCACAACATCTTTTATTATGCATTTCTTATGCATATGTTTTTTTTGTTTACATATTATGTGTACGTGTGTGTATGGTTTTATTCTTTTCTTGATTGATCTACCTTTTTTCCACATTTTCCCTATGTTTATGTTCATTTTCATTTACCTTTTTGTTATAACATTTTTATTTTTTTTAAATGAATGGGGTGTTGTCCATAGTTAACCTTGTTGTGCCTCCATTTCAAAAAGTACGTGGAAATTGTTATATAACAAATGTCATCATTTCTCCAACGAGTGATGCATGTAACACTGTAACCAAGAAAGAAGAGGGCGCAAGAAATGAACCACGCCCTGACCTAACTAAAAAGGGTTCAAGGGACTGTTGGAACTCCCGAGCTTTTGGACAGAACACAATCACAGATACATTTCTCTCAGTGCCTAGTCTCTGAGCATTCCTGCATTCTCTCATCAACAACCAACGCAGCATTCAACACACACAGATCGGCAATCCAGAATGGTATGAACCCATAACTCACATCTCATATTTACAAGACAAGCCAGGAAAGACACAAGCTGCCTGACTCGAGGATACTTATGAAAGTTCAAACACTGATTGAAGTCCTGCCCTACATATGCACATCATCGTCTGCTTGGCCAAGTTGATGGCGTAGCGGAAAACTCTACCAACCAGCCAAGTCCTCACCAAAATGAAGCTCTACATACTCATTCTCACAGATAATCTGAGAAACACCAGCTTTCTCACTACTGCCTGTTCGTCGAGAAATTTAACCAAAAACAACAGTCCTAAGGAGATATGCTCTCACTCCTCTCTCAGTACTCCCAGTCTCCCACAGTCTATCAGAATAATGCGCCTCCGTCCTCCTCAGCCACCGAGTTTCTTCTCTTCCTCCGAATCCGTCACACCCTACCGCTCCCGTTCCTTTTTTTTTACTTGGCTTCTCTCTCAAGCCTCCTCCTCCTTTTCCACTTCCGGCTCATCAATGCAGCTCCATGCCTTTTCATCATTCACGCCGCCTTCATTCCTACACAACCTCTCACACACCCCAAACACAGATCTTCCCATGCACATCCATGTAGCCGTCATGGAGAGATATCCGCCGCCAAAAATCAGGGTGACTAATTATACACAAAGCAAATCTCAAGGCCCTAGTGTGTTCACACTGTGTGGCGACCTATTTTCGTGTTACAACACTTGTTCAAAATCAACAATGAAAAAATTAGACTTTCTTCATGGTTCCATTATAACCAATGATGAATTTGTGTTATTGACTATTGAAAGCAAATGGTTTGAAACAATTATGCATATGACAAAATATGAATTCTTGGGTTTGCCTTGTCGGAAACAATTTTAATTCCTCATTTCAATTTACATTCATAGTAAATTTCGATTGTCAACCACATCTTCCCTTGTTGGCTTTCAAAAAGGCATCCAACAATTTATCCCACAAGCAAAAACTAATTTGAAAGGTGAAGGTTTAATTGTCTTGTTAACAAGTTTTTCTATTCCCATCAAGGTTAGTTTACCTCTGGACTTTTCAACAATAGGTTCCTTGGACAACATGTACATATAATACACACATAAAACTACTACAACTCCTAAACTAGCATGTACACAAATTGCTCAAGCTTGAAGGAAATAGGCTTAAAGAAAAATGATCCATGTTTTGAAATTAAAGAATGAAAACATAATCATGAATGAAATCCAAAAGTTCTTAACATGTATGTCTTCTTAGTTCTTATATTAGTTATTTCAAAATATAACAATCATGTCTAACCATCAGAAATAATCATTAACTAATACTTAAACTAACAATCCAAAATTTCAAAAAAAATACACCCTTCCTAACTACTTGTTCAACTACCGATTCTATCAAGTATAGGTCTACAAATCACTTGTTGACTAACCTGTCAACCTATCATCTTAACCTAGTAACATTGCCTACCATGTTTAGTAATTGGTTAGTTCAATACTACAGGTTAGGTTAAATAACAGGTTAAGACACCTACTAGGTTTAACAACGTGCTTACAACAACTTTTTAAGTTACTTGTTACCAAATATGGGTAATATGTTCCTTTGACAATTATTCCTAGTGATAATGTCCAACATAGTGTGAAACACAAATTTAACTTTAATGAATCAAAATCAATTCATAAATAAAAACCCTCTTAGACATTAAGGTTGTTGATAGTTTTTATGTGATCTTTCTATAACTACTTTTAATATACGAATAATTTATATATGTGGAAACTCCTTATATCAAAATTTTGGTTTAAATAACCCTTATTATATAATCTTTTTCATAATCTTTTTCCTATAATAAAAGGGAAGTTCTTGTACATCAATTTACATCAAGTGCCAAAAATAACTTTACATGTAACATTTTGTATGTGAAAGATATTTTCAATGGAAACATTTTTTTTCAATGAAATCAATTTTTCAATGCAAGTAATTTTTTCAATGAAAGTAGTTTTTCACGCAATCGATTTTTTCAATGACAACAATTCTTCAATGGAAATATTTTTTCAATGCAAATAGATTTTTTAATGAAAATATTTTTTCAATGTAAGCAATTTTTCAATGGAAGTAGTTTTTTCAATGCAAGTAGTTTTTCCCAATGAAAGTAGTTTTTCAATGCAAGTATTTTTTTCAATGAAAGCAATTTTTCAGTGCAAATAGTTTTTCCAATGAAAACATGTATCGCATTCATATAACCTTCATTTAGTTTCAATATACAAATATAAAATAAGCAATTATCTTTTTGATTTTATATTTTATTTATTAGATAATCATTTATTATCTCTTGAATTGAAGCAAAATAACATGGCACATTTAAATTCACGTTTATTATTGAGTATAGAAAAAGCCAAACAATGTCATATTTAAGAATTAAATCCAAGTTTTTTGTTTGATTTGCATCAAGGCATGGTCACAAATGAGCATGAATATGTGACCAAAATGGCATTAAGTGCTAATATGGGAAGTTGGTGGGGAGATTTCACTATAATATTTTGGATATCTAAATATTTACAAAGGATAATCACATTTGGAATAAAATATCAAATTTATTATGTCTCGATGTGACATGGATTTTCAATCTATCCCCTTACATATAACATACAATTTTCAACATTTTGAATCAATTCAATGTGTTAATGGTTTATTTTAAGTCTTTGCCTACTTTTCAAATTAATAATCCCAAAGTTATCGTAGATTTAAATGATTTTCCATCTCTTTCGGAATCAAACTAGTACAAATTCCACACAAATTTTTTTCATTAATTTAGTGCATTTAGCCATGTAATTAATTTATTAAATAGGTAGTAGGGTAATTAATTGATTAAGTAGGCAAAGTAATAGGTTACATGTAATATTACTAAGTAAGATAGGTAGGAATTAGTATCATGGATTATATATGTGATACACATTTGATTGTATCAATATGTGAGAGTGTTTTATTACTATTTAATTAATTAAATAAGATAGGTTGTAGGTAATAAGTAGATAGGTAATAGATATATAGTAAGTAGGTATGTTAAATAAAAGAAAATTTATGGTGTGGATATATCATAATGTTTTTGAATTAACTAATTGTGTTAAATATGTTTAACTAGGCTAGGTAGTAGGAGTTATTAATTAATTAGGTAGACTAAGTAATAGGTAGTATGCATGTGGGCTAAATAGTAAGAATTCTATCATGTTGATATGTGATAGTGTTTTTATATATTATTTTTATTTAATTATAGGTAGGTTATGTAATTAATTTATTGAATAAACTAGGTAGTAAGTAAGTTAAATTTTAAGTATTTTATTGTGTGAATATCTAACAATTTTTATGCATTGGGACAAAGGGTGTGATATGATAGAACCATTCAACACCAAACACAAACCTACACACAACACTTTCTAATATCTTCTTCATCCTTCAACCAAATTGAGCAATTTTTATGTCATTGAAATCACAAATTGGAATTTTTATTTTTATTTTTAAACATCAAAAGCAAAGGTGAAAGGGAGATAACACAAGTAGAAAAAGAAGAAAATTGTGATATTTTGTCTAAATTTTTTTTAAGACAAAACTCTAAACCCTCTCCTTGTTTCAAACCCCATATCTTCCTCATCATTTAACCAAATTGAATTTTTTTTATGTCATTAGAAATGAAAATTAGAGGACTACAAATGTTTTTAAGCACCCAAAAAAAAAAGCAAAGAAGAAAAAAAAGAAAAAGGAAGAGGATTATGATATTTTGTTTCAAATTTTTTGAAGAAAAAACTTAGACCTTTTATAGTTTGAAACCCCATATTTTCCTCATTTTTAGTCCATTTTGAGTGATATAAAAACTTATGGGTGTGCCACTAAGATTCTACAAAAAACATTATACTCCAAAACAATGGAACTACAACCAAAAACTTTAACCTCAAAAGGGTGTTGGCAAGCTATGTTCTACACAATTTGAGGCAAATTTGGAGCTACATATAATATTAAAAGTAGCAACACATAAGATTTCATTCACTTTGAATAATTTTTAAGATCACATATAAATGAATTGGGCTTCAAAATTTAAAAAGTCACAATAACTATGAATATAAAATTGAGACATAATTGTACATACGTGTAAATGTATACCAATATAGGTTTTTTAAAAACCCTCATTTGACAACAAATTTTCATTTTTTAAATTCAAAATTTCATCTTACATTTGTCAAATGATTAAAAAAACACTTTGCACAATTAAAACTTCAATGGAAGAACATATTTCAACCTAAAAAAACCATAATCATCAACATTATCATATCATAATGTACTAATGAACATTTCAAAATCATTTAATCTAAATTCCACATCCATAAGAAAAATTGAATTTTGATGGGAAAGATTGTTCTTTATGGTTTCTTTCATGTATTTTTTATGGAAAAAAATTTATTAATGTAATACTTCTTAATCCTTTTGCTGGAATTACAAAAATGTGACAAGGCTTTCCAAATCAAAATAGTACTTTGTTGGACTATAATATCATTCAATGTGCATTGATTTCACAACATAATACTAGATTGGGATATAAACCATCATCTATTACAAAATTTTAGTGAAAATTATTTTCCAAATTTCCACCATGTTGCATGAAATTGGGATAGGTATTGAAAATTGTCAAACTTTGACAATTTTTTGTGTAGACCATAGCTTGCCAACACCCAAAATCCAAAAGTGTTTTAATAGGCTTACCATAGAACATAAACCCCCTTACATGAAACAAACCATATCTTCCTCATTCCTTCACCAAATTGAATGTCTTTTGTGGCATTAGAAAGTTAAGTGGAAATCTATAAACAATCTTTGAGTGTTAGAAGCAAAAGAACAATGTGTGAGGATTTAACCTCCTTTGAAATCTTAAGTGTATGGTGGTCAATTTGTTTACCTTACAATTACATAGTGTTATGGTTCCTTCTCATTAGGATTTATCTAATATCATTTGTTAACAAGTTCAATTTTGTGAAACATATAGCTAAATGAAAGAATAGATTTTTCATGGTTTACAATTTAAACATTCAAAATGCATGAATCATATGGGATGAGCTAATTAAGAAGGCATGTACCAATGAAGAGCAAAAACATGGTAATATAAAACAATTCTTGTTCCCTATCACAAGAAATGACAAGTAGCCATAAGTAAGCTTTGATATATTGAAAGGAAAAATATTGTTTTATTCATTGATTAGTATAAGGATAATATTTTATTTTATTATAATAAATTTCAAGAAAAATATTTTTAATACGCATATAAATAGATTTTTAAAAAAAGAATCTACTTGCATAAAGTGTTGGGGATTTACAAAATTGTTTACAAGTCGAACAAATATTGAATTTTCTTTACGCACAAGTTAATAGACATTTAAAATATAGTTATGTGTTCTCAAATTTTACATATTATAGTCATAATATATTGAATGTTTATGTAAAAAATATTTTTAACACCATATTGACTAGTTAGTTTCAAAGCTAGTTGTTACCTAGTATTTTTATTATACAAAAGTTACTAAATTTGTGTATTCAACTTATTGTAAACCCATTGGAGGTCAAGATGGTTTTATGTTTCTACTTACAAAGTTTCTTAATTAATTTTTAATGTGTGTATTAAATTTTACATTAATTATAAACTAGGTTTTAAGTAAACTAATGTTTTTGTCTACTTTACATCATTTTTCTCCTTAAAATAAATTTAGGATCCTACTTACCTACCTAACCCTATCTACACCCACAAAATTATCCTAAACTTAATTTAATACCAAACTACCTACCTATTTATTTACCTTCCTAACATATGTTAAGTTGCATATTTTAACCCAACCTACACAAAGATATATTGCAACAAAAAATGTCCCTATACACTAAGTGATTTCAATAGATTTTGAGTGAATATTCATTAGTTGTAGTGAATGGGACCTAGTGGGGATGCAATGAATTCATTGGTCTAGTTATGAACAAGGACTATTGAATTGCACCCACATTTTATAATAGTGATAATTGCCTACCTTAATTTAGCTTAACTTCAAGTAGGTAATTGTCATGATTATATTTTTTTATTATGAAAATTTAAATAATTATTTATTGCCACATGTACATCATATAGTGGAAAATCTTTTATCCAAGTCTAATGGACAAATTTTTGCTAGGTGTATACATCCCTATTATTTGTCATATGCAACTATACATTTTAGTTGTAAAAATTAATCACAAATAACCATGTTATTTCAAATGGATGAAAAGTTGGTATAAATTGCATATTGATGTAACTATCCTTTCAACTAGGTGCCACACATTGTCTTTTGTGATTAAAATTCTATGTGACTTGTCAAAAGTGACTAGAGGTAATGTAACAAGTCACATGCTTCATTTATGATTAAAAACTAGTTGTAAATCTGATTGTTAATTTCCAAATTTCTTGTAGTGAAATATATAATGTGTTTATACAACAAAATTTATAATATATTGTTAAAGGAATAGTTACTAGTGATAATAGTTAGTTAGTATATTTCTACTTATTTAGTTACTATTTTAGAAATTACTAGCTAGATTACATAATTTTTATCATTGTTTTAATTTGAATAGAACACAAGACTGTTTTATATCTTTGAAGAAGAGGAAGGGGGGGGATCCTTGTAAAACATTGAGTTTTATTGGAATATGAGAGAAAAGCACTTTGATTTCTAGAAAAAACTTTACTTTCATAGCCATAATTGTTATTTTGATGATTGTTATCATACTTTCATTGTTTCATTTTAATTTTGAAACTAGATATGAATAGATCTAAATGAGCAGATTTATTAATATTAGTTTTATGATATGTTTAGTCTAGATTTAGATTAGAATATAGGATTCAAATTATGTACTTACCATTTGGCGACCATCCTAGGGACTAAATTTAGAGTGATTTTAGAATTTATTGATGTCTTGTTGAAATTTTTGTTTTTATGGATAGATAGTGAACTTCAGTTTCATTTTTTGCATTTTTTTCCAAATTTTGATCATAACTTTTTGTTCAGGAAGTAGATTTAAGCAAAATAGCTAATTGTGAGGATTTTGTTATAATGCAGATTTAAAGGAAGCGAATGATAATTGTAAATGTTTAAACTTGAATTAGAATGTGGAGAGATGGAAAATAAAATTGTAACCAAAAGTCTTAGGAGACAATTAGATCAAGTTTTATTACATGAACAAGTGGAGAATGGTGTTGCCATCAACAACAATTTGTTACACCTATAATAGTTTCTCAATTTAAATAAAGACTTCCATGGATAGAAGAAAGACTTGTAGGCCACAAAACACCTTAGGCAATATCGATTATTCCTTGTCAAATGAAAATAATGAAGCACAAATGTGCACCAATAGTTTGCAACAAAATTGTAAAATAAAAGAAAGTCAAATTGAAAATGCAGACTCATAGGAATCTGAAATTTGAACCTTGACAAAAAATTGTGTTGGAATCATTAGGTTTGATACAACAATGGAATTATGATGCTCTGATGTATGAAGAAGAACATAGATTCAACAGGTCAAAAAGGGAGGAAGAAGTACTAAGGTATATATCTATTTCACCTCTTTATTATTGAAAGGATCATGAAAATGTAAAAGTTTGAACAAAGAGCTCAGACTTTTGAACCTCGAATTCGTTATGTGGTTGAACAAGAAGCCGCAACTCAAGGCATTAGAATGTTCAAAGGAGTTGAGTTAGTATTTATAACTAAACAAGAAATTGTAGTTTTACTAAGAACAAAACCAATAATAGCACAAGGTATACCTCTGGTTATCAAAGTAAGGTATAGTGAACCCAGAATTAATCAACAAAGTGGAAACATTGTTAAAGGAGTTTCAAGGGACTGGAACAAATGAATTCATAGTGGGAATAAAATTCCCAAGACCTAACCCTCAATGATGCACATATTATCATCAGATTGGACACTAGATCAATGAATGTCCATTTATTGAAAATAATGTGAGGCAAGGATTTGCTAAGCATTTTTAGAATGTGAATCCATAACATGCAAAAGTAGAGAACCATGGATATGGTGAGCAAGAGGAACTATACCATGAAAAGGTCAGAATTCTAAATAGATTCAGAGAACTAATTTGGAGAGATAAAAGAGTGGAAATGAAAGCTTAGATTATGGCAGATGTAGTACATGTTTCTATAGCTCTTACACCAAGTCTGTTGCATCACAACAATGTTGGAGTTGTTTATCCGAGAACTTCCAATTTAAGAATGGAACCAGTAAAATCTATACCATTATATTTTGTGGCAATGCCTCAATCTATGGTTATAATTACTGAAGCTCCATTTGTAATAACAACAATCCATACTATTGTTAGTATGAAGTCCAAACCCTAAACTCCAAGGGAAACACAACTTGTTAATGTGCATACATAGATGCCTAGAAGAGTGGACATGATTTTTGCTAGACATCCATTAGATCCAAGAGGAGGAAGCTCAAACTCATTAAGACCACCAAAACCTCTAGAACCTTCAAGATATTTTGGATTGCCAATGATGAATTATGGTAAACTACCATTACCACCAAATAGGCCTTATCGTCGATCGTTTAACTATCCTGAGTATGTGAAGGATTTTGACCCAGATGTTTATGTCAAAGTTTTTTAAGTTGACATTAGAGCAAATAGTGAAACAAATGATGCAAAGATTATTAATTTGTTTAGTTTTACCCTCAAAAATATTGTGTTTGATTAGTGTAACAACTACATGGGAAACTACCCAAATTGTATTTTTGCATAATTATAATTAATTTTTTATAGAAAACACATAAAAGTTCAGAATGATGAACAAGTTTACATGTAGTTGAAAAACATGAAGCATGAGAAGAATGAAAGAATGGAAGTCTATTATGAGAGATTATTGAAGTTAGCCAATAGTCTTCAACATAGGATAATAGATAGTTTCTTAACTACTATTTTCATATTTGGATTACAACCATATCTATGTATAACAATAGTAGGCATGAAGAAAGAAACCTTGCTACAACATAAGGAAACAACTTTGGTTTGTGAAGAAGGAATTTATGAAGTAGAGGCTATAAGCAATCTGTTAGTACCATAGAGTGGTCAAACAATATTAGCTCAGAAACCTCAAATAATTACAAAGTAAATACGAATGTACTATACAAATTGTCATAAGACAAATCATAATGTTGAAACCTATAGAGTCAAAAGAAAGGAAGACCTTGTTCCTACAATTTCTAAAGTTACTACTCAATAGATTAAAGTATAGAGACTTGTGAGGTATTCTTATCATATATGTGCTAACACGAAACACAAGATCATAAACTATCTTAAATATAGTGATATGCAGAATATGTTTAAGAACAAAGGAGTAAAGACTTTAGAGAAACCATTTGTGGTGGAACCTAAGGTTGTCAATTCTTTAGTCCTTATTGTGGATGTCAATATGGTCATTACCATGATCAAGGTTATTGAAGAACATGTGTTCAAGGACAAAAAGCCAATTAAGAATAAGTTTGCTACTAATTGGGAACATGAACAAAGACTACAACAATCTTTTGTCCATACTATACATGAAATGCAAGCAAAAAACTCGCTAGAAAATTTGAATCAAAAGAAAAAGCACAGTGGAATACAAGTTGGGCAAGATTACTAGAGGCTAAGGTGTCCACAAAACCAATCGTATCGCAAAATTTGTTTGTCATTCCTAACAATAAAATTATGTCTATGGATCGGATATTCCAAGATATCAATAAACAAATGATGGAAACTACCTATACCCTAAGGTTAAGTCAACTACTGAAGATAACACCGGATCTTAATAAGTATATGTGGCATAAACTAAAGCCAAAAAAACCCAATGTAGTTAATAAAATGATATTAGAACCTAGTGTCACCACAATGATTGAAACACATTCTGAAGTAGACACTATAGTTATAGAGGTAAATAACCAGATGGTAGTTATCCAAGTACAAGTTGGGAAGAAAATTGTTGAAGATGTTTTGATAGATGGAGGGGCAAGTGTAAATATCATAATAAAAAACCTCATAACAAAATTAGGTTTACCCAAACCAAAACTAGCTCCATACACCCTCAAAATGGCAAATCAAAATATGACCAAACCTTTAAGAATCATTAGAAATTTGAGGATTCATATACATGGTATACCATATGTAGCCACATTTACTATTTTGAAAAATAATGTGGTGGATTTTAACTATTATATGTTGATGGGAAAACTTTGGCTAAGAGATGTAAAGGTTACACATGACTGGGGTAATAATGTCATTACTATTCAAGGTAATGGAATAATCAGAACAATATCACTTAACAAGAAATTGGGAGTAGAAACCAGAAGGCTCCAAGTACTTGTTTGTTATGACTTGTTGGAAGGGCTAACATATGAAGAAGAAGATTTGATCTTTGAGACAAAACCTAAGTTGTTTTTAATTGGCACGATCATTATCTCAAATGAAACAATTTCATTGCTAAATATTAGAGTGTTAGAAATCATAATCAATGGAAAATCTAACCCAAAGCAACAAACATCAAATCAAAGAGTAGCAAAAATGGTGCCTTCAATAATAAACACAACAAAATTTCATGTTAGACCAAAGATATCACTTGAAGATAAGGTTTATCCAAAAACCTATTATCATCATAGCCAAGCTGATATTGAAGTGGATGAGACACCAACAAAAATACAAGTACAAAATCTTCGAATAACAAATTGGACTTTAATTGAAGAATAATAGCTTGTTAAGTTGAATCTTGGTATAGAGGCAAATCCATAGTACATCAAAGTTAATATAGAATTAACAAAAGAGAAAACTAAGAAGCTTCAAATGTTACTTAAGGAACTCAAATATGTTTTTGCTTAGACTTATAAGGATTTGAAAGGCATACCTTTAGAATTGGCTTAACACAAAATTAAGTTAGACACTTCAATTCCACCAATGCATCAAGCAATGTACAAATTGAACCCTAATTATGTTATAACTGCCAAACAAAATATTGACAAACTATTAGCTGCATGATTCATTCAACCAGTAGAGGACGCTACATGGGTTATCACCTATAGTGGTGGTGCTTAAGAAGAATGGAAAATTGAGAATTTGTGTGGATTTTAGGAAGCTCAATAAGGCAACAAAAAAAATCTTTATCCTTTCCCATTAATGAGGTATTGAACACTATAGCGAGGTATGAAGCCTATTCATTTTTAGATGGATACTTAGGATACCATTAGATTTTTATAGCTCCTAAGGATAGATATAAAACAACTTTTGTAACAAATTGGGGAGCTTTTGTTTGGATGGTGATGCCATTTGGTGTTAAAAATGGGCCACTAACTTTCTAGAGAGCAATTAGCAAAGCATTTAGAGAGTATTTGGATTACTTTATGAAGATATTTTTAGACGACTTCAAAATTTATAATGATATGGAGATTCATTTGATGAAGTTCAAACTTTATTTTCAAAAATGCAAGGAAAATTAGTTTTAAGCCAGAAAAATGTGCCTTTATGGTATTTTTAGGATTGATTTTAAGGTTTATAGTTTCCAAATAAGGAAAAATCCTAGACCCTAAGAAGGTTGAAGCAATAGTGAATATGCAAGTACCTACAAACCCACAACAAATTCAAGTTTTCAATGGTATGGCTTAGTTTTATAAGTGTTTCATCAAGAACTTTGCTTTTATCATGGCTTCGATTATAAAGCTAATGAGGAAGACCTAACCTTTTATCTAGACCACAAAGTGTGAAGAAGCTTGGGATCAAATCTAGTAGAAATACATAGAAGCACCAATTTTGATACCTCCAAATTAGTAGTTGGAGTTTCGTGTGCACACAAATGCATCACTATTGGCAGTAGGTGCAATGTTGGCATAGAATCCAATTGGTAAACATGACCAATTTATTATATATGCCTCTAGATTGTTAAATAAAGTAGAGCAAAATTATAACACTTCAAAAAAAGAAGCCTTATTAATGGTTTACGCTCTGCATAAATTCAAACATTTTTTATCAAGAAACAAATTTATATTTTATGTAAACCACGTGGCTTTGGTATATTTGATCAACTAACCGCAAATGTTTGGAAGGATAACTAGATGGTTGTTGTTATTTTTGGAGTATGAATTCACAGTAGTTTACAAGCCTGGTAGAACACATGTGGTAGTTGATGTTTTATCTAGACTACTAGATAGTTCAAAACCATTGGGAGTGTGATGCATCATTATTCTTTATAGAATTTAGATGGATGCAAGAAATGAAAAACTATTTGGAGACATGTCAAATGCTAGAAACTCTGGACCTAGCTCAAAAACAGAAGTTGGCCAAAATGGTGGAACCTTTTACTTTGAAAGAGGGAATAATGTCCAAAGTGGGACAAGATAACAGAATGCACAGATGTTTGACCACCTCAAAAACACAAATTGTTCTGTAGGAATTACATGAAGGAGTTGTAGGAGGACATTTTTCTACAAATATTACTTCAAAGAAAATTTTGGATGCAAGATATTGGTGGCCAACTTTATTCAAGGATACTCATGAATTTTGCAAAAGCTATGACAATTATTAGAAAATTGGGGGACTTAAAACAAATAATCTGGTCAAATTGGTAACAATATTTCCAAAGGAACCTTTTATGAAGTGGGGTTTAGATCTTATAAGTCTAATTAAACCAACAGGAAGATTAACATGAAACAAATATACCCTGGTAACTACAAATTATGCAATTATGTGGGTAGAGGCAAAAGCACTCAGAACCAATATTGTAATAATTACAACCAAATTCTTGTATGAGTACATCTTGATTAGATTTTGATGTCCTTGACCATAGTTATAAATCAAGGAGTACATTTTATTAATGATATAATCAAATATCTAACAGAACAGTTTCTATTGAAGCATGTTAGTTCAACTACCTATTATCCATAAGGAAATGGATAATCAAACTTTACTAACAAAGTCATTAGTAGGCTTTTGACCAAGTTAGTCAATGAGAAAAGAATAAATTAGGTTGAACATATGTCCACAATTTTGTTTTCATATAGGACTACTTACAAGGTGGCAACAAATTATACACCTTATCAATTAGTCTATGGTTTGCATCTTCTAATGCCAACAAAATATGTTCTACTAGTTATTAATGGGGACCATACATATGTAGAACCAACCATAGTACTAACATTTAGAATTACAAAATTGTAGAAGCTATAAGAGAATAGATTAGAGGCTCAAAGTAATGTGGGAAAAAACTAGTGGAACAGATTTATGAGGAGTCGATAGAAAAACATAAAAAATAAGTTTCAATTTGGAGATTATATTTTATGGTTTCCCAAGGGAGAAAAAACACACTTGGGCAAATTCAAGAAAAGATGCTTTGGTCCATTCAAGGTACAATATTGTTTACCCGATAATATTATTCTTCTTGTTTTTGTTAACAATTTTGAACCAATCCAGTATTGGTCAATATTAACAAGTTGAAATCATACAAATATGTGGATCAGACTTTGAAGGGGATTTAAAGTTCAAAGAGTTAGAAAACTTTAGAAACCATAGATTCTAACCACATAGAAGAAAAATTTGATGAGGATTTAGAAGATCAAAGAAAAACAAAAATCATTGGGACTGATCACACAATAATATTAAAATAAGCTTCATTAAACATGATAATTCAATGGGTTATGAAAATATTCACATATCATGATTATACAATTTCATAATCATTGAATTATGGGTCAGATACATTTGTCCCATTAGAACGAAACTTTGTTGATTTGATGATTCAGCATAGGATGGAGCAGTCTATAGTGTAAACAATACCAAGTCATCATATTTAGAATTGTCATCAGAAAAACCCACTCCCACATTTACATATTTTTTAGGTCAATAGGCATTTATTGTAGCCCATGTTGTTGTTAGTATGAACTTTCACAAGAGACGACATGTGTTAAAAGATTTTAAAAAAAAGACAAATCATTAAAACATTAACCCTATAACGAAAAATGAAATGTCACTTTATAAAATGAGATGATTATGTAGAACACCTTTTTGTTTTCATTTTTTACAAGTAGTTGTGCAAAAGAAAGTTTTGCGGAAAAATTACAAAAACATTCTAAAGAGAAAGTCCAAAAGTTGAAAGAAAGAGATAAATGTAAAGATTTGCAAATATTTTGCCTTTGCAATCTAAGTCTCCAAAGAGAGGTCTACCATTTCCTTCTTTGATTTATTCTTCTTTTTTTAGTTAGAAATCTTTTCCAATTTCCAAGTTTGAAAAAACTTTTGAAAAAATTAGGAAAAAAAAAAGATTGGAGGGAAACTTTGAAGAAATATAGTTTTAGGAAGCCCAAAAGAAAGGTAGGCCCTAGTGAGCAAGTTAATCCCATTTCTATTTTTTATTTTGAAGAAGAGAAGCAAAAGGATGATTTGCAACGGGAACAAGAAGCACCATTACATCAAGACAAGCCTACCCAGGATCATATTCCAGATAAAGTCCATATTCTTAACAAGAAGTGCATGAAGAGAACAAATTGGCAAGTAATGGTTGCAAATTTGCGTGGGAAGAAGGTGCGGACTCATGAGGATGATGAGGTTAGGTATGTGTTTACTCCTATAGAGCAAAGTTATAATAGTAATTTGAAAAATATTTTGCTTTGGACAAGTTCTGGAGGGGAAAAGAGAGCTTGGGCAAATAAAGCTAGAAGATTAGTAAGTATGTTTGAGGTTAATGGAAGACAACCTACCACAACATTCTAGTTGAATTTTTGAACAACTGGAAGTTAGATTCTATATGTAACATAATCAAGGTTATGTTGGGGGAAGAACATAAAATAATATACAAACATCTATTGGCAAAGGTTTCACTAGTAGAAAACCCCCATTTTTTAACCAAAAGTTTTCAACTACATGACATTTGCAACTGTGTTTCAACTGGATTTTTTTAATTTAAAAATATAATCATGGTAATTACCAATTAAGTTGATTCGTTTACTATATCAATATATAGTTGACAACATTTTTCAAGTGTGTGGTCATTTGTCGAATATACCCAGCATCCATAATGTCTCCAAGTTAAACTTCCAACTATGTTGGTAAACAATGTGAAACATGTTTCAATTGAAAGGTCATTTTTGAAATATTCTTGGCACCTAAGGTTCTTTAGTTGGCACACAATCAAGACATTGACCAGTGTTCAACTATTTTGGATGATAAAATGTACTAAAGGATGGATGAAATATAGTCTTGTTTACAACTATCTCTCCCAACTAGGTTAAACAACTAATAAGCAACTTTAATTTTATACGTATAATATTGTAATATTTATTTAAAATTATGATACCATTAAATTACATGTAAATTTTATTTGTATAAATGAATGGTTTTCTTTGCGTATATAAGTATTAAACTTTAATTTCATAATAAAATTTAAGAAAATTTTAATAATATGTTGCAATGCATTCAATTGAATAATATTTTTGTTGCAAATATAGTTTGAATGCATTCAATTGAATTTTCCTTCCAAACCCCTTTTTGCAATTTGTTTGAATTTCCAACAACAATACATACCCACCAAAAATTCAATAATATTGTTCACATTTTAGGTCTTAAAATTATGAAATCAACTTTATTAAATCAAACTTGGTGAGCTTTCCAAGAATACCAAGAATGCCCCAAAGTTCCAATATAGTTTTCAATCTTGGTTTTTCAAAAATTTCAATGAAAAAATGGTTCAATAATCAATAGATTCCACATTGTAGCTCCAAACATTCTAAACCAAGTCGTTGCACCCCTATTCATTGAGAATTTTTTGATGATAAGTTCCATAGCATAACCTAAGACACAATGGTTTGGGAGATATCATTATGACAAAACAAAACAAATTACCTTCCTTCATGGATAAATAAGGTAACATGTGTTGTTGGACCCAAATGTGAACACATTCAACTCATTTTCCCTTCTAAACCCAATTTGTTGTAATTTGTTTGAATTTTTAACAACAAAATTCATTCAAAATTCAATATCTTCCATACCTTAAATATGAAAATTATGAAATAAATTTCATTAAATCTAACGATTATTTTTCGACAACACCAAGTACGTCTTTGGATCCGAGTAAATTTGTATTTATGATTTTATTAATGTTTATTAAGAAAATGGTTCAATAATCAATAACCTTTGCATTGTTGTTCCAAAACATTTCAACCCAAGTCAGTGCACCCCTATTCATTGTTAGGTTTTCAAAGATATCAATAGCATTATATGAAGTAATTTGGTATATGAAATTTCAACATGATAGAATAAAACAAAACAAATTATCCACCTTCATTAATAGATTAAATTATGTGTAAATTAGCTTTGTATAAAATGAATGGTTATGTATGATACAAATACTTTTTGTACACACAAATAATAAAATTTGATTGAAGGAAATTTAAGGAAATTCTAAAATATAAATTTGTAATAATGTGCATGTTCAATACACTTAATTATTATTTATATGTAAATTGGATTTTAGTTTACAACATATCAAATGATGATACATAATTAATATTTTTTGTGGAAATTTAATGTTTATTAAACTTTATAAACATGATATTTCAATATTTTGTTTAAATTGCAATAAAAATCATTAAACATTAAACTACATGTAAATTCTATTTGTGGAAATGAATGTTTATGTATGATGCAAATCTTTTTTGTGCATATAAATATAATAATTTAATTTCAAAATAAAATTTAAGGAAATTTTGAAATATGAGTTTGTAATAATGTAAGTTTAATATATGTAATTTATTATTTCTTTGTAAATCAAATGTTAATTTACAAAAAATCAAGTAATGATACATATTTCATAATTTTTTGGAACTTTAATGTTTATCCATTTTATATGTATGATGTCTTAAAATATTTTAAAAATTGCAATAAAGATTCATTAATTATTAAGGTACATGTAAATGTTTTTAGTGTCCATGAATGATTACATGTATGATGAATTTTTTTGTGCATATAAATATTACACTTTAATTTGAAAATAAATTTAAAATAAACTTTGAAATATAATTCAACTTATTAATATGTATGTTCAATACATGCATAATTTATAATTTTTATGTAAATTCAATTTTAGTTTACAACATATCAAGTAAGGATATTTAGGTTTTTTTTTTAATATGTTCAATACATGTGTAAATTTTTCATCTATTAAAGTTATTTATTTATGATTAAATTATAATCATCTTTAGAATAATTAGTAAATATATTAATAAAGTATCATATAATTTCAGAAATTAATTTTATTTAACACTACTATACTATAAAATATTTTGTCTTATTTAATATTTAGGATACTAGGTCATTTAATAGTTCCAACAAGTTAGATAAAAATATGAATAAAAATAGTCAAATAATTAGCCTAACTTAATTACTAGCTACAATATTATTATTAATGTTATTTTTGTAATTTTAGTCAATTATTAATTATCACAACAATATAGTGATTACTATAATTAAAATATAATATAAAATCTATTGTTGAATATTTATATTTGAGTTAATTCTTTGTTTTATGAAATGTTAATAAAAATTTATAATGAATCTTGACTTTTTTTTAAAATCAGTGATAATTAATTATTCAATTAATTAATTTCTGATTTTTCAAAAATAATAATCACCATATTATTATAAATGATGATAATATTTTTAATTGTTTAATTATACTACTATATAGTTAAAAATAGTTTATGAATAATTACTATAAGTAATTAAGGTAAGTAGTTAGACCTAGGCTAGGTAGATTATTAGTTTAGGTCCAGGCCTAATTAAGCTTAGATTAGCTTGTACAACTAGATTATAATTATTTGAGTTGCAATTAAGTTGCAATTGGGTTACAACTAGGGTAGATAGCAAATGATACTCTATCACCAAACACTTTCAAGTTTTCCCTCATTTCAACACCAAATTGAATGTTTTTTATGTCATTGGAAGCGCAAAATAGAGAGCTACAAATGTTCTTGGAATCTCAAAAACAAAGGAACAAAGTAGAGATCGTAGAAAGAGAGAGAGTGATATTTTGTTTTAAATTTTGTCTCTAGACCCCCTTTACTTTTAACAACTATATCTTGCTCATTTCTCATTCATTTTGAACGATTTCAAAGGCTACAAATGCAGTATCTCAAAATCTATAAAACTTGTTTAAAGTGAAAAATTAAAAAAAGAACAATTGAAGAGTTGAAGCTTCAAAATCATACAAGACACTTATGAAAAAATCCAACGCACAACTCCCTTCACTTTAGAAGGGCATATCTTGCTCATTTTCCATTAGATTATAGCTTTTTTACATATTTGGATATGTCAGGTGGAGGATTACAAAATTACTTTAAGTTTCAATAGGAACAAACCATGGACAAGAAAGTTATAATGATCCAATATCGTTAAGTGTTCGGTGATAGGTGTGTTTTCCCTAGGTTACAACTAAAACTTTTATCCACTAGTAGAAATCAGCCAAAATGTAACCACTCCATTTACAACTACATGCGACTTGTAGTCGTTTGCGATTGGATTTGGGAACATTTGCAACTACAAAACCAAATTTCAACTATTTTGGTCATTCTCACAACTATGATGCAACTATTAAAATTTTCATCCTATTGGCTGGATCGATTTTACATTCATTTTCATCCATTAATAGGTTGATATGCCCCATTAGTCGAAGTAGTCCCCAAATTAGTTGCATCCTAAAGGTATTCTACAATGACATACGGGTGTATTTTAATGTATGTACTAAAATTATATATATGCATACGTATGTATATTGTTCATATAATGAATCTCAAAATTAATA
>Ga0116231_10000098_pt1 | contig 103647 bp, 92 predicted proteins | sample S1TSphgellanicum_2_FD_89695 | JGI IMG/M metagenome (GOLD analysis project Ga0116231, IMG submission 89695) | Host-associated microbial communities from peat moss isolated from Minnesota, USA - S1T2_Fd - Sphagnum magellanicum MG | ecosystem: Host-associated > Plants > Peat moss > Unclassified...
GGAGAGAGGGGGAGGAGGAGAAGAGAGGAAGGAGGAGAGAGAAGAAGAGGAGGAGGGGGGGGGGGGGGGGGGGTGCAAACCCACAAAAGATGAAAAAAATATGTTATGTGTGCTTGGAACTTTAGGAGTTTTGGATTTTGCACACAAGAAACAAAGATGAGTGGGGGGGTGTGCAACATGTAGCAAATGGAAAAAACAATGTTATGTGTGTTTGGAGTTTTGGGAGCTTTGGACTTTGGACCCAAGAAACACAAAGGAGGGGCGGGGTGCAACACACAACAAACAAACAAAAAAATGTTATGTGTGTTTGGAGTTCCAAAATCACAAAGTCCACCACCAATGCCCAACACATGCACAAGTAAAGAACATTCGAGTTAAAATGTTTCTTAAAAAATTCAAGAACTTGAAACCAAAACCCACATGTGCCTCAAGGGGTTATACTATCTTATACACCAGGATCTTGACTACAATAACACCAAGAGAAATAACGCATAAAACTATAGAAAGACAAGTTAAAAAACACAAATGTAAAATAAATGAACTTCATAACTAACTCCCACCCAAATAGTAAGAGGGAAATGAGAGAGAGGAAACTTTGGGTTTAGGGTTTAAGGAAGTTGGTGTTGTGTTTAGGATTTAGTAGACACTAGGTTTCATATTACCATAGATTTTAAGGCCCATGTACATTTTTGCATCTTGTCTATTGAATGAAAATGAATGTTTTTTTCAAATATACCTTTTGGGGATTGGTTTATCAATATTGTATTGATAGAATGGATGTTAGACATGTGTAAGGATTTTTTTGTTTATTGATAAAGAAAGAATTGCTTACAAACCAAGGTAGGGGATGATTGGTCATGGTGTTTTTTTTTCAATGAAACCCTCAACTTTGGAAGGCCATATCTTGATTGTTTCTTGACCAAATCAAACATTTTCAAAGGCAACAAATGCGCTCATTAAATGCCTACAAATCATTTTAAAACCTTAAACCAAACTAACTCCAAATGTGATGCCAAGCATCCTTTGAGCACTTAAGTGTTCTATGATTGGCCTCTTTACCCTACATGTGACATGATTATATGTGTTGACGTTATATACTAATTACAATGTAGTTGTTGATTGGGTGTTACATTTACATTAATGTAATTGTCGCACACAATTAAAATGCAACTTGCAAAACATCAAACATGATTGATTATGTTTGTATGTATGATATGTACATTACATCATATAGGAAATCCATTTGCAACAAAGTTACAACTACATTACAATTTCTTGATTTTTTGACGTGATATTTTTATTTATTAATTGCCCATGTATTTCCTTGTTCTTGTTTTAGTGTAGTTGTATATTAGTTGCTTTGGAGCTCTAGTTGTAGCATAGTGTGGTTCCAATGAACATGATTTCTCATAGTGCCATCTCATTGCACCAATATTCATTGAAACCTTTCAACAATATCAACAACATAATGCAAGGTGTTGTGGTCTTTGATATTTCAACATGGCAAACAAAACAAACAAATTACCTTCTTTAATAAAAATATATAGTGCATTATAAGAGAATGTGATTTTTCTCACACAAAAACCCCGATTCATGACATGTGTGAGGTAAACTTTGTGGTTTCATCCATTATAATGTGCAATATGTGGTGTTTATTGTGACATCTATTATACTAAAATGACAATTTGATACTAAGTAATGGCACATATTACATTTGTGCCATATGTACCACTACTTAATGTCAAGTTGTTTATTTAATGTAATATATGCCACAATAAACATCACATATTGTACATTATAGTGGATGAAACCACAAGGTTTATTTGACAAATGTCATCAATTGTGGTTTTTTGTTTGAGAAAACCACATTCTTTGTAATGGTGGCAATAATTTTTAGGAAAACAATAAAAATTGAGGAATTTTTTTTATGATCCACAACATCTTGCACACACAATTGTGACCATGTATGTTATGGGTTTGGTTTCCATTTCCCATGTTCAATTTGATTTAACTTCTTGCAACTTTCATTCTTGTTATTTGCAAGTGGTCAAGTTCATTAATGATTTTGTGCTAAGTATTAAATTCACATTATTCGAACATTGTTTGTTTGTGGCCAAAATTATGGTTTTTTAGACTAATTGTGTAATTATCACAATGCAATGTGATTATGTGTAGTATTTCCTTGTAGAGTTGAACTCCAATTTGAATTTAGAACTTGAAATTATTGGAATATAATGGGCAATGAATGGGAATTGCAAAGGGCCATTATTAGTGTCCTATAATTAGTCACAGATTATATTGTTCGTTCGTTCCTTCTTTTCTTATCATGGTTTGTTTTTTCAATGTAATGTTATGTGTTAATGTTATAATAACATCTCCAATGTTACATCAACAAATGACAATACATCGTCCATGTGCAACTCATAGTGTGTACCCAACCCTAAATTCACTTCAACTCCCTTCTTGATTTTCATAGCAAAGAAGTTTGTGTCATCTCTCCCAATTTTGCATTTCTTTCAAATGAGTTTCTTCTAGAATCTTATAATAACCTTTCTTCTTGTAAATTTGATTGTGCATAGACTTTCAATCATGCATGAATTGCATCTTTGTCTATTGCACCTCTTTGGATTTTCGGCATTTTTGTTTGGAACATTGGTGTGAATCAATGAAGTTGAACTAAAATGGAATCATCATAAAAAAAAATTTGATAAAAGATAGATGCAAGTTGGAAAGGCACTTTGGCCATGGTGTATTCAACAAAAAAAGGGTGTTGCTTTACAATAGATAAACAAACTTGTTCAAACATGAATGATGTTAATTGTATCAACCTCAATTTGATCAATTGTACTCAATAATTTTGAATCCATGTTATTATCTATGATGAGTGTCTCACCTATTGTTTAATTTGTATGGATTATTGTGGGAGTCAAAGTTTGCCTTGGAGCTTTAGTGATGATTTATGAGACTACCTTTGGTATTGCATCAATTTGTAGTCACATTTTGATCTTTGAAAGCTTTTCTTGTTTTCATAACCTAAAGCTCTCTTGAGGCATTTTCAAGAACAAGTCATCTATGAGCACCATTGCATTTTGCTCCTCTAGGTTGTTTATTTTGTTCAATGTTGTTGTGGCCATGTCTATTCTAGTTTGAGCATGCACTTTCATTGTGCAATTTTTGCTTTTGGCCACTTGTCCTTGGCAACTTTCACACCTTGTAAAGGTTTTGTTGGAGAACTTGGAGATGTCAACGCTTCAACAAATTCAAGCTCATTTGCATCAACATCTAATGTAGGCGAAACATTTGACCTCTACTTCAAGGGTGTGATTTTTGGGATTTTCATGCACATGTTAGCCCAACACAAGATGTCTTTCACAACCAACCAACAATTGAAGGTGAAGTTTTAACTCTTTGGATGCTTTAGCTTATAGAGCTCTAGGGCTCAGTGTAAGATGTTTTTGTGGTTTGCATCTAATTCTTTAAAAGATTCAATAACTCAAAAATTCCCTATGAACTTGGAGATGTCATACCATGCATACCAGTCTCTCTCCTACTTGTTGCTTGCTCAAGCCACCATGTAACATCAAGGTGTATAGCATGACATGCTTCAAGTTATCTGCACTGCCACCATCAACCAGCTGCCCAAGAGTCAACAAAACAGGGATCCAGTTCCAATTCTTCACAACATAGTCGTGCATAGAAATCCAAGATTTGGTTGTCCACATTTATCGATTCATCAACACTGATTGAGATAAACTGACTTGCACACAACTCTATTGGTATCTCTCTACACAATCCTATGCATTAAATCAGTCATTTCCCCATGCGCAGTTATTAGACCAGCACTTGAGAGAGGATTATCAAGAACTTTCAAAAAAGGCTTGCAAAGAAAGAGAGGTTGCATGGTCTTATAATCAGTCATGGATGCACCGTGTTGCAACTAGTGGAAAACCAATGCAAACCAATGCAGATCTTCTAGACAGAGATTGTCTTTATGATTCATTGTTTGTGTGTCCATGTTGCTGGCAGAGCAATTCAGAAAAGTCATCAATTCTTGTGGAGGAGTCAATGTTCTATGCAATGTTCATCCTGAAAGATTTGACTCACAAAGGTGACAACATGCAAAACAGTCATAGTTATCATGGTCCAGTTACAGGATCTACTAAACCATTTATTGACACACATTGTTTTCTTCAAGTAAGCTCGGGAATGTGATCCCTGAGATTGCAAGAGTACACAGAGACACATAACTGATATGACCACTGGTATGTATTGATGATCTAACAAGGGTCTGTTGGTGACCAAGTAAGGAGAATTACACAAATCCTAGCTGCCAAAAGTCTCATGGAATGCCATCACAATGAGGGCTGATGGCAACAGACATTCCCTGATCCAGGTTTGGTTCATGTTATTGTCTTCCACCAGCCTGTATCACAACCTACACAAGTGCATTGACAGATCAGAACAGAGGATGCAGGAGAATCCATCAAGCAAAAGATATGAAAAAATATGTTCCATAGACTGAATATCAATTTGGACTAGCTCTGCTCTTGAGCCCATGTTTCCCAGCTGCTGGAGTTGGCAACACTGCATGAGAGTGGACATGTGACAACCTGATGTTGCAAATCCAACTTTCCTGCCCCTCTGCTCCCAGTCTATCTCCAATGGGTCATTTGTCTACCAACTTTACAAAGACAAATCAGGGTGAATGAATATTTGTCAAACTCCTTGGATACATGAGAACAGCCTCAGAACCTTCTTAAGCAAACAACTTGCATCAAATACCTAGTCGTGAACTTCTGTTATTTTCCCTCAATTGTGGCCACTTATTGCCCAGTTTTTGCTGTCTTTTAGAACTCTCTTTCATCTATGAAACTTCCACAGAACTTTGATGGCACTTATTGCTTGCCCTACTCCACCTTATAGCAATGCACAACACAGGAATTCCATGCAAAATTACATAACAACTTCCTTAAATCAAAGGCATCTCCAAGGACCCCCTCTATAATTGCAAAACAAGGGCAAGCTAAAACTAAAAATAAAGATTGGAGACATAAGAGAGGAATGAATGTGAGGCTGGCCTGACTAGCTGGGGTCTGGGGATTAATGCAGGAGATTCCAGAACATGGTTTTTGTTGGCAACTTTGATCCTATCTCTATTATTCCAACATGGGAGGAGATTTCCGAAACCTGATTGACTTGAGAGTGCCATACCTTAAATCTTGCATGCGCAACAACATGAAGAAGAAGGGTGCACAGATGGAGATGGAGATGATAATGATGATGATAATGATGATGCCTTTTCCGCAGGACACGACATTGGATATGATATGAAGAATTGCTATCAGGGTGGAAGGTCCGCATAGTCATGGATTGATACACAAATACCTCAATGCCTCCAACATCTTTGTCGACCCCTGTGAGTCAGGATGAGGCTGGGTCACTAGGAAACATCGAATTGAAGCAAGATTTGGCCTATGATGAGATTTGGGTGAGAATAGCGGACTTTGAGAGCTCCAACTGCATAGTGGGCACAGGGTTTTGGAGGGCACCTGAAGTGTTGAACGCAGTGCGAGACAACATCACACCCACATATTCGGCAGCTGTGGACGTGTATGGTTTTGAGATGGTGTGTTATGAGTTACTCACTGGTCTCATTCACTGTCAAGGCCATCATTTGTCAGACTACAAGCTGGTGTTGTCAGGAGGAACACCAGAGCTTCCTTATTACTTGAACCCTGAGATCACCCAATTATTGCAAAACGGTTGGCACATGGATCCTTGCCAATGGCCTGGCTGGCACAAGATCTATGAAATCCTACGTGCAGAAGGGTGTAGAGCGAGATCTATGAAATCCTAGATGCACTGGGTATTCCCAATAAAATAATGATGCGGGGTATTATATCTGTCCAACCAGCAAGCAAAGAGAGGGATTATGCTGATGTGCAATTTTTCCTTAAGCAGGGGATTGTGGAGGCATGCTTGGTCACTAAGGTGGTGACTAAGGGCGAGCAGATTTCTTGCATGATGGAGAGAGAAGGAGGCATGTCTTCAATCAATTTTCACCTGGAAGAACAAGGTCAAGAAGGTAGGTCATGCCAGTATAGTGCAATCCTGGTGGCAGGCAGCTGCATTATTTTGTATGATGTCACTTTTTATGTAACTTACCTACAGCATGAGCTTCATCAGAATCTGGGGCCCATGTTTGCAATGGGCTTCTTTTGCTGAACTACTTGTGAAGTAAGAGATTGTTTAAGGCTTTCGTTGTTGACCCCCCCATCTTTGCAAGCACTATGGAGGATGATCAGGAATTTCATTAGGTGTGGCAGTCAAATCTGTTTGGGTGAGCACATTGCACTGTGAAAGGTCCCTACGTGATGGCAAGGATAAGATAATAAGAACTTCTCTGAGGAAGGAAAAGAAGACAGACCATGGTGGAAGGTGTTTCTTTTCATTCATTGGAACATTCACCACTGGGCAGCAGGAGTGCTATCAGGAGATGCATTGAATGGCTGCATGGCTTATGGCAGAGAAGTGGACTATTGTGATGCCATGCCCTGTCTAATTTTCTATGCAGATCAGCCTTTTCCAAATGAAAGATTTGTTGGCAATCAAAATGCTAATCAGAAGGGTAGTGAGATGAATCCAAAAGAGTGTTGTTGATATGGATACGAGGAATTTTGAAGCTGTTGCACCACGAGTTCCTACAACATCATCAACAATGATGATGGTGATGGGAGTACGTTCCTGAGAACCTGACCTTAGTTGTGTTGAATAGTGGGTGAGCAGCACAGGCTCTGCTAGTGTAGCTGTTGATGAAGATATAGAGAATGATAGACAGCCATTACAAGAGCCAGGTTTACCCACAGCACCTGCATCAACCTTTTTCAGCAAGAGAGACAAAGTCTCCTCCTCAACTGACCACTGATGCAGATAGATCCATAGTACACCATAATGATGCATTTGTTGGGTGGCACTGCAGAGGGGGCAGCTTGGATTGCTCATTCTGTGGATCCTTTTTCGACAGTGGCATACTTTTCTGGAGTTGGGTTACAAATCATTCCTCATCTTGCATTGTACAACAGTTTGAAGATCCTGAACCTCTTGGTGAACCATGAGGGGCAGTTCTTTTGATAGATGGTTTTTCTAGAAAAAGTGCATGGATTGGGCTTGGTTAGTGGGTCTTTTCTTCAACTATTATGTCCTATCATGCTTGCTCAGATTATGTTAGTCAAATATGGTATATGCATGTCTTGTCAAGAAACCATGACAGGAAGTGGGCACAACAGCTCTAGCAAGCAAGCGCCTTGGTGCTCCATATTCTCTCTTCATCATAGATTTGCTGGTCCATTTCTGTCCTCCTGAATGTTGTTTGCCATACATGCCCGTCTAAAATACTGGAAATGCTGCTACATTGCTTCAAAACAAAACTCAATGCCAACTTGACTTCAGATGCATCCTCCTCAAACTGATGATCACTGTTCAATCAAAATCCTTTCTGGCTTCTTGGATTAACAGCTAAAATGAGATGAATGACGCCTTTACAGAAGACCTTGCTCTTCAAGTGCAGACTGCTTAAATTGTCTTATACAGCCACACGGATTTTCAGCTTTGATAAACTCCAGAGAAGCATATGCAAGACACCAATTAAGATTATTCATGTAAGACTTGGGATTAAGATTTTGGCTCAAACTAGCATATAATTGATGAAAACCTGACAAACGTCAATAAAACAAGGGGTGTGTCATGTTGTGGCCTTGCCATTTACATCAAAAAGTATCTTAAGGCAAAAGAAGAATTATGAAAATTCAAATATTGCATCATGCAAAAATGTAATCTTCAAAAAAATCCTCTAACAGAAACCAAAATCCTTCAAGACATCATAACTCTACAACTAATCTCAAGTTTCAACACTAGCCAAAATATTCTCTTTCAAAAATCCTCATATAAAAATAGACTTACTACTTAGGGGCCAAAATCCCTGAAGCTACTATACTCTATAATGAATCTAAACACAATATGGTAAGCAAGGCCAACAAAGCACACAGAAAAAGGGGAGAGAAAGGTACAAGATGGAAGGACCCAAGTCCAAGCGAAAAGAAGGAACCACCAACAAGGGCAGACCTCAAAGGGAACACATTGAACAAATCAAGCACTCAAACATAAATAAATAAATAAATAAAGGAAAAACACCCAGCAAGGGAACAAGAGAAGAAAAAAGGAAGGACCAAAGTCCAAACAAAAGACTACACCCGAAAGTGCAAAACGCACAATGGGGAGCCCTAACAAGAGAAAACCTGGAACCTAGGACCTAGACCCATCATTGGTAGCACGAAGCAAATCATGCAAGGAGATGGACAATAAACTTGGAAGGACACCAAGCCTAGAAAAGGCCTTTCCTATTGCCACAACTGCCTATTGCAAGATAGTGCTTGAACTCTTTGGAAAGCCATTGATACCCTTTGCTTATTAAATGAAGGTATAATAAAAAAAAGGAGGACCACCCGAACCCTTTGTTGACCATGCCATGTTGGCACAACGATGAAAGAAGTCATCCACCTACTAGTGTAAACATCCAATATCTCTATTGCTAGAGGGATGAAATCATCTTCGTGGTGTCGGTTGTGATATGACACAACTTTTGCTTGAGCTACAATCATCATAGCCATTCTTCAGGAAGAAGCGACTCATGAAACAAAATTCGCACGAATTAGGTCAATAATGATAACATCTGCCAAAATGCGAATACCATCTATTGTAAGCACAATATCCATTCATCGTTATGGTGTTTAGAGAGATGGCACAAGAAAAACATGTGTTTGCTTGCACAAAACATGTAATCCTTAGCTTTGGAAGCAAAAAAATCTCAAAGTGCATCATGTGTGGCCATGTGCTTTCCCCAATGAACACAACAAGTAAATGTATCCCTATTAGATCTATGGCCTAGTCACATATGCATCGAGAAAGACCATGAACTGTGGGATGTGGAGGCCCAATTTGGTGCATAGTGCTAAGGAGAAAATGTCAAAGGCCATCCTAAAAGATGGGATGACTGGGCGGGTAGAAAGCCAAGCACTCGAGCCTAGTCCTACACAAGATCTCAACCAAATGTGATGACAATTAAAATACAACTTTGAAACAATGCTAGAAAATGAATGTTCATGCACATTTTATGAAATGTTTTCCTAAAGATGATATGTTCCTCTCTTTGATAGTTGTTCAAAAGGTGGGATGGAGGCTTAAATAGTTGGAGGTAGAAGGTCACAAGTCGACCTAAGGTGAACTTGGAATGGAAGTGGACCTGAACTATTGGCCCTTATAACCCCTAATAAAAATGGATAGTCATCTTGCAAAATTTTTAATTCAACAATTAAGGTGACAAGCTTCCAATCCCCCAAGTACGCTACAAGGGCAATAACCTTCAGAGACACAAGACTTACCTCACTTTTGGAGATGGGTAAAGAAGCTTGTTGATGAACTAGGGGAACTTCTGGACACTCCAAAAAACCTAGCCTTAAAAGTTTCCCAAATAAGCAAATAAAGGTTGAATCAAAAGAGGCTAGTTGGTGCCAAAAATCCAAGAATGGGGGTAAAGAATGAGGTAATAAGGCCTCTATGCGAAACAACGAATGAAAATCCCAAATGTCACCTACACATCCCCCAACCTAGGAAGGGCATCTATGTGTTGAATATCATCGTCCAAGGACTCGTGGAAAAAAAAAAAAAAAGTGAAGGAAAAGGACCCCAAAGGAACACCCAAAACCCTAATGCCCCCATAAGGGGTCCAAAAATTTAATGGAGGTGAAAACTCTGAAGGCAACCTTGAAAAAGACCAAGTAGCACATTTGCATGGTTGAATTGTAAGGCCTACCAAATCTAATTAGGAAGAAAAAATGATGGAAAGTTTGAGAGACAATTAAAGGAGTCCCATTGGTGTGGGCAAAAATTTGCAATAAACAGGAACAAATAAGATGGGAAAAGGGTAGTCAAACTATGAAATGCATGAAGCTAGGGTAAAAAGAGGACCATTCGAAGGATCCTTTTGATGGGTACCAATGCAAGATTGAATAATAGGCAATTCGCCCTGAGGGGAATAATGATTAAAGAAAAACAAGAGCTAAGGAACATAAAAGAACGAACGAAAGGTATGAACTAAGATAACTACCCGCTTGCAACATGTAGCTCTTGGAATATAACCCTATGAAAAATAGTGTTGAAGGCATTTGCAATGTCTACCTATAACACCACCCAATTAAGGTGAACATCTAAGGATCCTTGAATCTTGTGCACCACTGTTTCACAGCCTCCCTTCATTATGACCCTGAATTGATGGAGGATAAATGAATGACAAATGCATCATGAAATTGGAAGCAAAAGTCCTATTCACCAATCAATAAAAAACCTCATCTACTATAATGAGCCAAATGTCACTAGAAGGCTTGGCCAAAGCTAACAACCTAATAGGACTAAAGGTCTTGTCTTTATTTTCGGGATATGCTTTATAACAACATAAAAACACACCAAAAATAGTTAAGAAGAGTCACTAGTTGAGTCATTTGGGTCAAATATATTTCGAAGGTGTTCAAAAACCATGCCTAAAGGCTCTTTAGTTGAAAGGTGAACAAAATGGATGAAAGTTGATCTGAACATGTTTAAAGAAAAATCCAAGTCTATTTTTGGTTAGACCTCCATCAATGAATTTGAATAAAACAAAGATGAATTCGAGGGATGAAAAGCCTGCAAACCCTCAAACCCTCCTTGCTCCCCTGCAAGGACCATATCAGATAAAGAGAAGGAAAGAACACTTGAAACAACACTTAGTTTAGAAAAACCCTAGAATATAATTCATCCATCCTACCTCATTGTGTAAAAAGTAGTAGGTCTTTATATGATAGGTAGATAAGTAGGAAAATAGGTGGATTACAAGTATAGATGGTTTTATACCTAGTTTATACATAGGTCATATAAGGGTTGTCTTTATTACCTACTTACTATTATCTAGATTTCACATTGGGAACCCATTATGTAACAAGTAGGTCATATAAGTAAGTAGATAGGTAAAAAAGTAGGTGACTGATAGGCAAGTAGATGGCTTATATTTTGTACATGGGCAAGGGCTGTTTTTGCTACCTACCTAGTAACAACCTACAAGGGAGTTAGTTGTTCACAAGTAAGTAGTAAAAAAAGCTCCTGAGGTAACCACCACTGTGGTTACCTAGTGAACTGGAATGAGGTAAGAAAATAGGTGACTATTAGGTAAGTAGATGGTTTATAGCTTACGCATGGGCAAGGACTGTTTTTCCTACCTACCTACTAACAACCTACTAACAACCAGCTTGCAGGTTGTTAGTAGGTAGGTAGGGGAAAAAGCAACTGAGGTAACCACCATGGTTAGGTTGGGAACAAGACCCAACAGAAAACTGGAATCGTGATCACTTATCATCCATCCTTTGTGCGCTGGTGTGTATCTTCTGGTTCCCTCACGTTGGCCGTCTCTCTCTCTCGCAATTTCGCAAAGAAAACGGGCAATTCTTCCTTAGCTGCTGCTGTTGCGGCTGCGATGGGCAGTTTGCACATGCGCCTACTACTTTGCACCGAAGGAAATTGTTGCTAGAAAACAATGGAGGCGCATCGACTACAGATGCGGCTTCTCGCTGCTCTCGCAGTCTGCATCTGAGCAGGTTTCGGTTGTGGAAGAGACAGACAGAGATAGACAGTTCTTTCTTGTTCAATAGGGGAAAGAAATCGGGAACCACAACAATGGAGACGACAGAGGATGTGGAGAAGAGGTTCGAGAGAGCCATGGAGCGTTTGTTTCCAGGGAGTCCACCAACGCTGTCAGCCAGGTGATTGTTTGTTACCTTCCATTCTTATTATTACTCTGCCTTTTGGTTTCGCGGTCTCTCTCAGTTTTTGCTTCGTTCCAAGGCTCTAGTTCATCTAATTGATGTTTCTATTTCTTTATCGTTTGCCTTTGGCTTCAGAATCTCCAATCCGTATCATTGTATTTGTCTCCTTTCTTTTCCTAGTCTTCAACGGTTCTTAGGGGTACGCGTTTCACTACCTTTTGTTCAATGTTCATGTCTGCTATCTTCCTTTGAAACTTTTCCCTTATCTAGGAGGTATTACATTCTCTCTTTGTCCAATGAATTTTTGCTGCTTTTCCCTAAGGATCTGATTTCCTTGCAATGGTTTGATCTCCCTCTCTTGTTGAACTGGTTTCTGTTTTGTACTCTCCAGGACCTCAGTTTTCTCTTTGTAAAAAGACTTTCTGAGACCATAAACTGGGGCCAGTGTGTGTGTGTGGTATGTGTTTGCACATGGTTGGATCAAATTGTTTGACAGAATGCATGCAATGATGTGTATGGGGAACATATTGTGGTGGGGGGGATTTGGTGAGCAGAGTTCTCTGATGGAACAGAGAACTTGTGACCATCTGCATTGTCATGCATTATTGGTCCCTTCCCTCACATGGCGCCTGGCTTGGTACTGTAGGGTTTCCTTCTTTTTGTATGTGTCCAGGTGTAGTTTTGAACAAAGGTAGATATTGGTGAATGTGTTTTTTTTTCCCCCCCTCCCTTTCAGTGCTGGTCTAAAGCAACAAGAGGAAAGGGGATGGTGCAGCTCGGAAGGTGTGTCATCACCAGTGAAAGGCAGAAATGAGAAGCAGCAACAGCAGGCTTGGCAATCACTTCCCCACATCACTAAGACTCTGGCAACTCCTGGTTTAGCACCACCTCCTGCCTGCCGACCTTGGGACCGGGGAGACCTGCTGCGCCGTTTGGCTACCTATAAGTCCGTGAGCTGGTTTGGGAAACCACAGGTTGTGAGACCCTTGTGGTGTCTGTGATCTCATTTGCATTGTTGTCATTAGCATTTTGTGGTCTGCATACCAACTTGTGATTACTACAGTCTCCTGGCTATTTAACTTTGGTGCAGGCTGATGCTTATTGTATATGAACTAACTACCATTGAGTGGTCCTACAATGATCCAATGACTAGGTTCAAGAGTCAATTACACAGAAGGCATTTACATAAGCTGTAGCCCAGTTTTCTTTTCAATTTTCAGTTGCACCAAAAGTAGCAAGCAGTCACAAGAGGATTTAGCCAAATCTGGCTACAATACAAATAGAGTAGTAGAAGATCTAGGAATCCTAGAACCTATTAGCTAAATACAGTGATTTCAAAAGAAGAAAGCTAGAAATCTACGCAAATCCTCCAAAAATCTTGGTGATTTTATAACTTTCTTTCTCCAAATCTGGTGATTTTTTTTGAAAATTTCCAAAAAATTGCCTTTACCATGTTGCCTGGGGCTTTTTTTTTAATAGTGAAATGGAAAATTTTCACCACAAAAAGAATCAGTGATGTGGCCCCAATGGCCTCCAAGAGCATACTACTGCATTTTAAGTGTGGGTGGATAGAACTAAGATGTCACATTATATGAATGTCCTTTTCATTCAGGCACAAGCTCATGTTAAGAGGAGAGAATGGGGTTGATGCAGGTTGCAGGACCTGTAGCATGTGCAAGTAGAGGATGGGTAGTAGTGGATGTGGACCTTATAGGCTGTGAAATCTGCGGTTCCCGTCTTAGTCTGCCTGTTCCACCATCATGGTCACGACATCAAGGTATCATTTTCTCATTTCTAAATTTGATCTGCTCCAATGACTTGAATTTCTGCAGCATTCAATCCACTCTTTAACACTAGAGACTGAGTGTTGAACTGGGTTTGGGGACTATTGTTTGTGGATCAAGTGGAGAGTGCAGCACAAGTGTTTGCTGAGCAGCTGGATACAGCTCACAAGGGGTTGTGTGCATGGAAAAACAATTCATGTGCTGATGGATTGGCACAGTTTCCACCCATGCCCCTACCAGCTGTGCTAGGTGCCTATGCTGAACGATGTGAAGCTCTGCTGCAGCTGTCTGCTCTCCCTGTGGTGTCAGAGTCTGCCATCAATCAGATGCTTACACGAGGTGCTCAGGTTGACCGATTGCTGTCCAAACCAACCGTTTCAGTGCCAGGACTTCTTATTGAACACGACCCTGGTTCTAACACAAGTGGGGATGAGTTGCTTAGCAGGAACCACAAGGCTTTCTATCAGGTAATCAGATTCCTCTCTTAGAACTCTCACAGGTATTGTGTTGGTGCCAGGCCAGTATATTCTGTTTACAGCTCTTAGACACTCACAGTTTGCAGATAAAAGTGATTGCAATGGTTAGATGTTCATGATGCTGAAAAATTTGTCTAGGATTTTGACAAATGCTTCTGTTGTGCAGCTACATCTATTGGAAGAGGGATTAAGCCATTGATCAATAACTTCCTTTCTCTCACTTTGTCTCACGTGGCAGGCACAACATGCAATAGCAATTTGTGGCTGGGAGCCACGGCTGCTACCCTACACTGTTGATTGTGAGGATCGATCACCAGTGCAGTCAGCAAAGTGTAATGGACATACTGTCACAAAAAATCCATGGACAGCCCAGGACCCTGGTCCAATTATCATGATACACAACCAAGGGGAGACTCAGCAGGACAGCAGACAAAGCCGAATGAAGCACCTGCGTACTCCAGGTTCTAACCCTGCATCGGCTGTGCTAGATTGCAGCTTGTGTGGTGCAAGTGTGGGCCTCTGGAACTTCACAACAGTGCCACGTCCCTCTCCTTTGGTAGTCCCTGGGAGGGCAGAGATGCCTGGAGCAGGCCAAAAAAACACAGACACGGGTATGATGGGGGTTAGTGCAGCTAGTTGCATGGATGGTTGGGGTCAAACTAGGCCAGAGCCAGAGATTGCAGAAGAGCCTCATGTGGAAGCTGCTGAAGCAGTTACTGTGACTGTTCCACAAAAGCCTACCCCTCAAAAGGGAGTGTTGGATTTGAGCCTCACCATTGCTGGAGGTCCTCCTCCCACGCAATTAACTGGGACATCTTTGGTACCTCCAACTGTTGGTACAGTTTCTAGCAAGCAGCCTCATCAGCGTCAAGCAGAGACCAGTGAAACTGGAGAATGGGTAGCTCCCTCATATGAGTCTCATGGACCCGGACACTGGGAACTTGGGACAGGTCACATAGGAAGCACTGTAGACACAGTTCAACATGGCAAGCCATTAGTAGCTGATAGTGTAGATGGCACTCTGGTGGACCAGCAGGAGACTGACAATGAAGAAGGCAAAGATGCTGAGCATTCATCCAAACGAAAGAGAAGTATTGTGACTGTGGAGACAGAGGAAGCAGAAGTCAGTGATTACCTGCACAGCGGCAAACGTAAGTACAAAGAGGCCAGCCTGCACAGGCCTTCCTTTTTTCTAGCAGAGTCTTCCAAGGAGTTACCACACACATCATCAGTAAATGCTACTGACACCTGCTACCAGCAAAAGCAAGAAAACTCAATGGAAAGTGTAGAGAATCTTCCCCAAGAAAGTGATGGCCAGGGTACTACAATTGAGGAACAGGAAGATGGGCCAGAGACAGTTGTGCAAGCTGAACACAGCAGGAGCCACCAGGATGCTATTGATCCAGGCCTAAGCAAGAGTGATGAAGGGGGAGGGGAACAGGGTGCTGAAACCACTGTAGCCATCATCAGCACAGGAACAGCAACAGAGGGAGGGGCTAGTGTAGGAATGGGAGGAGGTGGAAGTGTGGGCATGGGAACGAGCCATGAAGCTGAAATACGGGGTGATGTAAATGGTGCAGAGCATACAGAAAGTGTGGCGTGTGATGAGGAGTTTACAATGGATCTGTTAGGACTCATGGATGAGTTCATTCCTGGTCGTGATTCAATGGGTGAATTTGTTCCAGAGATCACACAGAAAACAGGCGTAAAAGACCTACCTGGTGACAGCCAAGAAGTTGTGCTTGGCATGGACCATGTGTTTAAAAAAGACAATGGCTCAGCTGGAGAGTCTGAAGCAAGTCGAGAAGGAACAGGCAGCCAGAGGGACAATAATGAGCATACAGAGGGAGAAGAAACCCTTGACACAACAAATGCAGTGGTTCAAGGTGGTGAGCTGGATGTTAATGTGCGGGATAAAGAGGTGACAGATGGCCATATGGTCCAAGGAATGTTTGAAGCGAAGAATGGAGAAGTTCAAAGCCCTGCTCACAACATGGGAGGTGATTTTTCCCAATACAACATCAACTCGGAGCAGAATTTTGGAGCCCCAAGATTAGAGAGTAATAATGTTGTTGGAGTGAACTGTCAGAACAGGGGGTGGGATGTAAGTTGGGAAATTAGACAGGGGTTGCCATTGATCACTGTTTTTGTATTCATGTTCTCTTCGAGGTGAGTAGATGTTATTTCTATTAGTGTCATTGCTGGTATTGACAAGGTGGGTATTCTGGCAGCAGGATTTCAACTGGAGGGGAGAAACTGGGAGATAGAAATGAGGGAGTTTGACCCCATTCAGCAACACAGACATTTTTGCCCTTGGGTGAATGGTCATGTTGCTACAGCTGGCAGCAGTAGTGGTGCAAGTGCACTCTGTGGCTGGCAACTCACACTAGATGCTCTGCAACATCAGCATCCCCCTGCTGCTGGCTTGGCAGAGTCTGAGTCCACAGCTTCCATGTACAAGGTACGCACCAACTGTGGTGATGACATTTTTGTTTTCCTTCGACTCTCTAATGGCTTGCTTGAAAAGCCTCATCTGTGAGTTCTAGATACATGCTCCTCACACTTCAGCATTTTCATGGTTTCATGTTAGGGGGTTTAATCACCTTGCAGGTGGATCCACTTACTTCAGTACGCAAGTTGCTGGGCCGGAGATCCCCTCCCAAGCAAGGCCTCAGCAGCCGCATCCAGAGCTGAACCACGGAACCCCATCACAGAGGACAGAGAAACTCTTCTAAAGAGTGCTAAGTTGGCTCAGAACTGCTCCAAAAAATCTCCTATTCCCTGGTCAAGCGCTCCAGGTAGGGTGTGAATGGTAGGCATTGCCTGCTGAGACTATGCAAATGTGAATCTTTTGTTCATGTCTTTAAGTCTGTTGCTATTTGAATATATGGCTTTTTTGCAGTGAATGGATAGTTATCTTGCTATTTCAATGCATCACGAGTCAGGCTATCATAAGTTTCCAAAGAGACTAACCAGCTATATTGATTAGTATTAGATATCACACTGTGGTAATCTTAAACGTCATCAATCCCCTTTTGGCGCTTATAGTCTTCAATAGCCTTGGTTATTGGCATGGTTATCATTTCAGTGAGTTTTAAATGAAAGACTTCAGATCTTCAAACTTTTCAAGTCTTTGATGTCATCATAGCAAAAGTTTTGTGGGACAAACCAGTGCGGAATCACAAGCATTTAAAGTTTATGGATTCCCCAAGATTTGATAGGGATCTTGGTGAGTAATTTTGTAAAAGAAAATTGATTTGTACACAGCCGTAGCCATGGGTTTCTAATGCTCTAAGCCATGCCAGGATTAGTCTTTCCACTGACCCTATATTTTTTTGGGGTCACCATTAGACTTAGAGATCCTTAACCAATTTATGTAGCCCTCATTTGTATCCTTCACTGTTGGAACCCAATCTATAATTGGATGATGCGGTAGTTAAGTGGAGTCTCCTTAACAATGGTTCTAGGCTTGGATGCCAAATGGAGCTATGCCTTCTTGATGACCTGCTAGGATCTAGTAGACTCATCTTTGAAGAAAATCTTCTATGTTTTTTAGACGATTCAGTTGGTTAGGCAAATTGTATGAACCTGTTATTGAGCTGGATGTCAAGGAGTTTTATGAAGGAGATGCACATCATGGTACATGGAAATGGTACTCCTCATCTTAGCAATTGTAAGTTTTGTTACATGATGGTAATAATTAATTTGAAGCTGACAATGGAGATTCTTGTGGTGGCTTTTGTGCATTCCTTGGTGAAGGGGTCACTATAGAAAGTTAAGGGGCCAAGTTGTTAATGTATGCTATTGTTTAAAATACCTCAATTTGTTCAATGAGTTTGAGATTTCATTGGATGCAGGACTAGTCTTGTCTAGAACTATTGGACAACTAATTGAAAGTTCATGGAAACCTACTTATTGTATCCTGTGTCAACTTTTTGGTCGTAAGGTTGGAATCATTCCATTGTTAGGGTTTGATGGGTCTGTACCAGTGTTGGGCGGTTCTCACGTTTTTTTGAGAACCGTCAGTTCCGGTTCTTTGAGAGGGTCGAGAGAACCGGCTTGGTTCTTTTTAAAATTTCTTATTTTTAAAAAATAACCGCCCCAGTTTCAGAAATTCCAGAAAAATGAAACTTGGTGGTTTTCTGGGTAGCCAGTTCTCACAAGTTTTTGAACCACCAGTTTTCAGAGGAGGTTCTCATGAAATGGTTATCGCAATTGTCATTTCCAAAAAAAAAAATCAAATTTAAATCTTAAAAAATGATCATTTTAATAAATAAAGTACACAAAAGAAGTACAATTTTCGATCTCTTTAACATTGGGATTCCTCACATTCATCTTTCACAATTTTCAATCTCTTCTCTTTCACATTCTCCTTCAAATTCTTCCAATTCCTCCTCAAAATTCTCCTCCCTCTTAATAAACTCTACAAAGCTAGATGCCTCCTTACAACCTACTTTAGGATTGTTCAGCCAATTTTTGCTAACAAAAATAAGCTTCTCTAAGTTTTCTGGTTGCAAACAACGTTTTCCAAAGTTTGTTAAAATGACAGCAAGTGAAAAAATATATGCTCTATCTCTATTTGAGAACTTACAATGCCAAATATTTGCCTTGCTAAAAGCCTTTCAATTTGAAACCTCGAATGATGTTTTTCCCACCATAACAAAGGGCTCTTAGTGTCCCTCACATCTACTTGAAATCTCCTAAAGTTCAACAATTCTTTAGTCACCAACTCTTTCACAAGTTCGTTGTTGTTGGTGGTCCATTCGGAAGATGTTTAATTTGCAATCATCATCTTTGTGATTTACAACATCACCAGATTCATTTTCTCCCATAGGATGTAGGTAATGGTAACACTTTAAAAGCATAGGATATAATGCTTTCACATCATATTCTTCCACATAGACACTCCTTTGTCCACACCCAACGTAAGAGGAGACAAGACAAAAACCTTTTAACCTTAGGTCTAACATCAAGGAGAGCATGTTATTAGCTTTTTTTTCTTCATAGCTTTTTAAGAATGTAAGAAAAGAGTCAAAAATCCTAGCAACCTCTTTTTTGATATTAAAGGCCAACATAGACAACTCAAATCTAACTTTTCCATCATCATCCATTAGAAGGTCAAAGGCTGGTTGTATTCTTGTTTTTTCATTCATCCTCAGACTCAAGGTTATAGAATAGTTTAGGGCATTAGACAAGAACTAATGACCACCTAACTAATTCAAAACATAAGCAATTACAACGGGTCTTAAACAATCAACAAGTCTGGTAGACATGCTAGGTAAAAGGAGGTGGGACACATCCAAAAACCCAAAAAATAGTTTGTCTCTTGTAACACATTATAATGGCTTCATAGAATAGCAAAACCTTTTGAAATAAAATGACTTTACTTGCAAAACTTGTAGGAAACAAAAAAAATGTTAATAATTGCAAAAGAGAGATCTTCAAATTACAAAAATACACAAGAAAAAAGTTTTAAAAAATAAAATTTACAAGATAAAAATTTAATATCATTTTGTTGATCAAAGATATAAGAAATTTGGAGGAAATAAAAGTTGATTTCAAATTTATCTCAAAAAGAGCTTGGAAAATTGACCTCCACCTTGAATTGACCTTGAAATCTTGAACTTGCAAAAAACAATTAGTAGGGGGGAAATATCAGTTTGCAAAAACAAAGCATCTAGTGCAAGCCAAAATGCAAGCAAGAAGCAAGAGATAGAAGCGAAAAGAGAGACAAAAATAAGAAATGAGAATCAAACAATATACAAAAACAAAAAACAAAAGACAAAAGCGAGAAGCGAGAGCCAAGCAAGAGTTGAAAGTGAGAAGTGAGAACAAGGCAAAAGTTAAAAGTTAGGAGTGAAAAACAAGAGACAAAAGGAAAAAATGAGAGATAGAAGCAAGAAATGAGAACTAAGCTAGAGCCAAAAGTGAGAAAAGAGAGAAAAAAGTGAAAAGCAAGAAGCAAAGAGCTAGGCAAGAGCTAGAAGCAAAACACGAAAGATAAAAATGAGAAGCGAAAGCTAAGCAAAAACTAGAAACAAAAAGCGAGAAATAAAAATGAGAAGCAAGAGCAAAACAAAAAACCAAAAATGAGAAACAAACGAGAAAGAAAAATGAGAAGCAAGAGCCAAGCAAGAACCATAAGCAGGAAGTGAAGGATACAAGCTAAACAACGACCCCTTAATTGGCTAGCCTTAAAACAACTAGGCCTAAACCTTAAACCTGTACCTCTAAAGCTAAACACGAAAGAAGGGTATTGGGAGATACCCTTCCTTGGGTTAGGTTTTTTGATTTTTGAGGTTGGGGGGAGGTCTCACTGGGCTGAGAACCACCGGTCAGGTTCTCACCCGATCTGAGAACCGGCGGTTTTCAGGCCGCCCCTGAGAACCGCCCAACACTGGTCTGTACTGCTGTAGTCTCTTACATTCCATCTTTTTTTTGGGGTCTTTTTTTAATAGTATTTTTTAGGTGATGTCTTGGACGGGAGTGGGGTACATGTGATCATCAACTGGTTTCACTTTGGGTTCTGTCAGTTGTACTGGTGATGTGAATCAATGGTGGGGAGAGAGGGGAGCACCAGTTACACCAGGGAACAAGCCCTGGTAGAACCTGTTACCCCTGGACAGAATGGCATCTTGCCTTGCCAGGCTCAAACTCATTCCTCCATAGAAAGGGCCCTTCTGTAGTACAATATCATAGATTCAACCATGCCTGTAAAAATCATTTGAAAATTGGTTCCTTATTTGTTCTATCATTTTGCACATTGATAATCATCTTTTGCAGCAATATTGACAAATCCATTATGGGCTCCTTCTTGCTACTATTATGCACTAGTAGCAATAATGATCAGACTGACATAAGATCAAAATAATGAATATATTTTCAGTTGTTCCTTTTATTTAATCTTGCAATTTTTTAATTTTTAAAAATCTATGATAATATGGATTTCCCATGAAATAATAATTTTCACTTTCATTAATATAGACTCCAAACTTTAATTTATCAAATTGTTTTTCTATGATTTGTGAGGTAGGCATTTTTAAAGGTTAATATTCGACCTGCAATTTTAAGTTCTTGTAGTCAATCAATCCCCACAAAAAAGAACTTGTTACAATTTGTGATGTCAAAAATCATTTCATGACAATTTGGATTTTACCCATCGTGCTGTTAAATGAGTAATATCTAATTACTGTAATGCCTTTTCAGGTTTTGGCAGTAATTAAATTATATTTTTTGGAAATGCCAAAATTTTTAGAAATGATCTATTTAGAGTGCATAAATTTCAGGAATTTATAAGGGAGGGAAAATACAAAAATTGATGAAAATTTGAGAGCCTTTTACTTTAGGCCAGTTCAGTTGGAGAACAAGTATTCGATAATTGACAACATTTCTCTATCCTATAATTCGGTGGAACATTATTATGTCTCCCCATTTTTGCAAAGAGACACAATACAAAATGTTGAAATAAAATCTCATTATGTTGAAGTGCAGAAAACTGTCAAAGAAGTTGACTATATTTATTGTCATATATATATATATATATATATTACTGCCAAACTAAAATGTACTATTATATGGCAATGGCAATACTTCTTGTTTTGTAATAATGTCATGCCATTTTATTTTATTTTTGTTGTTGTTTATAGTGTTTACTCATCATAATTTCATGTTGTTACAAATTTGGACATGTTTTTCATCATGACATGACAATTTTAAATCCATTCATGAGAAGGGCATGAAATTTTAGGATGAAATGAAGTTAATTAAAAAATAAAATAAAAATCATCTATAGTTTTATTTCATCCATGAAATGTAAATCATTCACAATTATATTTCCTATTTCAAAAGTCAATTCTTTCTTGGAGGGGGAGGGGATTTATTGCTTCTTTTTTGTTTGTTTGTTTGTTGTTGTTATTGCTATGTTCATGCAACTTGGCCATCATTGTTTTTGTTGAACTGTAAACATGTAAAAGCTATGACTTCTTTGCCTATGTACTATAGACTTCAATTATCTAGATGCACCTCTCCTGGGCTCACGTTCAGTAGTTTGTCTCATTGCTCATGCAGACTACGAACACGGTCACCCTGGCCAAGTTTGTGGCATGCTGACAGTACCAGAGGACAATCTGTCTTCCATGATTTACCTTTCGTCTAATGGACTCTCTGGTCCATTTGAAGTTTGTGGCATGCTACCAGTATCAGAGGACAATCTGTCTTCCATGAGTTACCTTTCGTCTAATGGACTCTCTGATCCCAAATGGACGTAAAATTGTAAACAGTAAACAGACTGACTGCATGAAAATTCTATTCTTAAAACTCTTAGACATCATTTTGACACAGGGTAGGAGGTACCTAATAATGTCAATCATTTTCTTTTCTTTTTGGGCCTGGGACAGAGACTATGGCATTGGATCCAACTTTTGGAAAGTTTTACCTTATTTCAAACCAAAGTTTCACATCAGGTGAACTGGTTTCTTTGGTGAAAGTGTTTAGATTGGAACGATTTTTTTTTTGGGTGTTCAAAGTGTGGACACAAGTAGGTAGATGTACAACATCTGACCTATTGGGCAGGGCCAGCGTGTTTGTGATGCCTTCTTGTCTTTTTTCGAAAAAAATAGCCAAATGGCGATACTAGGTAACCTACCTCAAATTTCTGATGAAAATACTTCTTTTTCTCCAAAAAAACAAAAAAATACAGTTCACCAAACTTTTCTTTCAGCCCTTTTTGAGGGGCGTGTCACCACAAGTTCTGTGTACTACTGGCATGCTGGCAATTTTAAATGATCATGTACAAAAGTGTCGCCAGTTAATGCGAAATCTGACTGAATATATTGTCTGGGGACGCTCGCCAGTATTGCTACACTACCCAAAAAAATGAAGAAAAAAATGACTTCCTTAATACCCCTTCCTAAGACTAGGGTACCAATCAAATCCAATGTTGCAATTATTAATTACTATAAGTACCCTTCAAGTTCCCAATGGGTTCCCTATATGTTCCCTATGTGTTTCCCAAGGGTGTTCCCAATAGCACCTGGCTTTAATCCCAAATGTTTTGCCCAAAGTCCTCCCCTTCTCACCTATATAGGTGGGCCCAAGGGAGAGAGCCACTCCATCTTTCCATAGAATCTTCATTTTTCAGGAGCCTCCATTGTTTCAAATTTTTATTGCGATGGGCCAATAAAATTGGCTCATTGCCATACAAAAAAAAGTTGGACTTGTGAGGCACCCCCAACTAGTTAATATGAAACACAATAAGTACCCCAGAAATAGGTACTTATTGGTTTGCAATAACTCTTCAGATTTGCTTCAAATTTCTCTTCATATTTCATCTTGTGTTCAACAAATTGGAAATTCTCCACAACACAATCCCCCCAAGCAAAATAAACAGTAGGAACACATTCCTTAGTGCTCCAGCTTTTTACCGGTGTGCACCTTTAGCATACTTTTAGGGTTTCTTGCTGGGATTTTGGAGGGTTTTAGGGCAATTGCCACCTGACTGGTGATGTTCACCTTGGAATTGTACCACCAAGAAATGTGGAGTTGGTGTTGCTAGGAAAGAGATTGCATTTGTGGCAAACCCCAGAAGGGAATTGCATTTTTTTGGATGTACTTGGGATGCCTTTGGATTGTGAGGAGTGAAATAGATAGCAATTTGCCAAGGGTTTGTTGCAAAGCAATGTCTTTATTGTGTGCAACAAGGTCTAACTCTTTTCCAAACCACAAAAGCAAGAGGAGCAGTTTTACAAACACATGGAGAAGAGGGAGGTTGACTAGGAGGCACTTGCCACTACTTGTTTGTGTGCACTCACAATTCGACCGTACCCATCAACAACTTTTGTAGTGCATTGCATTTTTTCCCAAAGTGAACCGAATAGAAACAAAGGCAACAATCATAGATGATGGCAATTGCAAACTTTCTTGTGTTGTTGTTTTTCTTAGTGTCTATGTGTTGCCTTCTTCTCATGGTTTGTTTGCCAAAAAATATTGACCCAATATCTTCGGAAGCAAATCAAAAAATTGGACACACTCTATGCAAGACACAATACCTTATATTGACCTCCATGTGTTCAAGCTACATGATATTAAAAGGATTTTGTTTTTGGTAATCCCTACATGCCAAAAAGGGAAAATGTGGATAGAGTTCTTTTTGGATCCTTCATCATGGTGGGATCACATACTTACAAGGAAGGTAAATGAACATCAAACCTCTCAAAGTTCACATGTTAATGGAGCCATAGCTTTTGTTGAAGTCAATCTCATTGCTCTTTCTTTGTTGTTATCTTACCCTAGTTAAAACTTTGATAAAAGATTTTGTTGTCAAGTCCTTTGCATTAGTGAAATAGTAATAGCAGGTTGAAGAAGGTACGTTAATGCAATATGCTAATGGGAGAAGGTTAGTGTGGCTTTCTTTGTTCTTATGTTATTTATGCTTAAAATGTGGGAAATACATGGTTAATAAGCTTGATCTTGATTTATGGTTGTAAACAAATGAAAAATATTCGGATTTCAAACACAAAACTAGTGGTAGATGGTGGGTGGTCTTGATAATCCACTAACCAAAATGAATCTGCATTTATCTTATAAGATTGCATAGTTTTATTCTTGTGGTTTCCTTTTTCTTTTTATCCATTATTTCAATTACTTGATAATTGTTTAAAGATCCATGTGTTAATTGATAGATCTCATTCAAGAGCCTTTTCCCAAGAAAACTTTAAATGTATTTGTAATTTTTTTAATTCCAAAAAAATCATTTTACAATGTGTACATGGTCAAATAATGCAATATCAATGTGGATGAATGTGGTTGAAAAAATTTGATGAATGTAAATGAATGTAATGGATGATGATAGATGAAATAATGTTATTCCATGAACTTATTTTTATATTCCAATTCATGGCCCATGGCTTAACTACACTCAAAGTTAATTTTATCACCACCAACTAAAGGTCATGCATATTGAGACATTTGCCCATCAAGTTAGGTATCCATCATGTTGTAACATTAAATCGTTTGTTGTCATTGTTGTGTATTGTAAAGACTTATCAAGTGGTAATGGTGGTCATTTCATTGTGGGAGTTGTGAAAAAAACTTTCAAAAGTCGAAGCACATTCCCTAATTCCTTGGGATTAGGTCCAAGTAATGAAAGCTTTGAAACACATCAATGGCATACCATTTGCTAGTAGAAACCCCTTGACCATGCACTTACACAAAAAGTAAACAACTTGGGTTCCAAGCCATTTTGCGTTACTAGCAACAATGAAATGTTGAAAAAAATGATTTGAGTTTTTGGAAATTAAGTTTCATTTGAATGAAAATATTGAAGGAATTTGTATAATGCAACTTGAATTGAATTAAAATTCCTAAATAGAGTCAAATTCAAATTCTTAAATGAAATTCAAATATATTGAATGCAATTCAAAATTCATTGAATTTAGATTGAATTGAATTGAACACAATATTTTTCTCGTTTAAATTAGTAGGGTTAATGTTTGAATTGAATTGAACTTGGTTATGAGAAAAGGTACATGTTAATTTGCCTTTTCATATCTATGTAGATGGGTTGATGAAAAGAGTGAAATAATAAAGTACTTATGAAATGTTTTCATAAATTTCCAAGTGATGGTCATATATAATGTCATGGTGATGACCACTAATGGACGTTATTTCTATTTGATCGAAACCAATTTTGATTATCATTGTCATTGGAATTTACATACTAACTACGGAAACTTTATGAAATAAAGTAACAAAGTCCATAGAGAGCTAAGAAATGGTGTGATACGTTAATTGGGTGTCCAATTGGGGTCATTTTGGGATGGTATGGGGAGACCGAATTGAGAAGTGGATTTGGAAATTCAAGGTTGGGATGGTGGGTAGGGGGAAAGAGGGTTGTTGAAAGGAATAAGAAATGATGAAATGTCAATCCAATATATGAAATATGACAACATGGATGAAACAAACCATTCTCAACAATGAAATACATCAAATAAATGAAACATTGTTCATGAACGAAATCACCCACAAACATGTGGTGGTGGGCATCTTTGATTGGCCCCATCACCAAAAACAAAGGTTTAATCAAGCTTTGGACACTCTCAAAATAGATACGTTGTAATCTCCTCCTTTCCTTTGAGGAGTTTATATAAGCCACAACGCTAGAACTTAGGGCAAAGGATATGGGATAACAAGGAATTATTTTGAACATGTTAAAAAAACATGCAAACTTGAGGAACATGTTAGGAGCAACAAAAATCCCACACCATCACCCTCCCCCCCTCCCCAAAAAAAAACCAAGGTCACCTGGGTGCATGTTGCCTCACTTCATTGGCCATGAGAAATGTTTTTTTGGCTTAAATGTGTTCTTTTGCCATTTTTTGGCCTAGGCGAAGAGCAAGGGCATGAACTATGGGTGCATACATATGCATTGTAAAGTTGGTATCCATGTGATTTGAAGGATAGAAACACAATTTTGTCCAATTTTGACACATAATATGCACAAACAACATCCATGTGGTAACCTTCACTAATGTCATTCACTTTCAGTTTATGTCCCTTAATCTCACAATTTCAATTGCATTGCTGAGTTTCATCCATTTTCATCACTATCTTTTTATTTAATCAATTTCATCCATCTGATGAAGTTCAACCCCATGATCCAATTTCTGTTTTTGATTGAGATAAAATTTCATTCATGTCATCAAGGTCATTTAAATGTTTTTTGTTTCATCCATGCATTCAACTTTGTCTAAATCATGAATTGATTCCACCCATGTCATTTAGTTTCATTCACACGGTTGTATCATTGAATGTCATCCATTTCATCCCATGTGAGAACTTTCATCCCTTTCAATTTTATCCAACACATTAATTTCATCAAACTTCATCCATGTGAAAACTTTCGTTCACAAATTTCATTGACATCGTGAATTTGATTTCGTCCATCAAACTCATTTTCATTTTATGTTTCATTTGTGTGTTCAATTTCATGTATATGGTGAAATCTTTCCGTGTTATGAATCCCATGGATTTGGAGGCTTTGATATGTGTCGTTTGGAGAGTTTTTATCCAATTCGTCATTTTCATCTTTGTTGTGGAATTCATCCAAATCTTTGCTGGTGAAATGGCCCAATTTCATCCAAGTGCACTAATTTTCATTCCCATGGTTCAAATTTGCTCAATAATTGTCATCAATTTTAGATTTGGTCACATGAGTCAATTTCCTTTCATTCATATGCTCAATTCTATCTAATTTCCTTTCATCCATGTGATTCAGTTTGGAAAAATAAAATAAAATAATTATCTTGTTTAACTCTAGCAGCCTTTTTCTTTATTATTATTGGCAAAATTTTGTCAAAAAGCGAAATTCAAAATTCAAAATTCAAAAATGAAATGATTTTGGAGGTTTTCAATCGCCATAAATAAGCGTTTAAAAATTAGCAAAAATCACTGAATTCCTACATTTGGTTTTGAGTGTGTAGCCAAAGATATTAAAGGAGGATCAAAGTTTTGCACTTTGTATATGGTTTATAGCCAGAATTAACTAAATCTTCCTGAGGATGATTGCCACGTTTTCTACATCTTCCTATCGACAATTGCCATTTTGGCTAAAAACAAATTTTCTTTAAAAAATTTAAAAAAAACATTGAACTATAATGCAAAACCATAGTATTACATTGGTTGCGCCATCAAATTACCTCTCCTTTAGTTACCTCAAATTTGCTAATTATGTGAAATTCTTTCTAATTAACATACCCTAATTTCCTTTACCCAAAACTCAAGGGATGTCGTACGGTCAGATACCAATCTTATGACAATTTTTTGAAGTATGGTCGGGGGTGACTATCGTATGACAATTTTTTGATCGATCATTTGATCGGCAAGATTTGTGACTGAGAGACCGAGTCTTCTTTGCTCGAAAGTGTCGGTCTCGTACAAATCATGGAAGCCGATCTCAAAGAAAAAAAAGTGACGGAAAGGGGGGCTGGGGGGGCAGAGGGGGTGGGGATATTGGGGAACGAACGAACTTTTTTATTAGCACCTGGGATTTTCACCCAAGTAATTTTCCGGAATAGAACCCACTTGGTCAGTTTAAGATTATTCTAAAATATTACAAAAAAATTCAAACTAATATTCTGATTTAAAGTTAAGGGGCTAGCAGGCTTATTTTTTTCCATATCGAAATTTTGGCGAAACTTAACAAAAATTTAGAAAAATTAGTCGAATTTACTCTATAAAACAGTAATTTCCCAATTTATTTGTCGAAAAATAGCGAAATTTCGCCCAAAAACAAAAATACGAGTTATTAGTTGACGAGCAAAACCTAAAGGATTAAAATTTTTTAAAAACAAATTATGGTGCCCATTGAAAACCCTTAGTCTTCAAACATGGGCTCCTCCTGATCAGGCTTTCTTTTATTGGCGAAATTCGAAAATCAAGTGATTTTGGAGTTTTCCAATCGCCAAAAGTGCGGGGAAAAAGGTAGTAAAACTTGCCCAGATTTCTATACTTTGTTTTTAATTTATAGCCGAAATATTGAAACATAGATGGTTAACGATTTGTATTTCATATTTGGTTTATAGCCATATTTGGCTAAATGTTACCAGAGACTATCACCACTTTTTCTACACCTTACTATGGATGATCGCCACTTTGGCTACAAACCAAAATTCCTGAAAAAAAACACTGTTCCTGTTCAGTGTTTTACCCACCCCCCCCACCAAATTCTGTCGTCTTTTCAACCAAAAAATTTGGTAAATTTTTGGAAATTTTTGTTTTTCTAGTGTAAATTCTGCTAATTTTGCTAAATTTGTGAAAAAAATTCACCAATTTTTCAATATCGAAAAGCTGGGAAAACGAAAAACCCCTGCCCGTGATCCCGCTAGCCAAAAAATTTGGTGCAAAATTTTGCCAAATTGCCACAAAAATCCAAATTTCTTTTAATCTATTATTCTTTAAAATAATTCGCCATATTTAGACTTTTTGGCCTGAATTGTCAGAATCCTATCTCAGGCTGAAACAAATAGAAAGAAAAGAAAAGAAAAACAATTCAACTTTCATACTTTGAAATAGCCAAATTTGGCTAGATCTCCTTTTGGTTAAACACAACCTATGTTACCTATAGCAGAAATTTGGGGAAAAAAAAAAAGAAAAAAAAAACCCCTGGATCCCAACCTTTGTTTAAAAAAATAAAAATTGTAAGCCTTGAGAAAATCATTGGGCTCCGTTTTTAAAAAAAAATATTATGAAAATTCCACAAAATTCACAAATTAAAAAATAAAATCATAAGAGTCTGTTTGGGCAGGAGCGCTGACTTTGTCCACGCATAATAGCTACCTATCCAGATCCCGTCCCACGCTCTTGGCCTTTCGATCGAAGTACCGTTAGAAGGGAACCTGGATCGGGACGTGGAGCTCCAAACCCTTTCTTCTCGGGAACAGCTTGTGTTGTGTTTTGCTGCGTCGTTGCTGCCGTTGCAGCTCTCGAGAGCTTCTTGCGAGCTTTTTTTTGTTGTTGTGTGTTTCTGACACATAATGGGGGATCTTAGGTGCGTTGTTACTGGGGGAAGAGGATTAGTAGGCCGGCATCTGGTGCTGAAGCTTCTTAAGGAAGAGAAATTTTCAGTAACGGTGGCGGATATCGGCCCGGAGATCGAAATTTGTGCGGAGGAGGAGGAGGAGGGCACACTCGGCGTGGCTTTGGAATCTGGAAAAGCTGAATACGTCTGCGTGGATGTCCGATCCAAGAGGGAGCTCGTTGAGATTTTCAGAGACGTGGCTGTGGTGTTCCATACTGCGGATATGGAGTCTTTTGTGGATAACTTCCAGCTTCATTACGACGTGACTGTCTCAGGGACGCGTAACGTGATTGACGCCTGCTGGGAGTGCGGAGTCAAGAAGCTCATCTTTGCAAGCTCTGCTAACGTTGTGTTCGACGGCGTCCATGACATTGTGCATGGCGATGAGTCACTGCCAATTCCGGATACTCATCGTGACTTTGCCTCTGACACCAAAGCGCATGCAGAAGCACTGGTGCTGAGCGCAAACGGGAAGCAAGGATTACTCACTTGTGCTCTGCGACTGAGCGGCGTCTTCGGGCCTGGAGACAATCTAGGCGATATCCCTGCATTTGCTGCCAGTGCAAGAGCTGGTAGACTGAAGTTCGTCGTTGGAGATGGAGAAAACATGTTCGACTGGACGTACGTGGAGAATGTTGCGCATGCTTTTCTATGTGCTGAGCGCGCTTTGGTTCCTGGTGACGATGCTGTTGCCGCCGCTGCTGGTAAAGCTTATTTCATCACAAACTTAGAGCACGTAAAGTTCTGGGAGTTTGTGTCCAATGTCGTTGTGGAGCTCGGCTATACGAAGCCCAAGTACCACCTTCCAATCGGAATAGTGATGCCGCTTGCCGCGGCAGTCGAAACTGTCATGAAGCTGCTGGCTCCGCTCGGAATAGCGACGCCGTTCAGCAATTATACTCCTTTCCAGATGCGCTTGCTGACTGCAACAAGGACTTACAATTGTAGTAGAGCTATGCAGCTTCTAGGGTACAGGCCGGTGGTGTCCCTCGAGGAAGGTATCTCACGAACCGTTGAGTGGTATCCTCATCTGCGAGCAGACGCTCCAGATCCTGAACCCACAACCAGCTGCAAAGCAGCTCGGGGGCTCTCCAAAACGCATGCGTTCCTGGGTGGTAACAGATTGGCAGATTTGTTGTTGTGGAGAAACAAGAAGCAGAGTTTACGAACCCTCGTTGCTCTTCTCTTCACTTTCTATTTCTACTATGCATCAGGTTGCACGTTGATCTCTCTTCTGACCAGATTACTACTCTGGAGCTTGGTTATTTCTTTTATATACAGCCGCTTGCCAGATCCACTATGGGGTATCTCACTTCCAAGGATTCCACATAGCTTCTCGCTCCAGCTCTCGAAAGAAGCCACACAGCAGATAGCACACACATTGACATCTGTGTGGAATTCAGGCTTGAGTGTTCTCACAAGAATCGCTGAGGGCAAGGACTTCATATTCTTTATACGGGTGCTACTTGTGTTGCAATTTTTCAGGCTTTTTGGGAGGTACTCCTTGAAGAGCTTTTCATTGATTAGCTTGTATTTAGTGTTTAGCCTCCCCTTTGTCTATGAGCAGAATGAGGAGGAGTTTGAGAAGCTCTGGGAGTTGATATCAGAGGCTATTAACTCATACTGGGGGCTCGTCGTGCCCAAGCTACCAGGCAGTATCCAAGACTGGTTGAAGCAGAAAATGTAGCAGTATAGTATATTACTTCACCAAACTTCTGGTTCCTTCCATGCAACAAATTACCAGGTACTTTGGGCCTTAAATGCCCACCTTTTTTTCTTTTTGGTGAATACAGTTTTGATGGCAACGACTGAGTCTTGTAGTTGAGGCAGATATAGAAATGCAAGGAGATGGCATGGTGACCCTGCACATCCATGTGACAAATGTATCTTCATTGCAGCGGCCATTTCTATCTTCTGGTATCTGTGGATGTGCATCCCCTGACCTCTTGAGAAGCAACTGGGCAGTAGTAATATGCAGTCTAGATACGAGCAGAGGCTGTGCTTTCTTTCGCTGTGACAGAGCCAGTGCCCTGATGATGCCTGCAAACCTTCCCCCAAGAATCCATGATGAAACCTGACTGTACAAACATGGGAACAAAATGCTATTGCATTTTAAAGGCTATAGCAATGGTGAACTTCACCATAAATCACAAGTTTTCAGCCTCTGAGGTATCTTTGTCTCATTTGCAGTGATCTATCTGCCCAGATAAGGCTGAAAGGTGCAATTGAACATGGGCTTGAGTAATGTGGATCACTCCATGTTGATATCAGGTTTTAGCTAAACATTGGCTTTATATGTCAGGGGACATTTTCACTCTGCAGTGAACTATTGGAGAGAGCAGGAACACGACCATCTCTCTCTTCAGGGAATGGAAACATTTTACAGTTCTAGTGCCTGAGGAGGTGATACAAAGCTATACTTGGCTCTGTGTTCAGAGTATGTAGCTATTAACCTTATGTTGGACATGCAACATTCTGAATCTTTGAGCTTTGATGTTGTTGCTAGATGTCAATTGCTGCTGCCTTAATTTAGCTTACCAGGACACCCTTCAGCTTTGCTGAATCTCTTGAGCTTCAGCACATTTGAAAACTACAGGATCCTTAACAAGGGTTTCATTATGGGTAGCATGAAATAATTATGTTCTGTTGATTTGACTTCTGGGTACAGTCTGAGAGTCATTGAATCCTTTGTCCAGTTGTGGGTTTCTCTTATCCCACTGTTTTTTGCTCCCTGGACACATTATGCAGCACACATTGTCTCTAATCCTCTGTTGTGACAGTGAACATGTGTCCTACAAGTAAGCTGTGTTGGTTTAGGCAAAAAGGAAAACTTATTTACAATGCAAGATGCAGTTTCCCTGCTATGTGGTCTTACAAGAGCTTTCAGTGCAGTTATGCTTTGCAGATGGGAGGCACATGGATGTACTGCAGGCTGTGTTGGTGGGCCTGTGAGCCCTCTTATCCTTATGAATTAGTTTCAACTTAGGCTTAACTTCCTTCCATTCATCTTATAAACATAGTACATGATTTCTTATAGAAGAGTGTAGTCTCAATTCTACTCTGTCGCTGAGTCCTAGTTTAGTCATGACCAACATACATCCTTGATGTATTGTGAAAAGATGCATCTTGGATTAGCGCTAACCATAATAGCTTACTATTAAGACAAGGAGGAGTACAATCCTTCGCTCATTAAGAGCAAGGTGCTCATGGTGAGCTCTTTGTCATTACTCATTGCTGTATAAACTCTGTTTTTTTGAGTAGCAGTGCTTTCCCCTTCATTGGAATATGCTACCACTAAATCAAGGAATTATACTTTGGCATTTGTGCTTGATGCATTGAGCAAGGATCATCCTAGCCCATAATTGATCATGTTATTGTTGTCACGAACTTTTCTGACAAGGACAAACATGAAACAAAAGGATTTCTCTTCCAAAAAGTTCACATTCTTTAAGTGCCTGGTAGAACCTGTCACCACGTGACGGAATGACATCTTACCCTACTGACCGGGTTTGACACTCCTGGATGGAGCAGGGTCGGTACCACCAGATGGAAAGTCGCTTGGCCCTACTGGGCTTGACACATTCCTATAGGCCAGAGTAAACCAGCACTCATGAAGGATGGATGGTAAGTGGTCAGGAAATAGTTTTCTATGGGGTTCTACTTGGTTACTTAGCCATGGTGGTTAGCTGAGTTGCTTTTATTACTACCTACTGCAAGTGATCGGTCAGAAGATAAGTAGTAAGTACAGCCCTTACCTACCTGCTGACCGATCACTTGCAGGTACGGAATAAACTTGTACATAATAAACTCTATGCTGCATTCTTCACAGTCACCTGTTTTCCTACCTATCTACCTATATATGTAGAACCTTCTTCTTACAGAATGGGTTACCAAGGTGAAACCTGATATTAACTCTATTGAGGTTCATCCACAACTGAGTCATAACAGGGATCCTGGATGGTGGGTGCTAGTTTGCTCTGACTGGTGTAACAAGCCCTACCAGGCGCATTCGATAGTATGAGAAAAATGCAAAGGGCTATCCATCTTGTCTGTGAATCCCACTATAAGAAGTGCAAGGCCTTAAAACATATGCAAGTTTTTGTTTAGCATAAAACCCAGAAAATCATGATACACACTGCTTGATGACAAGTAATGCATATCATGTTTTCTTATGGGTAGCCATCCATATGTTGTGGAAGTCAAATGCAACCTAATTGCCAGGATCAGTTGTTGTAGACGTTTGTGCCAAAGAAATTAATACTCAACAACTTAAAAGATTTGTTATTTAGACTGATGGAGGGATGCATCTATGGACTAACCAGCAAATCAAATCATCAGTACAGACTGTTCCATTTAGGAACTTGCACCGCATGGAGCCTGGTACTGTGAGATAACAAATGCTACCAGGGTCAAATGCTACCAGGGTTAACCAGTGTTACAGACCACCACCAGTTTTCATATCCATTGATTCACAGAACTACAGTGTTTCTCAGTAGGGAGGATACTATTCTCAATGGTGAGCTCACTGAAAAATTGTGGTAATCCAGACACAAAAGTGTGGTCCATGTGCTCCCATCTCTACTTTTTCTTGAAATAAAGTAATACCATTGGACCAACAAAAATGAACTTTGACTTGGACCCAAATGAAGCTCTCCCTTCTAACAACAATTGGATTTGCAATTGAGGAGATCTGGAAGTAAATCTATTGAATTATGTGCCAAATTCCAATGTAGGTTTGGGAGCACAGCAATTGGGAGCAAGTTTGGTTTTGAATTATTGGCAATACAAAGACATGTTTGTTTCTCCAATTGAGAACTGGCATTAGTTAATCTATTCAAACATGGCACAGCAATGCCGGGGGCAAGTTGCATTGCTAGTTGCACACAGTTGATGAGTTTTAGTCAGAGATTATTGTTGAGGTCTATCGTGACACAAAGTTCTATTGTTGAGAAAGCCTGCTCAAGAACAATACTGCCCTTTTGCATTCAGAGAAAGGTTGGGCTGGAAGGTCCATCTTTCTTGGCACTTGGAATGGAAAGGTTTAAGTAGTGTCTACCCTCTGCTAGATTCTTTCCCTCACCAAATTTTTTTTTGTGAATAGAGTAACACTTCAGTTCAACTCAATCCTTTGGCAAAGCATTTAAAGCAGATATTTTCCATATCAAACACTTCACTCACAGTTGCATGACAAAATGAGACCAGAAAACATAACTCACAATTTAAACCTTCTGTCAATTCTCAACAGTGGATAAGTGAGAATACCTCAGTGCACCTTGAAGATGGAATTTCCCATGTTTCTGAAGTATCATCCTGCCCTAGGAATTCTCCATCAACTGTCAATGAATCTTGCATATGAAATTGAGGTCCTTTTCTACTTGGCAATCTCTCCAACCGTGCAGGCTCCTGGGGGCAGGCAAAAAAATTATCTCAATAAAATGTCATTCATTGATAGAAAAGCCTCAAACAAAGTACCATAGACCAGATTTATCCACCACATTTTGGTCAAAAGAATGAAAACAACCACTGCCCACCTTTCTCTTTGATGTCCATGTTGATGGTGAACTTGAACTTTGAGAAGTATATGTCTGAAGCGATCTTCTACAAACCTATTTCAAAAGGTGCCATATCAATGGGTCCCAAGACACTGTTCTACAAATCTAGTTGCCATAGAGGTATGACCTAAGGATGCTACTCCTACATATACGCAGGCAGTCAATGAGAACTCTATTGCTCATGAACCTGAAATCCCTGCTCTGGCTCTTGGCTGAAGATGCCTGGCCAAATGTTGGACAATGGAAGAATGCAAGTTGAATGTAGCATGTAGCTGCTTAGCAGTGGTCCCTATCCAACGTTCTGTGAGCTCAAGTGGAATTCCAGTGCAATCTGCCGCTCCAGAGTCTTTCATAGTCATCCTTATCTCTCCAAGAAGCTCTGTCATCTCAGTTTGCACCTTGGCATCCTCTTCCTGGCAAAGCACACGTGACATGTGTAAAAAAGAACCCAAAAAACCAAAAAAGTGGTAAATGATCAACATGCTCTAGGACATGCTTATTCCAGTACATGGCAACTCAACAACTTGATTTAACTTGCCTGTGCTGCTGTGACTTCAGAAGAGGCAGTCTCAGAGAATAAATGTCGGTTGAGGAAGAGGGCATGAATCTTCTCATTGAGCACTGTTTTGGATTGTTGAACTACTAATTTTGCTTTCTTTCTCCCAGTCAGTTGCTCCTCAGATATAGGTCTTTGCCTGTTTGCCCTGATTTCTTGAGCATTTCTTGCCTGTTTCTTCTCCAGTGTTATTTCCTTGTCCTGCAGAACAGATAATGTATCACTGACTTTAAAGTAAACTAATCCGGGGAACACCAGGCTTCACAAGTTGCTTCAAAGGGTTGGACTTTCACCTTTCTGATGCCATCTGATGTCACTGCAGCAGAAGTCAGTTGATTTTGAGTCATTTGATGTGAGGGTGCCTTAATCTGGAGTTTTCTTATGGGGGTCTCTACAAGTGTCTTTGCTTTTTCCACTACTGTGGCTGAGGCAATCAGAACATTGGCAGTTGTTTTATCTGCAATGGCATGGAGCTCAGGAGGTTCAGCAGAGCTCCTCTTAATGAATGTTCTCTTTGTATGGCTTCGCCGTTTCTTCACTTCACCAACCAACTCTGCTATCATGGTCTTTGCCTCCTGAACCTTGAAGTTTCTGATACCCACAGCCATATCAAAGAGTTGGTAAAGAAGCTCACGATTGCTGTAGTAGGGCTGATGATGCTTCTCATAACTTGGACTCATTGATGGAATGCCCGCTTTTGGGTTCTCCAAAACAATCCTGTTTTGATACAATGAAGAGAACGACTCAAACATCCTCTCAATTTGGATGTGAACTCCAGACACAAATTAGCAAGATATTTAGACTTCATGGTAAAATGATCATGTGTGGTTCTACCTGTTTTCTATACCATTGTGGATACTTTCTTAAGAGGGCAGGTTAGCAATATTGAGAGTGGAGACTGTACCCACCTTTCATCTTTAACCTCCAAGTTGTTGGCATCCTTCTGTGGACAAAACAGAGGAGTATCCACTATGTGTCAGACACACTTGCAATCCTAATTGCTATTTGAGAACTCAAATTAATAGTTTAAGAGACCTGAACACATTCCCACAGCATTCACCTATAGTTGCACTTACACAGCAAGTGACCAAAGTAATAGTAAGCTCTGTTTTCTCTTCTAGTAATAAAATGAGGAACTTACCTTCACACCTGGAGACTTCATCCCTAGGAACCCTGAACAAGAAGGAGCTCCACATTGACACTGGATCTTAGCACCCCTGTACCCTAGAAAGTTGTAATTGCATGACAGTTCTGTGCCTGCTGTAATATCCTTGAGCGCAAAGAGACCAATTCCAACCTCTCCAGATATTCTGCACTTCCTTGCCATACAGTTTGGCTCACTGCAAGGGGAACAGACATAGGCAGTGAATACCAAGACAATGAAGCACATTCCCTTCAATTACACGATGCAAGGTGACTGCTATTCACTGTTGTGCTTGAGGGACGCAAGAAGACACTTACCAGGAATGATTGATGAAGCGAGCCACACTGCCTTTTCTAGTTGCATCAATGAACTCCAATCCATCCAGAGAGATTATGTACTTCTTCACCCCTTACACACACATATCAGGCTTCTTCAGTTGGACACGAATACATCCATAATCAAATCAGTCTGCTCTCTAATAAGGGTTGAACCCAATCACATACTGTCCTTATGAAAGTAGCTTTTGTCATGTACATTACACTGAATATAGCTTGGGGAACTCATCAATTACCAGAAGAGTGATGAGTTCACTGCAAGAACGATTGCAAGGATGAGATTAAAAAATCAGACAGCTACAGAATAGAGAAACACAAACATACCTGCTTCATTATAAGCACGTGCACGTGATTCAGCATCTTTGTCAGATAAGAGCTCTCCAGGAAAGTCAATTACAAACTCCCCTTCCTGCTTCCCTCCAACCCTAATCATGTGACTGCACAATCTCTTGGACACACCATTGAATCCAAGCATACTAGCCACACAAAATGCAATGCATGTAGAAACATACATCTAAAGAGATAAGATAGATTGATGAAGTTGCAGAGAAATCTCCACAACAACAATTAAAGGTAACACGACAATGACTGCAGTCATAACCTCATGAGAGTCACTCACAAAGTGACAGACCATCACCTTCATACGTACATCTAAAGTGGAATACAGTCACCACAAATGTGGGAAACTTAGTGCAGGCAAAAAGTAAACTAGTGGGAAGATTACCAATAGCAATGACAAACAATCAAGAAAGAACGTAAACAACTGGAAACAAAGAAACCAAACAGAGTCATTGATACAAATTTGGATCAGTTTCTACCAGTGTCAACCATCTTGTTTAGAACTCATTAGCTGCTTCATATTCCCCACTCACTTTACTATTCTCAACCACACTAAATTCATGAGACTGTGTTTGCTGGTAGTACCACTTAGCTAAGAGAAGAATTTGACATGCACCAAAAGAGGACCAAAATTGGCAAGCAGAATAGGAACAAAACACTGATGGAATAAAAATAAAGCAAGCAAGAAGTGACCAATTGGGCTCTGATGGCTCTCAGCAAAAGGAACCAGGACGACATCTTTACATTTTAGATAAATAAATGCCTGAAATGCAGAGGGCAAATAGTCATTGGTATGTGTTTTGGTTCTTGTTTCAATTTATCAAGGTTCAAAGAACAAAGAAACATGTAGTGGCTGTCAAGTCTGGTGAACTGAGCATTCAACTGATTATGATAATATCCATGACTGGTCCTCTTGGGCACAGAGATATCAATGTGATTGCAAAGAGAAACTCCACAAAAGCAAGTCAGGTAACCAAAAAAATGCTGCATCAGTTCCAGAAAAAGCAAAACAAACATAACAAGAGTGAGTGTCTGATACCTGTGAGTGTAACCAAGTATCAGACAGTCACCTTCATCATGAATGGCAGTGACTACCTGCCATTACTCACAGTGGCTTCATTGGCTCCCCAAAGTGAGCATAAATGAGTCAACAATAACCTGATCAAAACTCATGGCAAACAGTCATACAAAATTTTTCCTTTTGAGCTTATGTCAAATTTCCAGAAGCAATGGGAGGAAGTGTGATTCAGCTAGTACCCAAAGAGAAGGCCAAATAAAAAAGTCAAATACTATCCTCATTCAAGCAACAACAAGCTTGGCAGGGTAAGCTTCATTTCATTCTAGTTTGCCCCTTTACAAGCAAGCATCTAAGCCAAAGGCATAGAGAGGCCTAACTGAAGGTAGTGATTGTTGTGCCCTACAGAACCCTGGACATACTTTTCAAGCACACAAACAGTGACTACTTTTGGACACAAATAATATGAAAGAAACAGAATTTGGCCAGATTGTCCAGTTGAGGTGAAGTGCAACTTGAGGAAATCTGTCAAAGAGATTTCTGTTGAGTGAGAACTTGATTCAAGGAGAGCTGAATCTTCTATATCAAAACCCACTACATAAGGTTACTGAAGAGATGATCAATCCCAATCTAGCTCACAAGCAAGAAAGATAGAAGTTAGCCCAGAAAACAGAACAAGTACTTATCTATGAGATTACAGAGACCACAACAACACTTTGAAGGGTACCAAGACACTGGGTGTAGTCAAGAAAACAAAAAACTTTGAGCCCCAAGAGTAAACAACAATCAAACTATTTTGTATAGAGTGGCACATAATTTCCACACCTTGATATCCTGATCTGCAAGTAGGCCAACAATGGCTTGTCCTTCTGTCTTAACTGGTTTCACTTTTGCATAGTCACCACATTGCTGAAATTGTTGCAACCAAAGAACACAACAACAAATCTCAATGTTTGCAATCACACAACAACACATGTCATGAGCATTTCTCGCTGCCTAAAGCTGCTCATAGATTCAGAGATGGCAGAAATTCACAAATGAACATCTCTTCTTAGGAACCTCAACGTTCAGAGCATCACAAGCATTGAGAAAAAAAACACTAGACCTATTCCAATCACTGAGAATCTGACCTCCTTTTGGAATGGCTTATTGGAGGGGCCATGGCTAGGTTTGTTAATGTCAGGGTTCCTCACTGGATTTGACCATTGATTGCCACTTTGAGCTTTGGGTTCACCCTCTTTGATTGTGCAGTCACCAACTGCAATGTTGTCCTCCTTCTGTTGCACATGCCTACACATGCCATTCATTGATGCTTCAAAAGAATCAATCAAAATGCTGCTGCCATTGTGCTTTGCAGAGACTACAAATTCTGGACATGCATACATACATACATACACACATTTTGTTGCAGAAAATGATATCAACAATCTGCTCATGTAGCTCATCAAACATGGTGTTTAGAAGATTTAGTAAGAGAGGAACACCACCATCTCCCTCTCCTGGCTTTGTGAAAGAAGTGTTGTTTCTACAAGATGCTGCTGCTGCTGAAGGTGGTTTTGTTTACCTTGACAATGGCACATGCTTCTTCTCACCCTCCATCATCATCTCAATAGAATCCTCGACTTCTTTCTTGACTGTCTCCACTGCGGTTTGCATTCCGACACCAAGGGTTTTTTTCAGCACATGTTTGCCCCACGAGCGAGCACTTGTTCTCTCTCACTGGGCTGCTCAATCATCAGCTGTTTCTTACAGGTGCCGGTAGGTAGATGATCATCAAAGGTCTGCACGCTAAACCGCTACCATCCTCAAAACATCCTCTAGACTTTCAAGCAAAACCTTCAAGTAAAACCTTCAAAGCTTCCTGAATTGCAACAGAAAAACTTGGAAAACAACAACTCTGGCAGTCTTCTTGCACTGATTTTGCTCACTAGGTGCCTGTACACTTTCCGGGAAGTGCACAACTAGCTGTAATGATGCTTCTTCTTCCGTCATCAAACTTCTGGCTGCCGGTTGCCAAGAAGAAGAGCAAGCCTCTTGTTGCAGCGACAAGAAACAGTTACAAAGGCCAATAGAGCCACTACCATAACTGTTATTGTTCTTCTTGTTCATCATCATCATCATCTTCTTCGTGCCAGCATCTGATGCAATCCATGGAACAGCAATTCCTTTCAAAGAATCCGACAAGGAAGAAACGGATGCAAGAGAAAGGTAAGCTCATACCTTTAGATTTCTCGGCAGAAGCAATCGTGTTGTTGTTGTTGTTGGAGTCTTGTGTCGGAAACAGAATTGGCAAGTTCTTCAAGCGATCAAAGACGCCCCACCGAGCCACACTTCCACTCCCGCCACCTCCTCCCTCATGCCAATCTCTTGCCCCTGCCATCTCTTCTCTCTGCCAACCAGTTGCTGCTCCTGATGATCACACAAGGGTCTTATCAGATCTACACCGTTGTCACCAGTTCGTTATTCCTTCGAGACAAGGGAAGATCTGATGCGCTCGCTCGCGAGGCTTTCCGGATTCTCTAGAAAGAAAGAGAACTCCGATGGCTTCTTCTTCCTTCTCTACTTTCCGCAAGACAAGCCCTGAACCCTAGTCTCCGCCTTGAAGAGTGTCTACAACTCTCTTCCCTCTGGTTCTCCTTCTTCCTCCTGTTGCGTTTGCTCCACGAGGACCGTGGTGGATTTTCGGCAGCGGCAAGTGGGCAGATGGATTGAATCCCTCCGGACGTCTTCGTCTTCACAAGCTTGTTTGTTTGTTTGTTGGCTTGTTTGCTTTGTGATTGCGATTTCAGAGTTCCTTGAGTGCTACAATAATGCTACCAAAGCAGTACCGCTACTGCAGCGTGTGCCGGCAGAACCACCAACAAGGAAATGGACACAAGTACAGCACGAAGCACAAGCAGAGGTTGACGCAACTGCTGTCTAAGGCATACAAACGGATCCAAGAGATTAGGGTTTTCCTCCTCAACAACAACAACGTCTCCTCGCGCTTGCAGCCCCCGCAGGAAGATCATCAACAACAACGCAAGTTCTGGTGCCACTTCTGCGAGCAAGAAGTAGTAGAAGAGAAACAAATCTCCTTCATGTGGTAAGGTTTTTTTCTTCGTCACAGAATCAGTAGTGATGCAATGGGTGGTTCCCAAAACCCTGAGAATTTTTCTTGTCAGTGTTTCGATTGCAACTGTTGCAGGATTCTGGTTGCTTGTTCTTTGTATCTTAGGTCTGCAATTTTGGATGAGATCAACTCTCAAGTAACAGCAGCTTTTGGAGATATCAAATCATCATAGTAAACCTTGGTCAAGCTTTCGGGTGTTGCAGGGGAGATGTGATTCAGCATCTGGCAAGTGCTGAGCATGTTGCGGCTGTAAAGGCCTTCTGGTCAGAGCATGGAGCTGATGTTGCAAAGAGGCATCTTTATGTGATTTCAGAAGAAGATCTGGAAAAGGTGGGAGATGGTGGATTCTTGAAGCGCATTCCTCATTGTAGTAGGGGCATCATCATTGTTGGTATATGTTTTCTTTGCTTTGAAAAATGTGTCAAAATCTGGAGACCTTATTTATTTATTTTTCTTGTGGTGATGATGCCAGTGGAAAGAGGCGTGTGAGGTGCCAATAGCAGCAGCAGCAGCAGCAGGAGAGGTGAGGAACAATGGCAAGGAGCGTGTTGAGACAAACAATATCCATTCTAATATGGCCCATTTCTCTGAAGGCCTGTTTAAACTAGAAAGTAGGCAGAGTGTTTCTCTTGTTGCTTCCATAGGTACTGTTCAGCCTTTATCAGTCCTTACACTTGGAAGCCTCCAGAATCATGGCTCAACGGGTACTGGAAATTTCTGTGCGGCTACAGTACATGAGCATCAGCCACGGTCCTCAATGTTGGGTGCTGAACAGGTAACTGTAAATCAGCAGCATGGGTTTGTTGGGTGGTTGTTGTGAGAGTGCTTCAGATATGAGTAGCAGAGCTCTGGGACAGATGATAGTTAGCAATTAGCAATCAGTTGGCTTCTAGTTCCCTTATGGCTACCTTCCTCTGTAATGAAGTCTTACAGCTCTCAAGCTTTCTTTGTGCTGCATTTTGGACACTCAGAGAGAGAAAGAAACCTAACATGTGTGCCCTCCAGGTTCCAAATGATGGGCAGCTGCAACCTATTCTTTCTCAAGGCAATTTGAAGCCTTTTGTTTCTTCTGGGTCAATTGCAGTATCTTTGCAACAGACACAATCTGCTTCTGGTCTAAGTAAGCTGACATTTTCTTTGTTCTGTCATTTTGACTCTTGATACAATAATGCTTCCACAGTGTTTTTTCACAAAAATCAGCTTCCTTTGTGTCCCTGTTTCTTGCAGATCTGACTTCCGTTTCCTGTCCCCCTGCACAAGCAGGAGAGGGTAATGTACACTCAGGGGCTACCCCTCCCTGGCTGAAGTCAACTGATTATGGACAGGGGTTGAGTGCCAACACCAACAAAACTCTCCTTTCTTCAACCCAGGAAAGGCGGCTTGCACGCATGAGGCCTCCAAACCGGGTAGGAGCTGCATGGGCTGAACAACGAAGGATAGAGATTGAAAGAGAGGAGAGAGGCAAAGAAACAAATGATAGTGTGGATCAACAAGATGGTGCCATGTGGCTCCCGAATTTTGGTCGTGTGTGGCAGAGTGGACCACGTGGTGCAACTCTGAAGGAATTTAAGTCAGAACAGCGGAAGGAAGCAAAGAGTCTAGGGAGGCCTCTGGGGAAGAGGCGCGCAACTGGTAGTGATGGTATGGTTGAGTTGAAGCCATATGTTAGCAAATTGCAGGTGAGTAAAGTGCAAATTTGTGATTTTCAAATACAGTCTCTGGAATAGATCACTCAGACATGTTTTTGTACACTAGGATTTCCAGCACTACCTACCAAATAGCCTGATATTTGAAAGGGACCCAAGCACCACCAGTATGGAAGGTGGTTGTGTGCTACTTTGCGCATCTGGACATGGTATGGCTACTACCTTTGTTTAAAATGATTGGCCATCTTTTGGGGTGCAGCGGGCCAGCAAGTCTGAGAACTGATTAAGAACCTTGCAACATGCTTGGAGATTTGAGACATGGCAAAGCACAAATGGGGATGCACAACAAGAAATTTTGAAGAATGCTGCCAGTGGATGGCTGTGTCAAGGTATGATAGAGGAGGCCATCCGAACTGTGTGGTGACAACATCATCCCCGTGCAGAAGCCTGACCTGTGTGAGGGCCCAATTCCTCTGCTTTTCAATTTTTTCTAAATTGAAGGGTAAGTCCCTTTTTTGCCAATCCAACAAAGCAGAATAGTTTGTTTCTGTCCGCCATGTTGAAAGGGTACCATTATTTTTCACCTTGCTTTTGAAGGGTAAAAATGTTTTTGGAAGGAGGACATGAAACCATTCAGTTTTTTGCCTGGCAGGATACAAGTAACTTTAGTATGAACAAGAAAAGCCCATACTGTGCCTTGAAAATGGATTCACAATTGGGATGTTGTAAGAGAAAGATTAGTACACTTGATAGAATGCTGAAATTACTCATGGTCTAAGAACAAAGATTTCCAATTGGGACAACAGATGAGTTAACACCATGTATCAATTTTTTCAATGAGCTAAAACACCAGTTCATTGAGTCTTCTCAAGTACATATATGCACCTGCTTTGGGCATACAATTGATTTGATTGTATGGTATATGCTTTTGATAGGTAGTGTTGCAAAGACTTGTTATGTAGTCCCACGTTTGGAAGCAAGCAATATTTATGACGGTGTTGGGAGGCCTTTGAGGTACTTCAGCTCCAATGAATGTTTAAATTTGAAGTAAGTTTGTTGAATTAGAAGCATTTATGACATTAACCCACCTTCTAATAATGTGTCACCATTCACATATTGAAATCTATTACCACCTAACCCTTCCTTGCACCATGCACCATATTGAATGTTATAACATGGTTCGATATGGTACATAACTTTTGAATGTGCATTAAACTTGCACCATAATTTTTATTCTCTTCATTCTGTTTGCTTTGCTTTCATAATTACCAAGCCAAACACCATATGTGATATGTGATACATCTACATGATTCCAAACTAAAGACTTAACATATTTGGATGGAACAAATTGAAACTACTAGTGTCCCTTCTCATCAAACAAATGGCTGTTAACACAATCAAGTTATCCACCAAGATAGGCAAACCTAAGAGCAGAACAATGAATTAAAGAGTTTCACTAAAATTATGGATGACAATCAAAATGCAAGATGGGATTGGGGCAAATAAAAATAACAAATTAGGAAACTCAAATTTCCTCCTCAACCCAAGCTGATTGTATTTTCTTCCTATGAAAACCACTAATGTAGTCTACGTCATTGGCCCAAATGTGAACATATTTTTTTATTTTTCACATTTTTAGAATTGAAAATTTTCTAATGCAATGTGAACACATTGTGGGCTCAATCGAACTTTCCTTCCAAACCCAATTTTTGCAATTTTTTTGAATTTCCAGCATTAAAATCCACTCCAAAATCAATATCTTCCACACCTTTAGCTCTGAGAATTGTGAAATAAACTCTATTAAATCTGACTCGCTGATTTAAGGCATAGATTTGAAGAATCTCATTTTGGGAACAAATGTTTTCTTTGTACCTAGGTACAAATCTTAGGCCCACTTTAGACGAGGGTCCAGGGTCCAATTTCCTAGGAACCAATTTGGACTGATTTGAAACAAATTGAATCCTTGAGTTGGACTGTACATTGGTCCCTAGCCTGATTCTTGGTTCTCCAAATCAGGAGCTCTCCCTTTTAGCACTGTTTTTTGGTCTGAACCAATTGACTTTCCCTCCAAAACAGGTGCCATGTAGGTTTAGCCTCAATTTGCCACTTTTTGGTCTTGGACCCTCATTTAAAGGCCTTGGGACCAATTTAAAGCTTTTGACCAATTAGATTGCTTGAATTCATTGGTTTCTGGACCTTGCACACTCGTCTAAAGTTGCCCCTAGAAGCTTACCTATGTAATGGGATACCTAAAGGAAATCACACAAGGTCTACCTAAAGGATTACCTAGGGAAACACAAAGGTGCCTACTTAGGTTATTTGGACACTTAAGTATTATTTAAGGGGTTACCTAGGTCCTACCTAGGGGAATACCTAGGGGCCTATTTAAGGATTATCTAAGGAATACCTAGGGATTTATCTAGGTTATGGGAGACCTATTGAAAGCTATTTAGGGAGGTAGATAGAGTTTACTTGTGGGGTTAGTTGGAGATTTTTTAGGTTAAGGGATACCTAGTGGTTATTTAGGATGCTACCTAAGGCTTATTCAGAGGGAAAATTAGTGTTATGTGAGGTTTACGTAAGGATTACGGAAGGAGACACCTAAAGATCTACTTAGGTTAAGGGCTACTTAAGGGGCTACATAAAGCTTACCTATGGAATTAGTTAAAGATTTAATCAAAGGACACCTAGTGGTTATTTAGAAGGCAACCTAGGATTGACTCAAGGTGCAAAAAGGGGATACATAGAGCTTACATAGAAAACTATCAAGGCACTACTTAGAGGATTACTTATGGCTAAATTATAGCCCCTATGTAAACCTTATGTAGTCCTGTAAACAAGCTTCAAGTATCCTCTAACTTAAGTAAGTCCATAGGTAGCCCCAATGTAGCACCTCAAGTAGTCTTTATATAACTTTCTATGTAAGCTTTTGATGGACCTTATCTTAAATAGCCCACAACCTAGGTAAGCTCTTATGTGGCCTTTAGTTTGTTCATAAGTAGTCCCCTAAGTATCCCTTAACCTAGGTAGGCACCTTGGGGCTATAAGCCCCTAGGTAGGCCCTATGTAATCTCCAATGTAAAATTTTCATTGTTAATATCCTATGTAGGTAGGTAGGTAAATAGGTAGGTAGGTAATTCATAGGTAACCCCTAGGTAGGTAGAGAGGTAGGTAGGCCCTAACCTAGTTAGTTCATTACCTAAGTAGTTTCCTCATCTATGTGGCCATACCTAGCTAGACCATAATCTAGTTTTTAAAAAGAATTATAATGGTCATTTTGAGGAGTTCATCCTCAATTTTGATTAGTGATCCTCACTTTGATGAACTTTATTGATACTTCAAAAAGGAAGATGAGTGAGAATAATGAGAACCAAAGGTAGGTCCAAAGTAAGGATTACTTTAAATATCATTTTAATATCACTAGGAATTGAGAGTATCATAACAACTTGAAAAAAAAAATTCTTTCTTATTTGATGTCCATTGTTAAAGAGATTATTTTAAAAATATTTCATTGGTTTACATTTCAAAATTTGTCTACCTTTAAAAAAACCTTTGATTTTTACATAAGAAAAAGGCTAGTTTTTTTGGCCCTTGTGCCTAGGAACTCAAGTTATTAAAGTGGAATTGCGGGTGCATACCACGTAGCAGCAAGCTCTTCCTGGTCGACCTCCCTTTTCTCCATGTGGTGGTGGCGCTGCTACTGCTGCTGCTACTGCTTTTGTGGTCTAGAAAAGAGTTAAATCTTGGGAATCGCAAGTGAATGCACTGATGATGAAGAAGACATTGCTGCTTCTCAAAAACCCTTGGCAATTGCTCTCTTTCGTTCCTCACAATCCAAGAGCATCCCAAGTAGACCCAGTCAAATTCCCTCTCAAGCGTTCAACCCAAATGCAATCTCTCTGCAATTAGGAAATAGTTTTAATGAAGTTCTAAAATATGAACTCAAATTAGGAAATAGTTTCACTAAGTTCAAAAATATGAACTCATAGTTCACACTCCCTCTGCAGAGCCAACAAAGGGAACAAAGGGTGTGTCACACTGTGGCCTTGCCATTTACATTCAAATGTATCTTAAGGCAAAAGAAGAATTATGGAAACTCAAACATTTCACCATGCAAAAATACACCTAATCTTCGAAATTTTTTCTAAGAGAAACCACAATACTTCAAGATACCTCTTATAACACCAGACCGAATCTCAAGTTTCAACACAAGCCAAAATATCATCTTTCAAAAATCCTCATATAAAAATAGACCTCTTACCTAGGAGCCAAAATCTGTTAAGCTACTATACTCTCTAATGAATCTAAACACAATATCCTTTCCTTGGTAGGCAAAGCCAACAAACAAAACAAGTGAAGAGGAGAAAAGGCCATTTAAAAGGGTTTTCTCTTAAAGGCAATTAAGAGGGGTTTCCATTAAAAAGCCATCAGGAGGGAGTTTTTTTTGTTTTTTCAGAGAACTATGTTACTACCCTCACAAGCCCTAACCCTAACCCTAACCCTAACTCTAACAAGCTTCGTCTTCCGTTGAGAGGTTTTGTGATTTCTCAGCGATCAAAGGACGCGAGGACGCTGAGGACCTTCAGAGGCAGTGCGGATTTGCAAGCGGAATCTGTTGTTGGACCGCGATTGAACGTTCCTCAGGATGCCTAAGGTGCGCACAAACAGGACGGTGTATCCCGAAGGATGGGAGCTTATTGAACCGACTTTGCGTGAGCTCGAGTCCAAGATGCGCGAAGGTGCGTTTAGTTCTCTGTCTCTGTCTGTCTGTCTGTCTCTCTCTCTCAGAGGTTGGACGCCACGTTCTTGCCACAGCAGCTAACTAGTCACATGCGTGGTGTAAGGTTTTTTGGTTCTTCCGTGAGCTGTAAGGAATTGCTGTGATGAGACGAGGGCCGAAGTTTCAAACGCCGACTGTGTGAGAGATCTATTTTGTTGTCACGTATACAGTTGTCTGGATGTTTGCGCAAAGGACAGTAGCTTGACACGGATAATGACGTTAGAGTCATTTGGTGGTAATCTCAAGGTCTTCTTGTTGAGGGTTAGGGTTTCATTACCTCAGGCCACTTAGACAACTATAGTTCTGACTCATCAGGATCCGTGACACTCAGCTTATACTGTTAGACAAAATGGTTTCAAAACCTCTACTGTCATCTGTCATGTGTGTGGACTATTACTTTGTCTCTGTATTGTCACATCTTGTGGTACGTATCAGGATTCATAACGAAAACATCATACAATTGTGGGCAGTGAGTTTATACTGAAGTTGATCTTGAGAGATGGAATGGATTGGTGGTTGCAGCGGAGAATGAGACCCATGAGGGAAAGAGGAAGTGTGAGGCTCTATGGCCTATCTTCAAAATCTCACATCAGAAGAGCCGATATATTTATGATCTGTTCTACCGCCGTAAAGCAATATCCAGGGAGCTCTTTGACTTCTGCTTAGAACAAGGCCATGCCGACAAGAATCTCATTGCCAAGTGGAAGAAGGTCTTTTGCTTCTTGTCATTTTGTTTTTGTTGCTTGGCAGCTGCACTTGTTATGGCCAGGACTGCTGGATTTGTTCTGAAGTGCAGCTGGAACCATTTGGATGGATTGTGTGTGTTTTGCTAGGACTACCTTCTTGTAAGAATTTGTGGAATATTCCTCCAGAAATTGCCTGATCTGAATTCTTTTGATGCTAGTCATGGAAATTATACGACAGTGAAGCCAGGTTTGATTTATATCATATCATAGAACTCAGATATGGTACTGACTAGTCTGTGGTCTGGCAGTCGGGCTATGAGCGCCTTTGTTGTTTACGGTGCATTCAACCCCGTGACCACAACTTTGGGACAACATGTGTGTGCCGTGTGCCCAAGCATCTGCGGGAAGAAAAAGTTGTTGAGTGTGTGCATTGTGGTTGCCATGGATGTGCAAGTGGAGATTGACCTGGATTCTCATAGCAACACAGATGGCACTTAGATAATTTTGGCTTACCCACTCCACAGTACCATCTGTAGATGCTTCAGATATGCCTTTTGCCCATAATTCTTGTCTATGGGACTTAATAGTTGGGTTTTGACAAGCACATCCTGTAGATTTGTATCAAATCTCAAACTGAGGTACTGTGCATGTAATATCTTGCTGGCCTGAAACAGACTTTGAATTCAGCTTCTGTAGCTCATTAGAAGTTATTCAATGGATCATGTCTAGATGTCAAGTATTATGATAGAAAACTCTGTTGTCCACTAAAAATGCATCTAAAGGATGTCTAGTGCCTATTAAGTTGATGATCAAGCAGAGGGTATGATCAGGTTGATGCTCTATAAACTAGCCATGGCTGTGTGGAAGGCTTAGCTTGGGAATGCTTGCAGAATTCATGCTAATGCAAAGCTGGGAGAGAGTGTTGCACATGGGATTCTTGAAGTGGAGCCTGAAAAATGCTGCAGGAAATTTGCTGCAATTAGACATCTAGTTTAGAATCTGGCAGGTATGTGGGAACTATCACACTTCACAAAGTTCATTGCAGGAAATTTGATTGTTGGGATTGATTAGTGGGAGACCAACAAAGTCACAGATGCCAATTGCTTTAATCACTTGGAGATGGTGATTTTCTTTTGCATGGATTATTGAGAACGCCAGTATGTCTTCTCAATGGTTAGATTAGGTCCTTTCTGCATCTCTAGTTATAGGACATTGATATCACTTTGTTGCTATTGTATTACAAACATGCTATGAGTTTGAAATGGGTTGGCCATAGGTCATTACACAGTTTTTAATGCCAGTGATATCATGATTTGGAAAGCCAAGTGTTTTGTAATTTGTTTTTGCGAAAACATGTTAGATCTGGCTAGTTGTGTCTCTTCTTGGATTGTGTACTTAATGACCACCTGAATTGCACCACCTGAAATGCATAAGAGATGATAGAAAACATTCTACAAATGCTTGGATTGTACTAAATAAACACCTAAAACATTCCAATAAATTCTGACATACAATACATTCTATAAATGCCAACAGCAAATTGTGGGGCAAACTGTCTGGACAACTTTGCATCTCCAACTCCTTTTGCATGACATGCCTATTTGTGTTGTGCCCACCTTGGAATGTACAGTCTTTGCCAAACATCAACACTCTTTCATGAGATTTTCTGGCCCTGCAAAAAGGACCTAGTTACTTTGGCCCATGGTCTAATGAGCTTATTTATTGTAACTTCCAGTCAAACCACATGACATGCATTTGGCCTGATTGACACTGGTCAGAATTTGTGCAACAAATGAAAGAAATGTTTTGGCATTTGTGAATTTGAGTTGTCTTTATATCAAAGAATCAAAATCACCAGTTTCAATCCTTTGACTAGATGAAAAACAGAATTAGTTCATACAGTTCTCATCTCAAGTGAAAGATTATGAAAAACACACAATGGATGATAGTCTTTGACAAAGGAAAGTGTGATGAACTAAACCTTGTTCAAACATTGGTGCAATGCCTGGCGTAGGGCTGCATTTTGCTCCCTTAAGGAAATTACCTCTGATGTGATCAACTTGCTGGATCCCATATGTACCCCCACCCACACCCATTGAAACCTCAGTTAGTTTGAACTTCAAATGCTTCATTGAACATAAATGCAGAAATGACCAAGCTCCAAGGGATTTTCAACATAAGAACACACCGTTCCTTCAGAAGACGATTGTAAGCAATAAGAGCTTGCTCAAGAATGCCCCAGATGCGGAACACTTTTGCATTGATGACAGTTGTGAAACTTCTCCAGTAATTTTCCCACTTCAATTTGATGATGTCCTTCTTGGCGAGTTTAGTACCAGGGGGGCCTCTAGGGTCATATTCTGGCTCTGAACTTTCTTGGGAGTTATCATCAGCAGCTTGTGCTTCTTCCAAGAATGAAACAAGTTTCTTGTCAATGCAATTATGTGACTTTTCTCCTCTCCCTGCAATAGATCAAAACATCACATCAATGTTTGGTGTGATGGAAGGCATGTCAAGACCAAATCATCCAAAATGTGTTGTGCAGAATTAGGCTACCTTTTATGCATGACATTGAAAACAAGTAAAAGAAATAACAAAATGTGGGTTCAATCTATGTGGTTTTAGGAAAAAGTTGAGTCAAACACACCTGCAAGAGAAATACGTAGTTTCTCTAGACTAGCACCATTTTGCACTCCAAGAGCTTGCAATATAGACTGGCATTGAACCCAATCTTGCAGAGAAGGTGACAAGGATGGTAGTTTTTCTCTTGTCTTTTCATCAACAAGGAAGAATGCTTCACTGCATAATGTTGCAAGCAGTGTCGAGTAGATTTCTTTCCTCATGGTTATAGCCAAATCATCAACCACTTCAGGAGCTACTTCCACTTTTTCCTCTTCAGCTTTGAGGAGTGTGTCAGAACCCAACTCAATAAAAATCTGGTCACTTGGAGCTCGCCACCGCCATCCAAGTTGGTGCTCATGGATGTCTTTGTCAGCCTGTTCAATCTCTCCCCTCCACCCAGAGCCAATCCTGAGAGCCAAGCTACAAAATTGGTGCCAATTTTGATGTCTCCTTTGGTTTCTCCATTACCACCACCTTTGGCAATAGATTGGAACCCCCAGACTCACTCTAAGAGCATGGCTTAACTATGAGAATCCATTGAATCCCTAGTGAGTTGTGATCCATGTTTTAGAGAAGTGCAAGGTGTTTGATGTCAAACACTTCTCCACTCTCTCCTGTAGAAATTGCATCTGACATTGAGTCACAAAGTAGAGTAGAAACAGGATATTCCATGTAGCCTGCCTAGAAATCCTGTGAAGCACAATATAGTTTCAATCTTTTGTTTATCAGTCCATGAATTCTAGCACAGTCTAGACAAGCACTGAGTTGAGGAATCTTGATGATCTGCCCAGATTCAGGATTCATACACCAGCAATCTAAGACTTTCAAAGCATGGCAGAGGTACATGACTTTGATGTTCTTCGACCCACAGAAAAGAGATGTGTTTGCTTGGTTTCTCTTGGAGAACAATACATTTACACCCAAATAACTTGGATAAATTGACAATGAATGCAAACACACAACATGAAAATATTGTGCCTGCAATTTTGCTTTCCCCTCCAGATCATGGAGGATAGAGCCATTCACATGTTCTTGTTATGAGCATGATACAAGAAGGATCAAGTTTTGCAGCTTAAGAGGTGTTGAACCCTGATCCAAGAGCAATAGATGTAGCTGCCAATCTCATGGTTGAAGGCTGTTCCTTTCTCTCTTCCCCCTCAACTTTGAACTGAAGATTAATATCATGTATACCTTTGTTTTGCACCGAAGTGCCTGAAATTTGAGTTGCTACTTCCTCTTCATCAATTGAGTGTTTATGAGAGAGAGAGAGATGCACACACCTGGAGCACTTTGGAGACAAGAAGGGAAAGTGCACGTTGGTGCATGCAAAAGAATTGGCGACGCAAACTTGCATGTGCTTGTTCAAGTGCATGCTCCTTGGTTTGCAGGTCTTGCAACAATTTGGTGACACGCGCAAAATCATCTGTTAATTTGGAGTTTTGATCAATAAACCACTTCTCCAGATCTGAATGTCTGCCCTTGAGAGTACACAATGTGTCACGTTGCTTGTTTAGTTTTCTCTTCTGCTGATTTGCTGTAATGTAGTTTTCATGGTCCCTTTCTATCAACACCAAATGATTGTACTCTAGTTTCTCAGCATTAAACTGATAGACTGCCTGTTAACAGCAACAATCAGAAAGTATTTCAGAAGAATTAAACTGAACCAATCAAGAAAAAAACCAACAGGGACTTTGAGGGATGAGTGCTCAAAGATGAGAGAGAAACTCAGAATTGGAGCAGATGTGAAGTGCCTGCATGGTTGCATGGTGTTGCTCCAGAGTCTGCAAGTCAGACTCCAGTCGCACTTTAAGTATGTTGTATTCTTCAGCATCAGCATCCCGTATGTCATCCAATGCTTTTGCAAACTCTTCTTTTCGGGCTTGCATGTCTTCCTGGAATGTTGTCTCCATAGCCAGCCGTTCTTTTATGAGCGCTGCCATCTCTGACTTATTGCTGCAGATGGAAGTAAGAAGCATTCAATGCTCATAATTTGTGGTGAAATACAACAAGGTTGGACAAGAAGAAGAAAAGCAAACATCAGTCAATGGTTCAACAGCAGTTCAGTAGCATGCATGGACTCCAAACTCAGCTGGTGAAGATTGTCTCAAGATTTTACTTAGTGTTTGCCCCAGATTCAAGATCTAGAAGATGTTGGAGATGAGATCCATTGCTCATAGATCATACCAATGACTTAGATGAAAATAAAAACCTGCTGAGAATATAGCCATATGAAAATTATGCTCAAATCTCTGCAAGCCTGTCAGAAAAAGCTTGGGAAGACAGACACCTGTGAAGAAGAGTTTGGCGTTGTTCAAGAAAAGCAATTTCAATTGTATGAAGCTCTGCAATATAGGTCTCACTTAATGTGGCCACCTAGCCATGAAAACATGGGAAAGATATCAATCCTCCTCAGGTCTCAATCAGCTGTAAGAAGAGTAAGAAAGCTTCAGAGCTTCATTGTTCACTTCATTCTCAATGTCAGCAATGCTCAAAAATATAGTAGAGAAGTTGTCATAGTATTTGAAACTACTTCTGTCTCACTGTCATGTCTGCCTGAGAATAGCTGTCTTTAGTGTTAGCCTCTCCTGAGCAGTAAGATTGCCATAACCACAAAGATTAAGCCTTGTTCACAAGAAACCATGTCCAGAGCAGCCTATGTGTAGACACATACAGAGCACACACAAGAGAGACACACAGAGAGATTGATAGACAGACAGACAGACAGAGCAGGAGACTGCAAACCTGACGTGACATGGTTGCCATCAAATTGTTCATGTCTATGGCCTGCTGCTCAACTGTCAGACTATACTCTACATCTTTGGCTTTCAGCTGTGCACAAATCTCTTGAATGACTTTGTCTTTAGAATTCAGCACAGCATTGCAAGCCTGTTCAAAGTCAATCATCAAAGGCAATACAAGTTACACATGAGACAATCCATCGTGCATAGCTATTAATTCAAAGGAAAATGAATTAGGGGGAATTGTTTAGCTAATCAAAGATGCACATGCGGCAAACAGTTGACCAAAATACCTGGTGCTGTGCTTCAATCTGCTTAGCAAGCTCCTGTGGGACTTCCAGAGCAGTTACTATGCTCCATCTTTGAGCTATCTCTTCATTCTGCTTGGTAGTATCTTCTACCTCTTCTTCAATCCGTTTCTTCAGGTCCTGTCATGGAACATCAAAATGACTTAAAGAGACAAGGAGTATAATGCACTATGTTCCAAATAACTCACAGGAAGGCAGCCCTTATCTTCATCAAGGAAGACTGCACATCAACTATTAGATTAAATATCTTATACGTACTCTAAGTCCTCAAGCATCAAAGCACTCCATCTCTATGTCTCAACTTGCAATTCTACTGCAAAGTTAAATTGAGCAAATGGTTCTTGAGAGCTTGCATATACCTTTTGATATTTGGATTCAGCCATGCGATGTTCATACTCCTGAAGGTCAACTGTATCTCTCAGGGCCTTAATTTCATCTTCTAATTTTGCCTGCACACATGGAACTGTACATCCATCATAGTGCCTCCTCTGGGAAGAAGTTGTCAAATGTGGGAACTCGAAAGAAGGATGATGTGTTCTAAGAGAATTTTGTGTTCTCATGCTCAAAAGGATGCACACAATGCATAATGATTTCTTCTTCTACCACAGGCAACATAGAACAGGACTAAGGTGTGGAAGACTCTTCTGGGGTATTATATCTTTTTTTGCAGCTAGACAACATACACATCTACAACTGTTTGTAGATTTTGCACTTGAGTCTTTTGCAAGGAAGGAAATTTTTCTTCTGGATCTTATGTACCTCATCATGCTGGCTACACAAAAAGATTCCCATACCTTAAGATCAGCAAGGCTGTGTAGACTCTTTGACAACTGCTTGTCCCCTGGACCTGCATCCTTGTCAACTTCTGCTCTTGACTTTCTATCTGCAGGTTCATTCCACACAGGAAGAAGTAGTGTCATCAATTGTCCAAAGTCTTTGTATCTCTGTCTGAATGTAGTGAGTGGCACATGATTGAGAACTATCAACTCCTCAGAGTTTGTCAATGATCTGTAGTTGAAAGTAGGACCATTGTCACAAAAGCTTATTATCTGTGGAAGGGAAGTGAAATGGTTAATTCAATGAGATCAACCTACAGACTTCCAAGAGGGAAGCATAAAATAGTAGCAATGTTGCTGCAAAAAAGACCTTGAAGAAGAAAGTATTATCAATCAGGTAGGAAGTTTAACAAATGGGTCCAAGCATGGGCAGAAAACCTGCCAGGAGGAATGTTGGTGCAGATCTATCAACGTAGATTTTTGTGGGTAATAAATGACATAAGAGGTTGTGGTCAGAAGAACATACATGCAAGTAGATAGATGCTTTAAAGAAAAGTGAATGGACGGTAAGACCCTTCACAAGAAGTTGTGAAGACAATAGATGTCATGCTAGAGAATCCTTGCCTGTTCATCCTACTTTTGCAGTGAGAAACTCATGTTCAAAAGTGGAAGAAATTTGCTTGAATTTTTTTGTTGTTGCTGCTACCAATTTGGACATCATAACCCTTTTGAATATGTTCCACATGAGGAGGAGGGCGAGAGTGAGGAAGCTTACGATCTTTCTGAGTGGAATTGGCAGCAAGGAGGCGGGCTGCAACACGTGCACGCCTGACTGCAATTCGAGCATCTCTGGCTACTAGTTCAGCCATCTCTGTCCTGATTTCTAACTGCTAAGATCAGGCTGACCTGAAAGAACCATCCCGTCAAATGTTGATACCTTAGACAATGGATAAGATGTTGTACAAGGTAGCCAACATTGCATGATGCAAGGAACATCAATAAAACAAAATTCCATACAGATTCTTCACAGCAGAGTAGGACAAGTGAAGCAACAATTCAGGTTGAGTAACAAAAATCAATTCGCAAACGTGCATATAGTGGATGGATTCTCCAAAAGCACCCAAATACAAACCAGCAAAAGCATGTAGAGAAAGAATTCTCAACAGGCAGACAAGCCTACATCATCATTCAATAAATTGGAAATTTGTTAGTGCAATCAGTGCATGAGGGGTGTTATTACCAACTATGATAATCGACACTATTCAGGTGTGTCTCCTCCATTGAGGAACTTTTTCTGGAATTTGATTATGCAGACAAACGTACAGCTTGCAAAGAAATCATACAATTTCACCCTTTTCTGTTCAAAGAACATGATGTTCTTCCAAGCAAATTTGGAAGAAACTTGCACAATGCTCTGCTTTTCTGTGGAGAATTTCCCACATTTTCTGCTCTTCTGGCAGGTTGGGTTTGAGCATTGAGGAGAGTGGACCTAAAAATAGTAAAGCTCTGCAATGTCAGTTTTCTAGAGGAAATTCAGTGAGTGGCCTCACTTTTGTCTCTTGCTATCTGCAGAGTTTTGAAGCTTGCACCTTTCATGACCTTTTCAATAGGTTTTGAAGGAAGAAGACTTCCTTTCCAGACAATTCACTTTGGAAACAAAAGCATGTATGTATGTATCTTTCATTGGAGAATTGTTTTGTAACAACCCTTTTATTTCATGAAACTATGAGTGTGTTTTGAAAAATTTCTCCTCTAAGAAACGCGACTGCATTGTGCCACATGTACATATATACATACATATATTCAGGGTGCTCATGCTGTGAAGTTCATGAATTGCAAAAATTGTCAAATATTGAAGAGCACCTCAAAACAGATGAGAATCGTCCCCTCTCAAACTCCTGTAGGTCAATAAAGAGCCTTCCTTGAGATGTGTGTGTTTGAGATTCTATTATTGCAAGTGTGCAAAGTTTGCTGCAGCTTCAGGTCCTCAGTTTTTTGATTCTTCCTTTCTCTTTCAGCAATATTAACTTGTCAGCCCAAGAAGGAAGGTCTTTGCAGCAACCAAATAAAATTCAGTTGTTGCAAATCGGAAAAACACTCAGCCTTGATTCCTTGACACACTGAATGCCCACTACTGCCCACTGAATGTTTTCATTCCCTCTTCAATCTAAACTCCATCCTTAAGAATGAAGTGTTGGCAAGATCAAGTAGTGCAAGCTTGCAAGTGAAACAATTCAAAATTGATGATACCACAACAAAACCAAAAACAAAAAGCACAAGGAATGTGTCATAACCCTGTCTGTTAGTAGGAGGAGGAGGTCATGCAAGGTTGAAATTGTACACATAATTGTTAGGGTTTGTGCACCTTGAATAAAATCTCCAAGTTAAATCAGAGAATGATGTGTTAAAAACTCCAAATTCCTGTTTAAAGCTCCTTGCAATTTGCATATTGTTTGCATGCAACATAAGAGTATTAGTTCACTAATATGCAACACCTTAAAAAATAATTTAAGGCATAGATTTGAAGAATCTCATTTGGGAACAAATGTTTTCTTTGCACCTAGGTACAAAGCTTAGGCCCACTTTAGACAAGGGTCCAGGGTCCAATTTCCTAGGAACCAATTTGGACTGATTTGAATCAAATTGAATCCTTGAGTTGGACGGTACCTTGGTCCCTAGCCTGATTTTTGGTTCTCGAAATCAGGAGCTCTCCTTTTTTAGCACTGTTTTTTGGTCCGAACCAATTGATTTTCCCTCCAAAACAGATGCCATGTAGGTTTAGCCTCAATTTGCCACTTTTTGGTCTGGGATCCTCGTCTAAAGGGCTTGGGACCAATTTAAAGCTTTTGACCAATAAGATTGCTTGAATTCATTGGTCCCTGGACCTTGGACCCTTGTCTAAAGTCGCCCAGGGACAAATTTGCATATAAGGATGACAAAATTTAAGTGCCAGTTTACAGAAGTTAATTTCCCAAAACAATTCAAGGCTCCCATTCTAACAATGTGACTGGCCTGAAAGGTTAGAGGGACTGCCAATCCATTGTCAAATTAAAGCAGGTCCACCGACAATTTTTGACTTGGGTTGCTATGTAAGGCTCCCCAAAATGCCTAGCTATACTTGGAACAAGTGCCTTGCCTTGGCTGGCCTGGTGTCCTGGAGGGGTTAAGCACTTTCCAACCTGATATTGGGCATTGGTGATAACTTAGTATTGGGTATAACATCTAGCATGACAGAGTGGTGAATTGAACCCACAACCACTTTGCAAAACCTTTTTGAACTCCAACCACTTGGGCTTTTGACTTTATGTTCAAATGAGTTCACAATTTATTCAAAGACAACCAATTTGGACATCAATTTATGCTTTGCCACTTGCTTTGAATGGTGCTGCATGGACAAGCAATGTGCTTACTATTTGGTGTTGTCACAGTGACAATATCATGTAACATCTGAATATGCAACCAATTTTTTCTTTCAACGATACCAAGAATGATCTGATGCAAGTAAGAATCTCTCTCAAATTATGTCTCTTATATCATGATAATGATATATTTCATCATGATAATACTACTCCATTTATATTCTCAAATTCGACAATTTAGAAAACCATCAAATTCACAGGACCTGGATCATAAAATATTATCGGCAGTTTTTCAATTTGAGGAGCTTACTGAAGAAGAAAGATCAGCATCCATCCCAATCATGAACCCTCTTGGATTAAACAATAAGCATTTATCCAAAATTCCTGAACCCTTATTGGCCAAGACTCCAGATCATCATCATAAACTTCCAATCCCATGAAGCATAACAGCCATCCGATTCATGAACCTCTCAAGACCAAAGAAAAAAAGAAACCATCCAATTCAGAACCCCACAGGACAAGAATATCAGTGCACCACAAATGAATTACTGTTTGTCATATGAGATTATGTTTCCACAGCAAAAAGATCAATTTGAAGAATGTCACTCCCAAGTTAACTCAATACAGTTGGGCAGAGAAGTACTGAGAAGTATAGTTGCCCACCTCAACAAGAACCTGTGTGCCAGACAACCATGGAGGCCAGTGACACCCAGTTTCATTTCAGGCTCAACATAACCTCTTCAAGTAACTGCAGATGCTGTCCAGGTCAAATCAATAGTTGTCAAAGTGCAGCTGTCATAGCAATCATATCATGCTTGAGCTTACACAACTAAAAGAACTCATAGGTCATCCTACTCAAAATATTGATACATATGATGTTGAAAAGAAGCACAAAACACTCCATTCCTGTCTCGAAAGCTCCTTTGAAACAGTGGACCCCAGTTTTCAAAAGCTATAACTATGCATTTGGATCCTCTGTACACATGAAATGGGAAAAGCTGAGTCCACACAAAAAACATGGGGCCATGTGTTTTTATGGGTCCACTAGCAAGGATCATCTATGTCATAAAGGACAGCAATCCTTGGGTTCCAATCCACATAGGCTAGATATAGCATTCTACTGCACTAACACAGCACACAGAGTAGCTTTCCATGAGCAGGATTGTAGAGCTGGGTGCTGATTTCATGGTCCTCATGTTGAATGTGCATTCACCATCTCCCGGTATACCATATCTATGAAATGTTCATTCTGCAAGCACCCATTCCAGAATCACAAATTTCCTTTTAGTCTCCCGATTGTCACAAATGCTATCCTTGGTAGAAAGAACATAGCAAATCTCCACTTCTCCAACGTCCACCATATTCAGCATCCATGCAGCAAGACAGAAGTACAATAAGATATTGACATGAAACAAATTTGCAGCATCACAATCCAACATCCTTTGGTTTGCTTCAATTCCAGTGAACTAACATTAACATCTTAATAGGAATTGAGAACTTCTCAATACTTCATTATTAAAGGCCACCTGATGAGAAATTCATAAAATGACAGGAAAATAAGGTTGGAGAAATTTTTAACCAAAAGGTAAGAGAGCATACAGCAGGGTGGAGGAAAGAAAACCCCCTAACTAGGAAACATGAGGGGAATAGAGTACAAATAATTTTTAAAAAATAAGAGCAGCATAACCATACCAACTGTGTATTCATTCAGGACCCATCAGTGGCAACATGTGTGGTAGTCAGTAGTTACTGCAACACTTCCACTAATTTAATCAGCTAACCAGCAGTGGTGAAGTCAATGTCAGACGTTAACCAACACACTGAGTCTTTTGCTAGAAGTCCAGAACTAACTGGAAGACTGAGCCATGATGCTGGCTAGCTCAATGCACACAGAAATTATAAAGCGCCCAGAAAGAAAGCACAGTTCAGTAGTATTGTTGAGGTCTGATCCTTGATTCCTCATCCTGGAATCAATTCCATGTTGTCAAGTGCACACACTGTACCTTAAACTGGTTAAAACCACACACTTCAGGTGAATAAAGCTTTACCTTTAACAGACGGTAGAGTGCATCATGGACACCCTCCCTTGTAATAGGCCCACTGTGCAACATTGGTGCAGCAAGGGAAAGAGGAGGATTAGGTGGGGGAAAGGGTTGAAGCAAAGGAGCACCATGGGGTGCAGATTGCAGTGGGGGTGTTGAAGTGGCCAATGGAGGGGCAGTAGGGCCTGATGTGCGAGGTGGAGGGACGAAAAAGGCTGGTGGTATGAGAGTTGTGCGTACTGTGTTGCTGCTGCTGGAAGTGTCAGGAGAGAGAGAAGGTGCTAGGGATGAATGTGGGAGTGAGGCTGTTGATGGGGGTACTGGCTTAGGAGCAATGGTTGGGGAGGCCACTATTGCAGGGCGGGGTGGCAATGCATGAGCTGTTGCAGCAGGTCGTGGAACAGTTGTTGGTGTTATGTCCGGGCTGCTAATACGCACTGCATTCTGCTTCCACACATAAAGACTAACTACAATAAATGCAAAATTGAGACCAGAACTGCAAAAATAGCCAACAAACAGATAGTGAATGAGAAGAAACACTACATTGCCATAGCCTGTTGGTTGTTGAGGAAGCCCTAACTTTCACAGAAAAATTATAAGGAAATACTGTTAGTCAACTGAGAAATCAGGGAAGGTAGAGAGGAATACACTGAAAAATCGCTCTAGAGGCTCATCAGGGCCCTCAGTCACACTGGATATAGCTCCTGCGGATGGTTCAAGTGGACCCTCTATCATTGCTGCCATCGGTTCCAGCTCTTGATACTCTGAGCTGTATCCACCCATCCAAACATGCAAGCACTAAAATGTCAAGTTGTAGTTTGCACCTGAGTTCAAAACTCCACAGAGAAAAAGAACAGTAAAAGATTGGGTCTTGCACAACTAATGCATGTCAAAAGGCACATTTAGCTGTTGGCTGAAGTTACTACCTAAGATTTATGCTTGTTCCACAGTTCAAAAAAGAATGGTCCAACTGCCACATGCAAGTAGGATGAAATCATGGAACATTTAATTACATTTACTGAAAAGGTATCCATTAAGCTGTCCTCAGATGGATCCCTTGCCCTGAGAAGAAATAAAAGCAAAGAGAACAGGACAAGAAAGGAAAGCACACCGTGAAGAGAACAAATTCGCTTTCTGGGGCTTGTTGGAGAAGGCTGATAGAATCCTACAAACTCACACCACAAAACAGTTGAAGCTCCACGAATGGTAACAGATAACAATCCTACAAGCATTCATTCAGTTACAAAACTTGAATTTCAATAGAATATCTTTGAGATCCATACTGCAGTATACCTCTAGACAGAACATAAAAAAGCCACTCTGAACCCACACCTAGAAAACTGATCACAGAAAGACACACTGTCCCATGGCTCCTAAACCCTGCATTCTTCTCTACCTACAACCCTAAGTTGGCAGACATTGTTGCATAGCAAATATACCACTTGCTACATGCTATGTTGTAATTGCATATTTTGAGCAAGATAACATCAAAGTCCAAGAGTGAAAACACAAAGGAAGAAGGGTGCCAAGTAACCTCTGAAAAAGCTTGGCGACTTCTTCACATTCACGTGCGTTGTAGAACCAAATGCCATTAACTTCCTGTGCAGCATTGCGGTATAGGAGATAAGGAACCTGTACCTCATATTCAAACTCACCCAGCAGATCTTCCACGAGATTATCTGTTGCCCCCCCCCAACACAAACCCCATTTAATTCTCTTTTGAGTAAAATCCACCAATCTTTCTTTTCTTCACCTAGTTTCGCAGCAACACACTACTTCCCACACAAGTGCTCAAACAATAAGCACAGTTATTAAGACCACAAACATTGATGGCCTGATCAAAGATTTGCATGACAAACTTCCCAAGCATACAGCATTGAGTCATCTGCAAACAAACTGGAACTCCTCCAAACCACTTTATGCATTTTAGTCATTAAAGGATGAAACTTGCAACTAAGAACAGACCTGTGCTGCGCCGGTTCATAACGACAAACTGAAAGCGAGGTTGTGTCCGCCTGCAAGAAGGCACTCCTCCTTTTAGAGGGAAATATAACAGGATGTTACCCCAACTGTCCTACAGAAGATACTTTGACAACAACAACAGGGTGATATGTAACTCACCGTTTTACAACAAAGAGTGAACCCTCCACATCCTTACGACTCTGTGATCAAGAATGCAGAGATTGTTAGCACTTCAGTCCATCCCCCTAACATACACAAGTCGGAACTTATTGTGTGACAACTGCTTAATGTGTAATCTCCCTCATACTTATATAAAACAATACACCAAAAAACCTTCCTTACTCTCCAGATTGCTTGGGACACTTGTCTCCATAAGGACTCCAATTCACAGTAATGCAACTACTGTGGAGAAAACAACCCTAACAACCAACATTAGCAATTGCATCTGCTCTTTCAAGAAGCCAGATATGATTGTTATGTGGTCAAGTAACCCCATTTCCAGAATCTTACTGGCAAAACAACAAGATTGTTTGTTGAATGAAGGAGGCAGAATAGAACATAATGTTGACATGCACTTCTAAAATCTATTCCAACACAACACATGATTAGGTTGACGAGACATAATAGTCCATTTAACATACCTTTATTCCTGTTCAGTATCTTGGAGTTTTCACATCTGAAACTAGTTGTGCATGGTGTGTATCTACAAATGCTCATTCACAGACATCTAAGAAATTCAATTCTGTTCATATACAGCAGCATCCCACATCACCCCAGATTCTAGAGAACAAAGCCAAAAACAACACAATTGATGAGCACTTGAATTACATGAGGCCACTTGAATTACATGAGGCCCCCTTATTTATCAACCCAAGGTTGCAATAATAACTATTGCAAAGAAAAAAGAGAGTTCTCATCAAGGCCAAAGAGAATCTTGACTAAGAAATTACTTTTATCCTCCAAGCTCTACACCAGAGCTATGGCAGCAGGCATAATGCAAAATAAGGTCAGATGAAACAAACTACCAGTGACACACTTTTTCACTCACAAAGAGCTCCTTTCCCAATTAGAATATGTGAGCCAAATCTACATTTCCCCTTCGTGCTATATACATATACCAGTGCACTGAAAACCAGAAGCTTCTCAGATGAGCACTCCAGACACTTAGAATAGGCCAGCCAAATCTTCATTTCCAGGTGCTGGACACCAGAAACCCTAAAATCTTAACCCTTGTCACAGATGTAAAACATCAGGCAGAATTTGAGAAACATATCCCAGTGCGTTGAAAACCAGAAGCCTCTCAAGTGAGCCATCACAGAAAACCCTATAACCAGCAAGAAGCTTTGTTTCATTTCCTCCTTGCAAGTTCTCCTCCACTCATTTACATTCCCTTAATCCTTCCTTACTTCCTTTACTACAATGGCTAAGGCATTCTTGAATTGCAACCCTTAGCACTTTTTTTCGCACACTTTCTCCGCTTGCACCAAAGGAATTTCACCACAAAAGAAAACCGGCCAAAACCACAGAAGCAAAGACCTAAAAGAAGAAAAACCAGGAAAAACCAGCGGAGGTAGGGAGGAGGGAGGATGATGAGGAAAGAAAATGCAATTCTCTTACCCACTGACTATCCTCCACGCTGAACTGATAAAAGGTAACATGTGCAGCAGTGGTGAGAATATCCTCCACATGTCTATCCATCCTCTGCAAAACTGTGAGGTTAAGCTCCTTGGTACTGTTCTGATCCAACTGCGGCAATGGTTTCCCTGTCTGCTGCTGCTGCTGCTGCGCCATTTTCTTCTCTCTTTCTTTCTTTTTTTCCACCTTCCAAATCCCAAGCTTCTACAAACTCCTTCTTCTACAACAACAAAAATGATTTCCTCGCGCAACAAAAACCAAACCAAAGAAGAAGAAAAACCACCAGAAAAAAAAAATTAAAAAAATCTCACTTCCGAATCCTTTTCTTTCCTTCTTCCTTTCCCTTCCTCTTTCCCTTTTTTCTCCTTCCACACACCAGGAAGAAGAAACACAAACAAAAACACGAACCTCTCTCTGTCCTTCGCCACACGGCGTCCAAAGCTTCTCTGCTTTGGGGAAGCAAGCAAACCCTAACTTTCGACCTATTCACAGCGTAGCACAAAGAAGCACAAATTTGTTCGTTCGTTCGTTCGTTCGTTTGTGTAAAAGAAACAACAAATTCTGAAAGAAATGGTGACTGTAAAATTTAGTGGATTTTGTGATTGACTTTCTACTCTTTTTTTTTCTTTTCTTTTCTTGGGGGCTTGGAAGGGATGGATGGATGAATGAATAGATATTAAAATGGAACTGGATGATGGGAAAGAGGATGAATGAATTAAGTGTTGTTGTCAGGTTTTTGTTTTTCTTCAATTTTGTGATAGATATTGAAATTTGGTGAATTTTACTAAAAAATTAGCCAATTTAGTTGAATTTATGCTTTTAAAAAAAAGCTTGCAAATTTTTCTCAATTTTTTGCAAAAAAAAGATTTTTGTTGAAATTTTTAAAACACTAGTTGTTCTTGGCAACGTTTTTTTGTAAAGTGAATTTTGTTAATTTTTTTTTCCTCTTCTTCTTTTTGGTTGGAAGCTATGGATGGAAGACTAGAGATTACATGGAACAGGGTGATGGGAAAGGGGATGAGATTGATCAAGGGTTGTTGTTAGCTCCCTTTTTTATTTTAGTGAATTTTGTCATTTTAAAAAAAAATTGTTGGAAGGGATAAATGAATTAAGATGGAATAGGATGATGAGAAGGGGGATGAATGAATTATGTGTTGTTATTGGATCCTTTTTTTTTTTTTAATTGAATTTTCTCCCTTGTTTTTGGTTGGAAGAGATGAATAAATATTATATGGATGAGGATGATTGAGGAGGGGATGTATTCTATTGATAGATGAAAAAAATGGGTTGATTTTAAGAAAATCCAATTTCATTCAAATCAAAATATTGAATGAATTTGCATGCAATTTGAATTCAATTCAATTCAATTTCAAGTGAAAAGAAATAGGATGCAAATTGATGGAAAGTATTGAAATTTTGTTCTTGAATATGGTGTTAGAGAAAAAAATTAAAAACCAAAAAATTGAGAACATACCTTTCCATGGCATCTCTTAACTTGGGAGTCTAGACCAAAAGGGGTTTTGGTTCATCTATTTTTCTAAAGGGCCTTTGGGTTGATCCATTTCTAGGCCTTCCATTTTTCTTAGGTTGAGAGGGAGGAACAAATATCAAATGAGGAAGAGGATGGTTGAGGAGGGGATGAATGGATAAGCATAGTTCTCTTTTCTTCTTTTCCTTTTTCTTCTTTTGGGGATTGGTCACAATCAAAACAAAACAAACATTGAGATCTTAAAATATAGATTAGCAATGTAATTTTTTAATCTTTTATAGTGGCCAAGGATTTTCACTCTTTTTATCCAACTAACAAACATTATCTCTCACCAAAGATTGTTCCAACAACACCAAAGGCACATTCCAATTCCTCCTAAATTTTCAGCTATGATTTAATTTAATTTTTGGTGAAGAAATCGTTCAATTCATGAACTTTTGCACCGCAAGTCCAAACGTTATGGAACCAAGCCGATGCACCCCTCCTCCTTGAGAGCTTTCCAAAGAGACCAAGAACATGATCTGAAACATCCCGGTTTGGTGGATCTAATAAGTACAAACAAAACAAACAAATTACCTTCTTTCATAGATAGATGGGAAAATGGTTTAGTTTTTGAGCCTTTGTTTTGATGTTCCGAGCACAAGAGAGTGTGGTGTGTGATCCTTTGAGATGCAGTATGATTTTATTGATCAATTTGTATTAGGTTTCTTTATAACAACAATCTTCAAAGAAAAGATACATGTATCACAAGTGGCATTTGAATTTCTTTATGAAAAATTAGGTCCCTATTTGCATAGACAAAATACACATATGAGAGAGTATTTCAATTGAAACTATTGTTGTTATGTGTTAGATCAATACAAATATCATCAATTTAAGTTGTTGAAAGCAATTCAAGGGATTTTAAGTACGGTAGGCATTGGCGGGGAAATATATGAGGTAGATGCACCTCTTCAAAACTTGTAAGAATTGTTCAGTTTCATTTGCAACAGTTCTTTGTATTTAAGTATTTAAGTCAAAGCCAGTTTAGAGTTGTGGCAAATTAGTTTGAAACGTGTAATAGAACTCATTATAATAATAGAGGTGTGATTGATGGATGGGTCTTCTAATTTCAATCCTAGTCATTGTACTTGGCAGGGAGGGTTAGTATTGTACAATAAAATTCATTTAACTTTGTTGCAAGGGATGATGGTTGACACAAATCATGTATTTTGCGATTACGAATTCAAGACACAAGAATCATGCATGATTGAACTCATTTCAAATTCACAAAAATAGGGAAGAATCGTATACGAGGAAAGCATTATCATACAAGTTGATTGGAGATTATGCATGTTCAATGGAACCTTTGATGAGTTGCCCCATTCAAAGGATTGGGGTGGATAATGGATCAGGAACCATACAAAGCTAACAAGAACTTGATCCAAAGCTCAACTCGAGTGTGATGAACAAGCTTTAAGAATTTTCATAGGAAGATGAAGAATCAACGTGGAATCAAGGCAAATGTACCAATGCTTCATATGGTTGGTATTGTACCTGCATGCATAATACAATTGGCAAAGACAAATTTGATCAAGTTTGGATAGAGAACAAGTTTGATTCATTGTGCAATGGCTTTGCGCTGTTCAAAACAAAATCACAAGAGATTATATTTCTTTGTAACTTGGTTAGTTGATTCAAATGTACAATTGACTCTACATAATAAGCTGACCCAATCTTTTCTTGCAGGGTTCTGAAGATTGAGATTAGCATGAACAAGCCATAAATGAGTTTTTTTAAGTTATATGCATGGACATCCTGTAAGAAGAGCACAACCCAAGAGCTTGAGGTTGGTAGATGCCACTGTAACCTGCTTCTGATCTCTCTTGTACTTAGAACTACTCACAAAGTTAACACAAAACAAGGTATCATTCCATTGATCAAACTGCCTATTTTAAACTGTTGCTGAACAGAACAATCTGCCAATAAATTTCAAACCTCAGGATGATTCTTCACATCATGTGTATCCTCTACCTTGTAATCATGACAAAAAAATGTAACAATGGTTATCTATTTCCCCGTAGAAAGGGGGTTGTCAATGTGTGATGTCAATATACTGTTTCTGGATTTGCTCCAAACTCAAGCCAGTCCCAATTGGCGATGGGCTGCTCTGGTTCATCTGAGTCTGAAAGACATTCTACTTGTTGAAGGAAATTTTCTTCTTGTGCAGGATGAGCATCCCTGTATGCTTTAGCCATCACCTCTGCCTCTCTGCATACCCTCTACAGGTCCAACCATAAACATCACCCAAACAGAACATAAGATCTGAGTTCTATGATGGCAAACATTCTTTCTACATACGCATGAATTATGAAACTTGACATTGTTCAGCATGTAAAAGGACTGAGATGTGAAACGATGATTGTACCTCTCTATCAGTTAGCATAAGACCATCTTCACTCTCTAAGTCAGCCGTGCTGCAACCACACAACATTGACGTGTTTCAGACCAACAGGGAAGCCAGGAATCCATTTGCAAGTTCCTCAAGAAGCAGAACTCTACAGACTTAAGAGATAGCTTTCATCAGAAACTTTAAATCCTCGATGTGAACCTGGAAAAGAAACATGAGTTTGTTCACCAATCTTCTCAATCTGGTGTTTGTTAGTGGCAATCCAGACCAGAAACATGACCAGAAGCACAAAGTGATACGCAACAGATCAAAAACCTGTGTAATGTCCTAAAGTACAGGCTGAAGGAGCACCTGAATGCAATTCTACAGTTGGATGGAGCCTTAACAACCATCACTTTAACTTGTTCCCCTGCATCAAAAACATCTTCTACTTGTGGAATGTGTGCCCGTGCTATGTTGCTAATGTGAAGCAACCCACTGCAAGAAAATATAAGGAAACTTCAGGCCCTCCTTATTTATCTTACAAGAATCACATAGACATCTTTCGCACTAGCTTTTAGCCCATTCAGCAAAAGGGGTAGTAGGAAAAGAGAACCCAAGGAGACAAAATGCAGATTTTACAAAACAAGCACCTTATATCTGTGTCCTTGATCTTGACCCGAGCTCCAAATGTATAAACCTCTGCGACTGTTCCATCAACAAGTGTCCCCAAATGAAGATTTCGTGACACCTGCAGGCAAATCAATCAGATTAGTTCTTAGTTCATCATGAGTTGCACTTTGACAATGCTGTGTCTTACCAAATTTTACCATCATGTCTCAATGGGTGTCAAGTTGATTGTCTTCTTCCTCCAGCATTGTCTGGAACTCACAGAATACTATTGAAAAAACTATCAGTCATGACCAGCATCTATTAAATATGCATCAGGCCACTGCAAAAGAATCAATGGAAAGCTCAAGTTTGGCAATCTGCTTCGGTAAAATGAACAGAGAAAGCTTACCCAAGCTTGCTTTTCATTCACAACCAAGTTGCTATTTTTCCCATGAATTGTACTAATTTGCACCCACATGCGTCTTCCCACCTGCAGAAAAGAAAATCATGAGCAACAATAATAATAAGTGAAAACTCCACAAAACCATGTTCCACACTAAGATCATCACCAACATCAAGAGGTAAGTAAATAGCAAATGAGTGAGCAACGTACATAGTCCTTTAAGCACTCTGGTAGAAACCCTGTTGGCTGCTTGACAAGGTTGTAGAGTGGTAAAAAGGCTCTTAATCCCTGATCATCAAAAAATCAGAAGCAAAAAGCGGCTAATCAGACAGATGAAATTCTCAAAATGTACAGCAGGTGGATCAACAGTAGCCCCAGTTACAAGATCAGCAGCAGTGATGAAATCTACTTCCTATTTTGAGCTCAATGGAATCAACACTCAGTTGTCTAGGGGATTAAGGTTTAGGGTTTAGGGTTTAGAGTCTACTGGATTGTTTGACTGTATTTTTTCTAGAGAAGCAATGCATGGCACAGAGAGACAGAAGTGCAGCAGAAATGTACCTCAATCCTGGAAATGAGTCCTGCTGCATTGCAGTCCGTAATCTCTATCTCAATCGGTTCATTCCTGTCCTTGATCTGCCATGCTGAGATATTACAAGTTTTCCAGAGCATATACCCTTTGTAGAAAGTTCAGATCCTGACTTTGAAATTCACTGCCTCTTATTCACTCACCCATGCACACATTGGGGTGGTGAACAGAAATATTTGAATTCCAGAATTTATCAAAGACTCCCACCTCAGAGAGGAAAATCTGGAGAAGCAAAAAGGGTTTAGGGTTTGGCAAACCTGCTGAACTCGATTCCAGGCGTTCCGACGAGCAACTGAGCGTGCTGACAGCAGAGCTGCTCCACTTGCCATCTGTCCTTTCACATCCATTGTCAAGATTGTCCCAACTTCAACAGGGAGATGTGTGTCTACACCACCCATGCTAAGAACTTCCTCATCCTTCACAGTAAGAGCTTGGCCCAGAGGAGGAGCAACACCACTAGTTGCTAAGCTATCTCCTTCAGGCATTTCCCACATATTCTCTGCCAGATCTCGCTTGTCCAAAGGAAACATTTCACTGACAAACATGTGTCCAAGTCTCTCTGCCCCAATTGCAATATCCAGTTTGCTATGATTCCCAGAGACCACAACACCCATCACTTGATCTCCAACTTTGGGGATGTAGTACTCCAATGCTGCATCACCTTCTCCCTCCTTGCTTGAGCTTGTTGCATACTGAGGGGACACGTGAGAGTAGAACCCATTTCTAGTTTCAGCAGCTCTAGGGCCTCTTCCTGTTTCCCCACCATCTAACTCTAAGACCTGTTGTTGTGCCATCTCTCTTGTTGAAGAAGAAGAAGAAGCTGCTTCCCTATCAGACCTCCAGCGATGAGCATCGAGCTCCTCACTAACCACAAACACCGCACGATCACCACCACCCACAGTGCCCATTTTCGCTGCCTTTGCTTCACCGCCATCCTCCTCTACAACGACTCCATCCAGCACCACCGGCGTATCCTCCAAGTCTCGAATCCTCTTCGTCGTCGTCTTCTTCTTCCTTTCCACCATCTCTATCGAAACAGCAGAATTTTTTCCATTATCATGAGCTCCCGTTGCAATAATTCTGACATCCGATCCACAAAAGAGATCTGCATTCAGCCTGCTGATCGTCGCAGGGAGTGGGAATCTTCCAACTCTCCAGAGACCACCAGGACGACTCTCTTCGTGAATTCCCATCGCCTGTCTCCCCCAACTGCTGAAGCTCCTCCATCCTGTCTTCCAAGAGAGAGAAACTGCTACCTTCGCTCGTTGTTGCTGCAGGTTAGGGACACGAACAGTAGGCAAGTGATCAAGGCGGCAGGGAGAAGGCGGCCCAACAGCGCCAGCGCCCTGCCATACGTGGTTTCTGGAGTGCAACAGCATGGAGCTACTAGCATAAGAAGCAGGACTGTTCATGGATCATATCACCAGCATAGATGATGCCTCAAATGTAAAAATCCTACAACAAAACAAAGAGATTCAAGCCCACCTAGAACTTGGAGTAAATCCAGTTGCAAACGACAAGATTGCAACATTCCAAGCAACAGAAATCGGCGAGAATGCAAACTCTGTTGCTGCAGCTGCTGCTCCTCGAGCGGAAGAGATCAGCAAGCTCACAGAACCTGAATAGGGAGAAGAGTTGGAGTTTTTAGGGTTTAGGGTTTTGTGGATGTCCCTTCGCCGCCCCTTCTCGAGGACCGTTGCCGCAGCAGAATGATCCTACGCAGGTCCTTCCCAAGGACCCGCCTTGTAATCCTGATCCTTAGTGGCCGGGGCTCATGTGCACAGGTATATATTTTTTCATACGTGTAGAAGAGGGTTGGAGGTTTTAGGGTTCAGGGTATTGTGGATGTCCCTTCACCACCCCTTCTTGAGGACTGCTTCCTCAACAGAGAGGTCCTACCCAAGGACCTACCTTGTGAACCTTAGTGGCTGGGTGTCAGTAGCATATATTTCATGTTCCTTCACACGTGTTGGGGCAGGTTTCACGATTTGGGGTTTAGGGTGTTCACTTCTGCCACCCCTTCTTGAGGATCACTGCTGCAGCAGTCTGCAGACTGGTCCTATGCAGGCCCTTCACAAGGACCTATGCCTTGTAATCCTTATCTTTGGTGGGTGGGGCTCATGTGCATATATATCTTGTAGGACTTTTCAGACATGTTGCCAAGGGTTAGAGGTTTTAGGGTTTTGAGGGTGTCTTGTGTATTGCTATAGTAGCAAAGAGGTCCTATGCGGGTCCTTCCCAAGGACCCACCTTGTACTGCTAATCTTTGGTGGGTGGGGATCGTGTGCACATGTGGCTTCACACATGTTGAGGAGGGTTAAAGGTTTTAGGGTTCAAGCTTTTGTGGATGTCCCTAGGCCACCCCTTCTTAAGGATTGTTCACAATGAGATCAACTACAAGTCCTTCTCAAGGACCCACCCCATACTCCTAATGAATTAACTACTAGTAGGTGTGGGTTGTGTGCATAATCATGTGTTGAGGAAGGTTTAAATATTCTGGGTTTAGGGTTTTATTGAGGGTTACTACCATAGAGCAATCCTAAACAAGTCTTTCTTAAGGACCCACTTGGTATTATTGAGTGGTGCAAATCATGTGCATATAATTTATACACAATCACATTAATGTTTTTTTTATTGGCAAATTTTTGCAAAAATTTTACTTGAAAAATGTGATTTCAACCAATACAAAGGATTTTTCATGAGAAAAATGGTCCAAATTCGCCAAATTTCAAAAAGAAAAAATTCAAATTGCCAGATTTTTACAATAAGTTCCAGTACGTAGCCAAAAATATAGAAGGATCCTAGTTTTTTATTGGCTAAAGTAGTTTTTGGATGGTTGTCACCTTGGCTTCATCACAAAATCCTTGAAAAAAACCTTGATTCACATTGTGCTTAAATACCTCCCCCTATTTAACATTTATGGAACCTGAATAGGATTGAAGCATGATCACCTAATAAGGTTTACAAATATTTCAAAAGTGATGAGATATTAATGAATACAAGAAAGAAAAAATGGAAAATCTTTCAAACCATAGCAAATTGAGGACCATTACACACAAGTTTAGTGACCTTAACTTTTATGTAATTAAAAGTGAATGTGTTATTGACATTTACATGTTGATTTTTCAAATTTAAACTAAATGTTAAAATTAAGAAAATATGTGTGCATATGTCCAATAAAACAAATCATGATGATGTTAGAAAAAAATCATCCTCATTTTTAGAATAATTCAATTCAATTTGAATCCAATTCAATTTAGATTTAAATGAATTGGATCAATTATTCAATACACATTGCATCATATCATTATTATTTTTGGATGAATTTCATTTGTATCAAAGTTATTTTAACATATCATGTCATTGATATGTAAACATGTGTTGTTTGGTTAAGTTTCATGTGAATATGTTGACATTGTTCAACATATTGTTAACAAAGAAACATATATTATTGCTTTTGTATTTCACATGAAAACCAAATATGATGGAGTCATTTTGATATCATTCATGGTACTTCATTTTTTCTTTATTTTTTTCAACTCTTTTTTTTTTTGGTTTAATACATAAATATTTATACAAATTTGTGTGATTTTTTATATTTATATAAATGTTATGTGAAAGTTGTACATTAAACCCTTTCTATAATCACCCTTAGATTAATCACATTCTTGTTTACATCACACATTTTTTGGTAACCATCTGTTTTGGTAAAAACACCATTTGTTTGAATCATTATCACACTCATTAGTATAGTAGCACAAACCATTTGCAAAAAAATTTTAGTAAATGTGATTATAATGAGGGGAAATCTAAAGGAAATATTAGGGTTTTGTACATTACAATTCCTTTTGGCAATATTAATGTTGTTTTGTGTTCAAGTTGTGCAAATTAGCAACAATGAATATAGTTGAAGAGAGGAAAAAAAAAATAGCAACTTTATTTTGCAAACAAGCAAAAGATATGTGAGCTTGCCAAGAAAGTAAAAAATCTTAATCAAAAAAATCTAGTTGACAAGATACACAAGGAGCTCAAGCTCAATGTAGATCATAGCATTGTCTCCAAGCTCTTGAAGGAAAAAGATAAATGGCTTAATATCAGCAAATCAAAAGTTATAAGAAACATCAAAGAGGTGGAAATAATGAGCACATGGAGGCTAATATTTTGACAATGGTTTAGCAAGGTAAATAATTCTATGCTTGCATCTTATTGTTATATATATATATATATATATATTTGTCATAGTGAAATCTCCGAAATCAGGGTTCATCACATTGCATTCTTGGTACAGATAATTGAAAATCTCTTGATGAATAAAACAACACCACATTAGTTATTAATGAGTAAGGTTTGCAATGCATTGGTTTTTTATGACTAGCAGGTTATATTACTTTTGCATTAAGGTTCCAAACAACATGAAACCAAAGTTGAAAATCAAATCAACAATCAAAATCATACATGAATTTATGGGTGTATTTGATATTATTGAAAAGCTTTCAACAAAACAAACTTAACAAATTTTAATTCATAATTTGTGAACCTAAAATGTGAAAGATATTGAATATTTAGTGGTTTTTGTTGTTAGAAAGCAAATTTCGAAAACCCTAACAACTCAATTTGAATTGTTATTTTGAAAAGGGCTCAAATTGCTTTCATTAGTGAACCATTTTCATTGAAACAACAAAATTCATTGCACATGAGCTTGGTTTGATAGATTTTATGGCCTTTAATGGATGGGCACATAAGTTAAAACCACATTTTGGTATCAAAACTTTCATGGTCCATGGAACAAGGAATAGAATTTGAACGTTAAGCAATGCCACATGTCATCTTAGAAGGAGGCTTTAGTCCAGAAGACATGTTCAACATGGATGAAACATGCCTTTTTTTTAAGGCTAGACTTTCAAAGACATTGTGTAAACAACCGATTCTTTACTTGTATTATTCAAAACATACATTTTTTTGTGAGCTCACTTACATGGCATGTGGTATACTACAGGTAATTTGAAAGGGCAAAAGGCCCAAAAAGAGTGCATCACATTGGCCTTAACCACAAACTCTACTAGGACAAAATAATTAATGGCCAATGTGATCCACACAGCCAAGTGACCTTGCAACTTTAGGAAAGTGTGGCACCCCAAAAATTTTGTGCATTATTTCTTTTATAAGAAAAAAAACTTAAATGACAATCGAGGTATGCTATGACTATTTGTATTATCATTGTGCCTTGTCACATCACACCTTTACACATGCTTTTAAAATGATGGCAACTCGTTGCCAAAATTTTCAAATTATGTGCAAGTCTTCATTAAATGGGTGAATCAAATCAACACCCGCATTGGCAAATAGGAAGATCTTGTTGTTGCTTGACAATGCTACTGACCATTCTTGCCCTTGAGATGAATTGAATATGCATGGTTTGAAAGCCATAAAAATTAACTATGTGACCTTTCTTTTTTTGCCTACAAATACAATATCAGTCGTCTAGCCATTGGATGTAGGCATCATCCAAACATTCAAGCAAGGTTACAAAAAGCTTTTATTCAATTAGATGTTAGTAATGGGTTATTCAAGTGCTAACATTTATATTCAAGGATAACAATTTACAAATGTGTGTGCAAATTATGTTTCATGGATAAAATTACATATTGATTTACACCAAAATTATGGTGCAAACCATTATTTGGAACACACTAGTTTTGAAAAACATGTCACCACAAACCATCAAAAATTGTTGGAACAAGGTACAAATATTACTTGTAGTCTCAATGGCAAACATTACAAGTCAAAATGAGTGGGAGAAAAGCAAAAAGGTGCCTAAAATTGAGGAACTAAACATGTTGATAGTTGCCACGCGTTTTAAATGGATTCACTATCAATTGAAGATTTCATCAACATGCTAAAAGAACATGTGCTTATTTCACTTTTAGCTAGGATGAAATCATTGCCAAATGGTAGTTTGGTTCGATTACCTTTAAATGTTTTGCTTGAAATTGAAATTCATACTTGTGTGGCATATAAATTGAAAAGGATGTCACATATGAAAAGTTGAAAAAATTTGTGTGAGAGGTAGTTGGAATTATTGAGGATGATGATCCATCATCTATTGATATTGATGAAAAAATGGTTGAGGAATTAGCAGCCCAACAAGTCACTCTTGAAAAAATAAAGAAAAACCCCAAAACATTAACAACCTTCATAGTAAAACAACTTAGCACAACACTAGAAAATGAATTAGCGATTTAACGCATTATCAACAAGATGACTACCCTCTACTTAACAAATTTAAACAACTTAAAATAGCTAGAAATCACATCATTTTTCAAGTGTAATAATGCATAATAGAATTTAAAATAACCCATGACAGAAGTTTAAATAATTGGCACTTTTATTTTAATGTAAAAGGGTTATTTTGTAAGGATTTTTTCCCCTATAATCACAATCTTGTAAGTGTTTGTATGGAATGTAACTATACACATTTGAATCACAATTCATTACTGTCATAAAAAAAATGGTCACCAAGGGCATGATTATGAAGGGGATTTATTGTAATTATAAAAGGTAAGACAGAGCAAATGTGAAAACATATTATGAGTTTGGTAATGATCCAATAAAAATGTGTTCCAAACACAAAATAAGAATGAAAGTTGATCATATAATTAAAAATATTAAACTTATGTTTTATCATGAAGATTGTGATCATGATGAAACATTTTTTTGTCATAAGTTTTTTATGTTTGGACATGTGCTTTTTCATCATTACTAATGTAGCGTGTGTCATTGACCCAAATGTGAACACATTTAGGGTTCAATTGATTTTTCCTTCCAACCCAATTTTTGTAATTTGTATGAATTTCTAGCAACAAAATCCATTTAAAGATCAATATATTCCACACCTTAACTTAATACTTGTGAAATAAATTCTATTAAATCTGACTTGCCAAGGGCTTTCTAATAACACCAATAATGCCCCCAAATTCCATATAGTTTTCAATTTTAGTTTCATTTATTTGTCATTGAAAGATGGTTCAATAACTAATAGCTTCCACATTGTAGTTCTAAAAAGACTAAAACCAAGTCATTACACCCATATTCATCAATAACTTTCCAAAGATACCAAGAGCATAACATAATTATTGTGGTTTGGAGATTTTAACATGACAAACCAAAAAACAAAAAAACAAAAAACTACTAGTTTGTTTCATATATAAATACAATTTGCATTCACTTAAAGTGCTACACAATAATTGACGTTCACCTCATCATGTGTTATTATTGTCATGGATGTTAATGCCACGGAGTCCATTCATTTGAATGATCATCCATGACTTGTAATAAACTTGTACCTAATTTTTAATTTAATTTTAGTTCACTTTTAGTTAACTTCCAATTAAATTTTAATTCAATCCATTTGACTCATAATTCACTTATAATTGATTCTTAATTTAATTTCAATTCACTTTTAGTTAAGTTTTAATTAAGTTCAAGTTAATTATTAGTTAATTTAAAAATAAGTCTTAATTAATTCCAATTTACTTTTAATTAAATCACAATTAACTCATAGTTGATTTTCAATTATAAAGGTTTTTAAAAAGTTTTTATACTTGATGTACAGATAGAAGCTTATTTGGAAACTTCCTTGAGTTACATCCCCAAAGGGGTATAAAAGTAAGACCTTTCATTTCTTTGAATATTTTCAACAATAGTCTTAAGCACAATATTACACCATAGCCTTATCATGTTCCTACCATGCTCATGTTTGCATATGTTAGAATAATAAATATTCATTTTCATATTTGTTTTGCATATATTTTTGTGTTTTTAATTCTTTTGTTCTTGTTTTTAAATCACATAATCTTATCGTGTTTTTTCTTTGAAAGTTAGACTTAAACTTTTCTTTTAACTTTTGTTCTTATGATTCTTTATGTCTTTGACAATTATATGAAAGAAAATGATTGAAAGTTTTGAAGAACTAAAAAAATATTGATGCAATATTCTCCTCAATGTTCATGATATGTATATTATGTTTTGGGTAAAAAAACATTTAATGCATGTTTTGATAATTTGATTAAATTTTTTTCATCACATCATTATTATGTAATAAAAGCCATATGTTATTAACTCATTTATACCTTTAAAAAACATGTTTTAAGTGACATGGGTATTTGCCTTTCAAAAGAAAAAAGAAGAACCTAAACATTTAAAAACTACGTATTTGTCAAATTATTTAAATATAATTAAACAAAAAAAACAATTTGTATATTCAATTATACAAAACAAAAGTGATCAAATAATGGTTGAAGATGCACAATTGCACAATATTATTTTTGAAATCTACATTTGACATTTTATTGTCACATAAAATCAATTTTTAACAAATTTGAATAATGATTTGTTTACAAAACATTGTAGTTGCAAAATGTCATTTGATTAGAAATTGTGCACATAAGATGAATGAATGAACTAAAATAAGTTCATGCATGTTCTATGACAAAATCAATTATTACTAAAAATATATTGGGATAATGGCATGTTTGACAATATAAAATTTTCTATCATAAATAAACATAAAAGTCTTGGCATAAATCTTTTGTTGAATGAAATTGATTTTTTCCATATTTATGATGGATCAAGTTTATGATCTTTTCAGTTATTTTGGAAATTCATCAGTAAAAAATTCAATTTGGAACTTCATTAACTCTATGTATAAATGACCAACATTGTTTTCATTAAAAATGTCATTATTTGACAATAAATCTTAATTAACTTACAATATAATAATTATAATTCCTTTTGTGCAAATTTAAAATATCTTTGCAACTTATGGAAACCTTTAGAATTGTTATTAACGTTCTAGAAGATGATACAAAATGAAAATATCAATCTAAAACAAACATAACTTTATGAAATCAAATGGTTTGTATGGATGTTTTTTAAAACTCACTTGGTGATCCTCAACCTATATGCAAATATGACATATGAAAAAAAATCCATCTCATTTATTACATAATTTTATACGTGGATGTCATTTCTACATTATTACCATAATACTTTAACATTTTTGACATTAAATATATTATCTATGTATCACAACAAGGTCTTGAAAACTTTAAGATTCCTTTGTGCATGTTATTATTTTAAAATGCATGATTCACATTCACATGCATTTGTGTTTTACCTTTTTTATGGCCTATTGAATAATAAATTATTTATGTTTTGAAACATGAACTTATATTTATAATTGAAATTCTTGATTGCAAATTATAAATATCTCAAATTTTAACATTTGGTTCATATGAAAGTAACATGTTTTGGTGTATTTTGATTCACTGAACAACGTTCTACATCTATACATTCCTTAATGGATTTTTTATTGTTTAATTTTCAATATGTTTAAAATTCCAACAAGTGGTGATATTTAAATTATTTGACATGATGACCTAGCTTTTGGTTTGGATTGAAAAGAAAAATTATAAATAAACCAATAGGAAATTCCATTGTAGTTACAAAATTTTAGATTAAATTAAACTACATTAAAATTATATATATCTCTATTTTAAATTTAATAATGATTGTAATGAAAATTAAGAATAGTGCAATAAATTTACAAAAATCAATTTTTATTAATTAAATTAAATATTCTGGTTTTTCTAATAAATTTCAACTTAATTTTAGAATATTTTTCAACACCTTTTAATCCAAATTAGAAACATACTTATTCAAGCCAACATTGAAAATATTTGTGAAAACATTTTTATCAAAGTTGAGATATATATATATATATATATAATTTTTATTAACATTATGTTTATGCAATTTGTTAAATGTAACAAACTCATTCAAAACATCAAATTCATTAGTATAATGGAAAGTGGGATTTAATAACTTTTTATTATCACTTCTACACATTACTTTGGGGTGGACATTTTATTACCTTTTAATTATTTCCTTTTTCCAATGAATAAAAAATAATTTTTCATTCAATTTTGATTTTTTAAAAATTTAGTGGAAACTGAACCCTTCTTCCACCCCCTCCACCTACATAATCTTTTTAAAAAGTTAGAAAAAACACATTGATTCATGTTAACCTAAGATAAATTCATCTAATTTTTTTTCATTATTCAACTTTGAAATGTATTTTCACACTCATGAAATCACATGCATTTCAATTCATCACATTAAAATGTATTTATTAACTATGGTTTATGATTCATGTAAAACCTATAATGTGTGAAAGTTTCCACATATTGTTTGAATAATTTTATAAAGTTTAGTTTGAGAAGGCATTTTAACCCTTAAGCAGGTATCAACTTATCATGTTTATTGAAATGTGTGCCTCCCAAACAAATTTAACTCAATGGTAATCCAACAATGTACATGTATTATGTACCACCCCATGTTGAGAAGGTTGGTTTATTAGTCATGAAGTCTTTGTATATTTACATATAAGATTAAATAAAAAAATGCATTCATGTTTTTTTATATTTTAAATTAAACTTAATTTTCATTGAAAATGTTATTTTCAATTCAAACAAGACTGACATTTTCAAAGTTTCTCGAGTTTTTAAACCATTATGATTATTCAAGAATAAAGTTGCTAGGCCTTTATCCCAAAAAAAATCTCAAGATGAAACAATAAATCATTTACCAAATGTTTTAAATCTAAATGTTTTTAGTAAAAATTTGAATTGGTGATGCAATTTAATTTAGGGCAACTTTAGTTTGATCGACAATGAAAACACACTCAAATTACACCAAGAATGACATGACAAGAAATGGAAAAAAAATAACAAAAAATTAAGAATGTTAACAAGGAATAATGCAATTACAACAAACAACAATGAAAGCATTGAAAAGGCACATTGGAGACATTAAGGACACCATGTTGGATTAATTTTTTTATTTATGGGCAATAGGGACACCAAAGGATGTTCATGGCATTAAATATAATGTCAAAAAATGTCAAGGGCATTAATAAATATGTAAGAGACACTGAAACATTATAGTTGAAAATATTATATGACACGCTCCCAAGTCCTTAGCTAGACCCAAATTAGGTTTAAGTTACTCTCATAGCAGAATTGTGAGGAACTTGAGGCACGCTCCTAGCTCTTAACACTAGAAGGGGTAGAGGGGCATGCTGAAGCTCCGGGATGGGACTAAGAGAGTGACAAGTTATTCACTTACTCGAACCTGCACCAAACCAATCAACAAGTTGGTTAGTTCACCTTTTGGAGCACTTTGGGTACTAGGACAAGCCACGGGCAACCTTGGACTCACTCGACTCACCAGGGCCTGGACTCTGGGGAAGCCACCACCTTCCCCCATATAATATACTATGTGCCTCTCCGCGACACCCACATCCGAATGACTTTTTGTCTTGGGACTCCTAAGGAGGAGTCCCGAAATTGTCCCAATTTGGACTCCCGGGACTTTGAGCGATCATAACTCTTTGCTCAGACTTCTGATTGTGATGAGGTCTAAAACAAACTTGTAGTTATCCTTGAAAGCTTTCCAACGGTGTGTCGCGCTTCACCTGCACACATCGGGGTTGGGTCGATTCTCGACTTTTAGTGGTCGGGAGTCAAATTGCCAGTTTGACTCCTGACCCTTCTTTTTACCATAACTTGTGATATAGATATCCAAATGGCCCATGCGAGGCCATTTTCGACATCTATACTTCGCTAGCTTTCCAATGATATAAAAAACACCCCAATGTGAGGTGTTTTGACCACTGCAATCGCACTTTAAAATTTTGAGAGTCTTGGATGACTCCCAAATTTCAATTTCAGGAGTGTGAGTTTCATTTTCACACTCCCTCTAAGTAGGGTTGCGACATTATATATCATATATTTTGATATTGTAAATGTTCAAAATTTTGATTTTGAATTAATGGGAGGCACCAAAAAGGACATTGGGAACAATAAGGGAGCCATATAGGTTATTGAAAGATGTCAAGGATGTTAAAAAAGTTAATGTTCCAATGGGTGAAAATTAAATTTCATGTTCTAAAATTAATAAAATGGAAATGATTTTATGGATGATCTATATGTTCATGAATTATCGATGTTTGGTAACTAATTATCTTAATTTCAAAATTATTTAATTTAAATACATATTAATATTTTGACCTTATGTTAATTGATTGTCATTAGGCCATTTAACCATTTAAAAAAAAAATTTACATTGAGTTGAAGAAATGGACAATCTTTGATTTTTTTAAAAACATGGGTCAACAATGCCCCTTTTTTTATTTTTGGGTTTGGGGTCATTTAGTAATTTACAATGGTTGTTTTGGAATCAATGTCAAGTAAACAACACTATTAAAAGTTTGACAAAATGACAATCTATGAATGTGTGTTTTATTTGGCCAATGGTTTGTTTCAATGACAACACATTACTTCTTCTATACGATTTTTTATGCTCATTGTTTTTAATTGAATGTGAAACTTTATTAAATAAAAACATCAGTACAAAGGTGATCCTTTTAACTCTTTTTTTGAGTTCCCCTCCTTTTAATCTATGGTCATGTTTTGTGATGTTTTTGATTTGTGATCATGAACTACAATTTTTTTTGGGTAGTGATTTGTTTCAATTACACCACATGATTTTCACACATCACAAAAATAACATCATTCAAAAATCATTTTTCACCTCTATGTGAAAAAAAACATGCAACCTCCCCAATGCTAAAAATAAGCCTTTATCATTTACAATTTCATTTTTTCCCTTTGGCAAGTGGATTAGGGTTTGAAGCTCAAAAAAATTTATCCTTTGTATTTTTTCAAAAGACACAAATGAAAAATTCGTATCCTTCATATTTTGAGTTCAAAACTATGTTATGTAACATGTTTCACAAATTTTTTGGGTCAATATTGAATTGCTTTAAAACAATGACAAAAAATAAACCATTTTCTTATTTGCTATTCTTTTGGTTCATTTTATTGACATTCACCCTACAAAACCAAGACAATTCCTCCTTATCCCAATATTGGATATAGAACAATTTTTGTTACAATGTTTTAAAAAAAATAAAATTATATTCTTGAAAAAAAATACAGAAAAAATTGTGACAAGTGAACCTCATCAAATTTTTTTTTATGACATTGCTGAAAATGACGTGTTGTATACCTAAGATGTTCAATACGAAACATCTACAATTTTATAAGATAACTTAGTTTGTGAGAGCATTTTTACTTCCTAAGAAAATAGTAAAAAATTATTTTGTGTTAATCGCACATGGATTATCTCTTGAGAGAATGAATACTTTATATGTGTGAGGGAATTTACACTAAATTATAGTCCTAGCATAACATTTCTAGTGTGAATATGTGCCACAATGTTCTTTTTGAATTTCTTCTCAATCCTTGGTTCGGGAAAACCCATCATCCAAGGACCAAATATTTCGTTTCATACAAATCTAACAATGTCAACAATGCACCAATTGACAATGCTACAGTTTTTATGTCTTTGTTACTCTATGCTACTAGATTGGGACAACCTATGATAACTGCATTAGGTAGCATTGCAAGCATCATAACTTGAGATAGACGTTCAAGCAAATGAAAAAAAATCCATGTATAAGAATTGTTTGTAAAAGATGAAAGGTTGGGAGGTGATTGCGCCATTTTGAAAAAATGGGTGTGTCACACTACGACCTTATCATTCACATTAAAAAAAAATCTTAAGGCAAAAGAAGAATTATGAAAATTCAAATATTTCACTATCCAAAAATACAATCTTCCAAAAAAAAATCCTTTAAACGAAACCAAAAAAATCCTTCAAGATATCATAACTTTGTAACTAATTTCAAGTTTCAACACAAGCCAAAAAAACATCAACTTTCAAAAATCCTCATATAAAAATAGACCTATTATTATTACCTAGGGGCCAAAGTCCCTTAAGCTACTATACTCTATTGAATCTGAACACACAATATTCTTGCCTTGGTAGGCAAGGCCAACAAACATGGATTTGGGGGCTACTGGACTGGTGGGTGATTTTTTTGCACAGGGTGGGATGGTACTGTCAGAACCCTAGCATCTTCAAACCCTAATCGGGCACTGGTGAGGCAGGTAGTAGTAGGTCTTGAGACTCGGACCCCGCCCCGGACAGCAGGGCGTGTCGATGACGTCTTTTTTGTATTTTCATCTTTGTTGATTGATTCTAGCGTGTCTGCGATCGTTGAAGAATCAAGTTTCTTGTTGTTGTTGTTGTTGTTAGAATTATTTCTTAAAAATCATTTGTTTCTTTTTTGGGGTTTCTGTAGCTGTCTGTGGCTTCTCTTTTGGGAAAATGAATGCGTGTGTGATAAGGTTTTGTGCATCGAGGAAATTGAGTGGCTGAAGAACCCTACGCAGCAGCAGCAGCAGCAGCAGCAGCAGGCATGCTTCATAGTTTTTTTTTTCCTGGGATTCAACACACATACGTACATGCAACCCGTTTTGAAGGTCGATTTCCATGCCCTTTCTCATTCAGATTTTCAAAGTCTCAATCGCAAGAGTGTGAATCTTTGAAATGGGTGAGCAGATCGCTGCTGCTGCTGCTGCCAAGTACGGTGTGCATACCAAGAGCGCTTCTGATGGTGCAGATGTTCGTTGGTATTTCTGCAAGACTCCACTTCGTCCCAACGGTATAGCCACCGCAACAATTCTCATGCATTTTGTATCTTGTATGTGGGATAAAAATCAAGAGAGAGGAATCATGTGCATACGTGCTTGTTTTCCTTTGAAATGCGTTGGAGAACTGAGAAATTTGAGTGCATGCCCCTTCTTTCTTGAATCCACTTGTCTTCCGAACCCACAATGCAAAACCCTAAACCTTCCGAGGGGTTCAAACCGAGTGCAACCCTGCAAAGATCACTGACGTACTATCTCATGCTTGAATCTGATTGCAAGCTCTAAGAGGATGGATACATTCTGCATAGCAGCAATAGGTTTCTGCAATTTTCTACTATGGGGTTTGAACTTTGGCTCTTGCAGAATGGGGTGTGATACCTAGATGAGGCTAACAAACATGATGTCACTCTAGGCAGGGAGGGAAGAACTGCTGTGATGGATTGCACAGAGAGATGTGTGGAGAATTTGTAAGGAAGGCAAATTTAGTGAAATGATGAGGGTTTAAGGGAGGTTTTTCCAGAAGCAGCAGCTCAAGTGCCTGCATCAGAGGTGGTCGGCAAGGGTAAATACTTCCGGTTCAGTGTTAGAGACTCCCTTGCACTGGAGGCTTCCTTTGTGCAGGTGTGTGCTTCCTGTCTCTTATGGGCTTCATCTTCACCCAGAACTCTTGACTATAATGTACTGTGTTGTTTGTCTACCTGTAATGTGAATATTTTTGTAATGTCCATAACATGTTGGAGTAGACCTTGAAATCTGGATTCTTTCTGCTATAATTATTCCAGTTTTTGGAGGGAATTTTGGAGCAACTGAGGTATGTGGAGAGTGATGAATTTGTTGGTCGAAGTTTGACCTGACTCCAATTACTTTAGGCAGCACCCATATATATGCTGGTTTTGATACTTTTAAACTAATTTAAGCACAGAAGCAGTTTTACACTATTTTGTGGTAAGCTTTCCATAGTAGTCAAAATCTTGTTTCCACTTCATGTTACTTAGACTGGCAGACCTTTACAGGTTGATTTTGAAGTTAAGCAGGACACGTTTCTTAGCCATACCTTGATAATGTGTGCCATCAGAGGGAAGAGGAGCTTGTGTCAGCATGGTGGAAGGAGTATGCTGAAGTCAGTGAAGGCCCAGTGACAGCTTCAGGCCGTCTGGCTCCCAATCCCTCAGAGCAAAGGAACTTTACAGAAGGTTACCTCAGCAGGACACGCAATGGAGGAAAAGACCAGCTTTCATACAGTGGCAACAGTGCAGACATTGATGATGGGGAGAGTGTGGGGGTTCTTGTCAAGAGTGGGCTATATGAGGTTTGTGTGCATCCAAATGTGATGAGATTTACATGAAGGGTGATTAGAGAAACATTGTCAGCCCAAAATCTCACCCACTGAATGTTATTTCTTCAAATACGCACAAGCAGGACCGCACAAAATGGAGGACTATTCAAAAGCAAGCAATGTTTGTTTGTTCTGAGTGACATGGAATGTTTTGGCTATTAACAAACAGACTAGTACCTATACTGGCCTGTAGGAGATCACATGTGTCTTTGTCTCTGGAACTGCTTTCCTGAGGTTCTTCTGACAAAGAAGCCGAACTGGGGTTTATTGACATTATTTGAGGTGCTGGCTGGGCACAGGTGGATCTTATGCAAAGGAGATGTATTCCAGTGTATTGGAGAGGAGAGCATCGACGGGTGTTACGAGGTCATTGGTATGTACGCAAGGGTGGTCTTGATTGGTTGCCACTGCGGGAAGATGTTGCTGAGCAGTTAGAGATTGCATATCACAGGAAGGTGATCAAGCTATACTTACATGTGTAGAGATTAATGTTGGTGGTGCAAGTTTGGAACAACTATATCTTAGTTTTACTAATTTGTGATTCTTTGAGTGGCTAAAGTTGATACACTGCATTCAAATAGTCAAAATTAGTGTACTAAGTGCATGTTCCAGTTGCAGGAGGTCCCAACTACCACTATACCTTTATGTAGTCTGCTCTATGCCTTGGCTTAGATGCTTGCCTATACAAGCTTACCCTCCAAGCTTGTTGCAGCTTGAATGAGGATCCTCTTGAACTTTTTTAGTAGCTATGCATCTTGAGTACTAGCCAACATCATGGCTGAGTCTTCCCATTTCTTCCGGAAATTTTGACTGAAGCTCAGGATACAGCATTTCATGTAGGTCGCTCTAGGTTTTGAGCAAATTGTTGTATATACTTTATCTACACCCTGTTGGGATCCAGTAAAGTTAGTGGGGAGCTAGTGACTGCCATTCATGATGAAAGTCATGGTCTGATACTTTGAGTGACACCCACTAAGTTATGACCGTACTCATTCTTGCTGTGTTTGCTTTGGCATAAACTAAAACAACTTTGTGTTTGGTGAGCTTCAGAGTGTCTTTGTGGAGTTGTCTCTGCAATCACATTGATGGATGACTTTTGATTCCTACATTCCTTGGTTACATTTCTGCTTTCAAGTGCTGATGCATGTTAGTTTTCTCTCTATGCAGATATGGCGGCGTCGTTCTTTTCAACCATCAGGATTATATGCTGCACGAGTCAACCTGACTGGCACCTCTTTGGTTTGTTCTCTCAGACATGTACCCTCAGAAGCTTGTTGCAGTTTGAATTAGGCTGTTGACCTTTTTATTACCAGCATTAGTTGAGCGGTAGCCAATGTCATGATTTGAGTCTTTCCATTGCTTCTGGAAATGCAACAGAGAATCAGGAAGCAGATTTTGGTATAATGGTTTCACCAAAATTTTGCAGATTGTCATACACTTATCTAGACCCACCATCAGGACCTACTGAAATCAGTGGGAGTCATGGCAGTTAATAACTGGTATTAATGATCAAGGTGATGGTCTGACACTTTGTGAGTGACTTTCTCATATGGTTATGACCACACTCATTCATGTCATTTTAGTGTTGGTTTTGCTGGAACTGACAACAGTCACCTTACAAGGTTCTATTGTAGAGTTTTATCTGCAATCTCAGACATCTCTTCTCAGCCAGGGGCTTCACATGCCAGTGAAGACAAATGGCCATAGAGGATATGACTTGTAAATTTATAGGACTATCCTATTTACAAGTTTACTGGTGAATTTATCTTTATCTGCAGAAAGCATCACTGACTTTTAAATCCAAACGAAACATCTTTACTTTTCTTATGTGTTTGTTGAAGCAGGATAGTTCAGTTTAAACAAGTATGAAAGATGGAGAGTTTGAATGGGAAATAAGATCATGTCTGATGTGTTGAGAAGCAATAATGTTGCGCTGTCACTATGTGTCATTGGTCAGTGACTATGTGACATATTACTGCATCAATGCTCACAAGTTTCTGCCAAGGTGTGATTGAACTCAAGTTTAGCAACTTATGGCTGAGCTTGTGATACTTTTCTGTGTTGGCAGTCCTCCAGCTTACTGTAGTACAGAAGTCTTTGCCCACCAAATGTTTGTCTTCTGAAAAGTTGCTGTCTTGAAAGAAGAAATGAGTTGCACTTGGAATATCCTAGATGTCAGCAATTTTGACACTGTCTCTATGTTGAAAGGTTGTTCAATGTAATATCTCCATTTTGCACAGGAACTGAGAATGGGTATCAGATTCTGCTAGAGTTTAGGTCAGAAAATTCAAATGATTTGTTTGAGTTATAGGGACTTCATGCACTTTTCATGGGAGAGGATGATACGTGGGAGGCAATTCTGGCAGTGGATGCTTCAGGCATCTCCTTTGTCCTTGGTTTAAAAGGAAATGGTGTGAAGCTTCGGCGGGGCTTTGCACCCCCAGATAGTGCACACCCTACCCAGGTTTTTTAATCATTCCAACTTCAAGTATCTTGAGATGAAAAGATGGCACTGCTTTTAGCATTAGAAGGTTTAACTGTTGCAGAAGAATTTGCACGCCCTCTGTCATTGATATCATATTAACCTTTTCGATAGGCTTCTTGCCTTTGCAGTTGCTATAAACTTTGCTGTTCATTGCCTTGATTGTGAACCTTCCTGGATCTAAATTCAGATACCTGGAGTAATATTTATTGACACAAGTTTCTGATGCAGGATGAGTTGAGGCAGCGGAAAGAGGAAGAAATGGATGACTATGCTTCCCAGGTGCTTGTTGCTTTGCTGCCCTTATTTGATGTGTTTGGAATTATTACTCCAGTCCTTCTGTTCAGACTTGGAAGACTGTTCCTCCAGATTCATTTCCATTCTGTAAATTCTTCCAAATAATTTAGAGGTACTAGTCACAAACTGAAGTTGAAGGGCATCTATGCAACCGAACAATCCATAAACTGGTACAATTGGTTGATATGCAGGTACCAGTGCGTCATGTGGTCTTCATGGTGCATGGGATTGGGCAGCGACTGGAGAAGGCAAATCTGGTAGATGATGTTGGAGCTTTTCGTCAAACTGTTTCTGCATTAGCGGAACAGCATCTCACACCACACCAGCGTAATGCTCAGCGGATCCTTTTCATACCCTGTCAGGTAAACAGATTTTTCTCTGTCAATTTCCCATCAGCAATGTTCTCGCATGTGGTCAACTGATGAAGCTGCTGGTTGGCATTAGAAGATTAAGAGCAAGGAAATGAAAATTATGGGTCATCTACTTAGTTTTGTGCATTGTGTTGCTTTCAGTGGAGGAGAGAACTCAAACTGGGGGGTGAGGTGGCAATGGAGCGAATAACCCTTGAGGGGGTCCGTGCCTTGCGGACCATGATCACTGCAACTGTACATGATGTGCTCTATTACATGAGCCCTGCATACTGCCAGGACATCATTGATTCTGTACTGTTCTATACTCTAGACTTCTTATATGCATGTAGATGGATGGAAGCTAATGGGAGATGAGGTTCTAGTAGTCTTCCTGAGGCTGGTGTGCAAATCTAATGCTGTCAGATGTTGCCACCATCTTCTCTGTCTGCTGTGGCTTGGTCTGGTCATGCTTTGAAGTGAGAACCTTAAGAGTTTGTCTGATATTAGGTTATGCAAACAAGGAGCAACTTCTAGCAGACAATCACCCGAACCAGATAATTCAATCTTCTTCAGTAGAAGATCAATTTCATGAAGTCTGGAGCACATTCATGTGCAGGTAACACAATCTTTGAACCGGCTGTATATCAAGTTCATAAAGCGCAATCCAAATTTTGATGGGAAGGTTTGCATTCTGCTCGACCATTTTTGCACATGTTTGTTGAATTACAGCTTCTTGTTCCATGTGATCATACTTTGTTGGCCATCATTGTTGGGTGTTTCATAGATGAATCCGGTCTTTCATTTGACAAACTGTGTCAATCTTTTGATTTTCTGGAGACACAACTGTGGGCCCTTTCAATCTTCAGGTATCACTCTATGGGCATTCTTTGGGGAGTGTCCTTACATATGACATTCTTTGCCACCAAGACACATTGATGTCAGCTTTCCCTGTTGAAAAAATCAATGCTTCAATAATGCGCAATGATGAAACTGACGACGACATGCCTAGGATAGATCGCCTTCCAGCCACAACTGAGACTGAGTCTGGCTCAGAGGATAGTTCATCTATGCACAATTCAGACATATCTTGCCGTCCAAGTACCCTGTCAGAGACTGAAAACAATGGCATACCTGGTGTACAACCAAGTGATGCGACACTAGATCTTGCGGATGACACCATAGAAGACAGAATACCTGAGGAGATTGAGACCATGGAGAATGTGAAGGAGAAAGAATCTTTGACAGAGGGTATACCTCCTGAGGAGGATGCCACACTGGATATTGCAGATGAGACAGAAGAGGTCAGAATACCTGAGCAGATTGAGACTACAGAGGAAGAGAAGGAGAAAAGCATTTTGATGGAGGGTGATCCTGCAGCAGAAGGGATTCCCACAGATGATGCTACACAGATTATTGCAGAGGAGACAGCAGAAGATAAAATACCTGAGGAAATTGCAGCTATGGAGAAGGAGAATGGGATGGAGGATATGCCTGCAGAGAAAGCAGTTTTAGAAGATGTTGAGGCTGCAGTCCAAGATTTTTTGCAAGACCACCGTTTTGTTTCAGTGGAAAAGGATGTTGCAGAGATTGTTGATGAAGTAATAGGAAGTGCTGTTGCAAATAGCAAGGAGAACTCAAAAATTGAGAGGTTGAAGGCAGAGGTATGCCAACAGAGCTGTGCTACTATCCCTGGTCACATCTCTTCTTTGCTGAGATTAATCTTTATGGTGCTTGTTTTTGCTGACCTTGAAATACTCAGTGGTTTTGTTAGGGTTTAGCTTGCAATGTTTTAAGAGACTTATCTTCAAAAAGATACTGCAGTTCATTTCTGTTCTGTGTTGGACCCTCTATGTGGGCCTCTCTATGCCTTTGGCTTAGATGCTTGCTTTTGCAGGGACAAGCTCAAAGGAAATGAATCCTACCCTCAGAAGCTTGTAGCAACTTGGATGAGGAAACTATTTTTAGATTGGCTATGTCTCTTTGTGTGGTAGCCAACACCATAATTGAGTCTTGCCATTGCTTCTGGAATATATGATGCAACATCATATATTCTGCATGCTGACATTCTGTTGCATTAGAGTATTTTATACTTATCTACACCCATGATTTGGACCCGATGAAGTCAGTGGATAGTCATGGCAGCTTGTCCATGCTATTTGCGATAAAGTGATGGTCTGACACTTTGTGAGCGACTCTCATAAGGTTATGACTGCACTCATTGTCATGTTATTTTCAAATTGTTATTGGGGAGATTTCTTTGCAGTTTCTTGATGGACCCTATTGTATACCTTTTCATGCTCCAAGAATGTGATGATTGTCCTTTTGTGCAGGTTGCTGTATTACAAGAAAAATTGAGGTTTCTGGAGAGAAGTCAGGGTACACACAGTACAAGTCAAAGCTCATCAGAAGACCTGGCAGCAACTTCAGATCATGTCAAAATTGATGCAAACACTGAAATCCATGAATCTCATCCTTGTTCTATTATAGAAGAAGTGAGAGGCCCTGAAACTGCTAGAGATGATGATCCAGTTCTGCAGCAAAGCTTTTCAAGGGGTTACCAATCTTTTCAGAAGGATTCTGAGTTTGGATCTTTGCCAGGGACAATGGACACATCTGCCAGCTTAAGGAAACAACATAGACCCTTCATAGTATATCCAAAACTTGAGTTCAAGGTTGTTATTTTCTGTGTCCACTATTTGCTCAATGACCAGTGGGCATTCAGTTTCTGTATGAGTCTTTGTTTTGTCTCTGCGCCACACAGAGTCTAGGTTTTTAGGTTTGTTGTGCCTGGTTACTTACATGGAAAAATTGTGCTGCTGAATCAGGTTGATACTTTCTATGCTGTTGGTTCTCCCCTTGGAATGTTTTTAGCTCTCCGCAACATACGCATTGGTTTAGGAACAGGTGTGGAGTATTGGCAAGATGAAGGCATTGATGAGGAAATGCCTGCATGTCGTCTTCTTCTGAACATTTTTCATCCATATGATCCAGTTGCTTACAGGTTAGGAAGCATCATCATAATGCCTTTTGTATACATGAAAATCATTTGAATCTCCATTGAATTTGATTAAGCATTACACATCTCATCTCACACTCTGCTTCATTTTTGTGGGCTCTGTTGTTGGAAGGCTAGAGCCCCTTGTTTGTAAGGAGTATGTTGACAAGAGGCCTGTATTCATTCCTTATCACAAAGGAGGAAAGCGCCTGCATATTGGATTTCAGGTTTATTCTCAGCTTATCAACAATGAACGATGGTGCTCCTTTTTTATGTGTGGGACAGTTTAGTTATTTTGTCAGTCTTCTCACTTCATGGTCCTTCTCATTCCCCTTTTGTGCTGTCAGAAAGTTCTCACAGTACCACTTGTAGAACATATCGATATGCCTACAAATTTGCAAGCATCATGTACTTCCTATCACCAAACTGTAGATTTGTTAATTTCATTCTGGCTGAGGGTTGCTGGTGGTTTCTCTTTTCGGTCTTTGTTTTCTGTATAAATTTCTTCTAATAAATTCTGTATTTTTTGCAGGAATTTAGTGAGGATCTGAGCATGAAGTCCAAGGCCTTTGTACAATCCATAGGCTCTGTTGGAGTAAGTTCACCTGTTCTGTTCCATTGTTGCTTAATAGCCCTGCTCCACAGAGGGCATTCTGATGGGGAGTTTTGACAGTTTGTCATGCCTTGCATGTTGTTGAAGGTTTGATGCTGGTAATAAGACTATGTTGTATCTGTGTCATTCTGATACAAACTATGTTGAAAATGTGGAAGTACAAGAGGTTGTAAAAGCACTTGGCTTGTATGTTGTGAACAGACCCGTGTAGCACATGCATTCACTGCAAAATACCAAGATGAGTCTACAGGTACTCAATAGTTTCAGCATTGCATTCTCCTTGTTGTCTGTGCAAGTTTTATCATTCTGCACTTGTATGAGCAGGACATTTTGATAGTGATATCTCTTGAAGGGTGGCAGTCTGTTGTGGAATATTCCAAGAAATTGAATAGACTTTGAACTTGCACCTGGGAAATAGGTCACTCAAAGTGGGAGAGAAAGAAAGGTACCTTTAAGTGGAAGTCCTTAATATAAGCTCTATCAGTCCTTGTGCCTGCAAAACAAAGACAATTTTACATTTTAGAAATGCATTGGACTGGGAGTCTCTGATACCTCTGGGTGTGGATATCATCAGATGATGAAAAGGAGAAGAAAATGAAACAAAAAACATATGGCCAAATGGTTATGGAGCGCCTCACAGGAAGCTCAGAGGGACGCATTGATTTTATGTTGCAGGTTGCCATTCTGTAGTAGTCTAAATTTCACAGTTTGGTGTTCATGTGTCATGGAATTGATCTTACTCAGCTGCCCTTCACATGACAAAGAGGAGATTCTTGAGAATATTGTTTGTGGCACTGAAGTGGTTGATACCTTCTGATATGTACTAGTATCTAAGCACCTGTATGTACCTTGTGTATTCAGAAACAAGACTTTGAAGTGGAGATATCAATAGCTTGGGGCATGTCCTCTGGGACATTTTGAACTTGACAGTGCTACTTACACAGGACTTTTGGGTCTTATGTCAATGGTCTTATAAATGAATGACATGAAGCAATTTTTTCTTTCCTTGGCAGGATTCTACATTTGAGCATCAATACCTATCTGCTATGAGCTGTCACACGTAAGTCTTTTTCAGTCAGAGGCTCTTTGCAAATCTTGTGTTCTGAAAGTCATGTGTTTTTGTTCTCAAAAGCAAGCCAGTATTCCATGAATCCAAGGTTTTCTGCTTTGAGTTTTTGATTGAAACAGTTGTTGAACATGCTTCTGACTCACAGTGAACTTTTTCTTGAGAATCAGAGCATACTGGCAAGACCCAGACACAGCTCTTTTCATTTTGAAGCATTTGTACCATGACATCCCTGAAGAACCAGTATCCAATGACTCAACAACAATGGAGCCACTCTTCGGGACAATAGATGATGATGGTGGAGAAACTCCCAGACAAGGAGTTCCAGAAAGTCCACCATCTGTGGTGAAAATAGAAGATGCCTGGGATTCTGGTGATGAGGATTCATCATCATTTTTCAGCAAGGAAGAGTTTGTTGCAGCTCTATCAAGCACTAAAGGCAAGCCTAAGAAAAATTCAGAAAAAAAGATGTAAGTCAGAATAATTCATTATGATGCAAATTTGCACTGACATTTGTTTTGATTTGCATAGTCTGTAACAATGATCAATATCTGAGTAAGTTAGAGGGCACATATGTACAGATACCAACAATCTCCATAATTGTCAGTCATACGCTTGTAAAGCATTTGTAAAATTTCAGTAGATACAGTAAGAGTTCATATTGCCTGCTGATGATGTGCTGGATGTGATGAAGCTCATAAACTGGGTTGGTTACAGGTACAGATTATAGATTATAGGTACATGCTTGCACATCAGAAATGGCAGTCATGGTACATTGATGAAAAGTAGGGTTCTTTCTAAGGATTTGCACTGTGACTCAGCATATGTTGCAGCTCAGTTGACAGAGGGTCCATTTTCTGCACTTATCTGTGTCTATAGAATTTCTATTGTCTGGAGTGTTTTTTGCTCCAGAGATTTCAAGTACCATAAGTGACTCAGAAAAGCAATAGCCAAAATATTGTTCACATTCTCTCTCAAGCAGTCTGATTGCTGTTTCCTTTTCAAAGAGTTAGGAGCCCCGCCATAAATGGCTCACAAAAGCAATTGTGCATTGAGGTACATTAAGGTACATTGTGCATTTGAGCACTGAGGGCCTTGTATGATTGTGGCAACATGTCCAAACTATTTGCGCATTTGGTTTGTCCTCTGAGAAGAAGAGAAGCTTATATTTACGTTCTGAATCTCTTGCCTGTAATGTGTCACAAATCCAAATCCTAATCCACTGTTGTGTATTGCTTGCTCTTGTGCTCCGTACAAAGATGAGAAAGTGGTTGCCCAACTTAGGTGCAAGTAGAGTGGATAGTACTCTGGTGGAATTTGCTCTTGGGATGAAGGTGAGAAAGCTATTGTCAACTTAGGTACAACTAGAGTTCATATCACTCTAGTGGGATTTCCACAATCTTGCCAAAGTGTTCATTAGGAGGAACCTAGGATGATATTATTCTATAAATTGAAGTTGGATCTATCTCTGCTTGGGAAGACTGAACAAAGATCCTTGCTCTTGGTAGAAATGTTCTTTCTCTTTCATTTTGAACTGCATTGAGTTGGGTTTTTCTCTCTTTCCTTAGCGGCACAGCTGGTTGCATTATTGTGAGGGGCTTGGCCTGTTGGTGCAAACAACTGCCATGATGGTATGCTTTCAACTTTGAAATTAGATTGTTTCGGCTTGCAGATTTCTTTTTCTCTTTTTTTGGAAGGGGGGGGGTGGGGGTGGTTTATCCTCAGGCAAGCAATTGTTAATTGTACTCAGGTGTGGTGTTTAATTATGGTATACCATAGAGCAAGGTTTTGTTCAAGAATGTGGCTACATCACCAAGTAATAACTAGTTTGGTGATTGGTATCTTGAGTTGCCATTTTTGGTATGCTAATATGTTCAAAGGAGTTGCTTCTGATGAGGGGTCAATGAAATTTCTTTGATGTGTATATTTTACTTTGTGCAGGTGGGTACATGAACATTTTAAAGACCAAAAAGTCCTTTTGCAAGAGGAAGAACTGCAAGAAGCATAGTCTTCACAACATGTAGTATAGGAAGGGTAAAAGTTATAGGTTAGTGACCACTCAAGGATTGGGTGCTTCATTTCAACAATTCCTTATGCTTCAACAAGGCATTGCATGTATGTGAATATGTCATCTTTTTCATGTTTGCTTCACTTTGTTGTTGTTTTTCCCTTTTATGTTTTAAGATTCTAAGCTTGTTTTTACTCCTCCTGTTGATTCATAGTTTTTTGTATAAGGTAACCTTAGGTTGAAATGGATAGCTTGGAGTGCAATGTATGGTTTTTTGTTCTTACAAGAGCTCTTCATTGACATACATGGAGGGCCAGTGGGGCCTTTACAGCATTGTTAAACATCATGGGCACATATGAGGGTGAGTGCTTTTCTTTTTCCCATGTGTTGTTGATGGCTTCAAAACAAATCTATTACTAAATTTTTTGTTGAAACCCCTTTGTTGGAATTTTTTTTCCTTTTTCATAAAAATAATGTGAACCTGAGGATTTTTTTTGTGAAGCATATTCATTCTTATGTTTTCTTTCAATTGCCATCTAAAATTTTCAAATTCCCATTTAGAATCTACCAGAATGTTGTGATTTTTTGTACATGGAACATCTTCCAGACTTTTCCATGTTACACATTGAATCAATATGCAAGCTTCTGCATGTAATTTGCCATTTTTGTTAGAAAATCTGTGAGAATCCCTTGTCTTGGCTTTAAAGTGTGAGATTTAGGGTTTGGGTTTCAAGATTGTGGGGTGCCAAACCATTTCTACAGTGCTAGCTTAAGGAATGGTCAATTTTGTGAGAGGAAGATCAAGCCTAGTTCATTGATCTGTGTGATTTGATGACCTTAGCATTCTAGCAATACCTTTATTTATTTCTAATTCTTTGCTTTGTTCATGCTGCATTTGTTGTTGTCTCTTGTACAAAACAGGGTGTGCATAGGTCTTATCATGCACGTGTTGTATGGGCACCAAAAGTTGGTGCTGACCCAAGCATTTGATAACAACTCTCCTATGAGTGTTTCTGCAACTTCTGTTCTATACCGGACTATTGTAAAGTTTTACTACTAGCAAGGGAGATGGTTTGGTTGCTTCTTTACTTTGCATTTCTTGATGGTTCATACGTGTGGATGTTGTTATGGGTGCTTGTTTGCTGTGTTCTCTACCTTGATGTTTTTTGCCCCCAAATTTGTTAGTTGGTCTTTGCAATTGTTATGGTAAGAAAACTTTGTCCTTGCCTATACAAGGAGCCAGTTTGCAACTGTTTTGGTGCCTCAATTTCTTGCCGGCTCAAGCTACCACATCACCAACAGCTCATTCCTTGGTGTGCTAAGCTTGGATGTCAAATGCTTAATAGAAATCTGCCTAATTTTTTTCATTTAAGCTGCAATCACAAATGATGATAAGTCATTGTTAAGTCAGTGTTAAGTAGTGGCAGAAAATTGTAGAATTCAGAGCAGGATTGTTAGTTAACATAAAAGTTTACATGGCACTTGCTTAACATTGGTGTTAGCTTAGTGGTAACTCAATGTTCACTTATCATCAAATCTTCAAAAATAGAAGATATCATCACAAAGTTGCATGTTAACTTAACAACCTTGAAAAGGGGTCTTTAACTCAATAGTACCTTATCAAAAAGGTTCTCAAGAGTTCTGTCTTGTTCCTTATTTCTTCCCCTCCTTCATAACACTCCACATTCCCCTCCACTCTCATCTGCCCTTCTCTGCTAACTTTCTACTTCTCTTTTTGCTTTTTTTCTTTTTTCAGGCTCTGCTCAAGAAACAAAAGAGCAGTAGAATGTGTTCTACTTCTCTTTTTGCTTTGTTTCTTTTTTGGCTCTGCTCAAGGAACAAAAGAGTAGTAGAATCTATTGCTCAAGAGAAGATTCATGCAAACTTGCTCCAACTTCTTTGTTGTCATTGTCATGTCACAATGGAGTTTCCAAGGACAAGCTTTTGCAACCAATAAACAGAACAAAATGTAAAATGCAATGTCCCGGCATCTCAAACTCCAACAACTTGTGGCCCAACATTCCAGGCTCTAGCAAATTTTGTTGAAACAAATTGTGTCCTAGATTACAAAACAACAATGAGAGAAACGAAAAAATGTGAAAGAACGTGTAGACATGTTTTACATTTCTTGAATGTGTAGAGCACTAATGAAAGCACAAGCAACAAAACCAAGTGTGATGAGATTAAAGGCAACAAGAGAGAGTGCAATAACATAGAGCTTGTAAGCACCAATGAAAGTAAAAGGGAAGAGAAAGAATGCACATCCCTAGTGTTGATGGCAATGGTGAAAAACGGCAAAAAGGCAATTTGCCATGATGGATTTTTGGTGGGAATCCATGATGGCAAGCAGGTACGCCCTAACCCTAAAAGTGCTTAACAACATCCCAAGTGTGAATGCACTTGTGAATGTTTGTTAAGTTAAAAAAATGTTAAAGGTTAGTGTTAGGGTTAATTTAAGATTTAAAGGGAAAACAAATGTTAAGTTTTTGGTAACATTGTTAACGAATTAGCCATTAGCACTAGGTGTGATTGCAATTTAACATGAGCAAGAATTAGATTATGGTGGTTGTTGGATGAACATCATCTAATTCAAATTCCTTGGAGGGTGATTTTCATTTGGGTCTACTTTGGATGTTATTCTTATGTATTGAATTGTGAGGAGCAAGAACAATTGCCAAGGTTTTTGTGAGGTTCATGTCTTCACCATCAATGTGCACAAGTGCAATTATTATGTGTTTGTTATAATGTAACTTTTTTCTAGATCAGAAAAACTTGAGTTCCACCACCACATGGGGATGAAGGAAATTCTAAATGTATATGTGGACTTGCAATTGCATTATACCCTTCAACAACTCTTGCTTTCTACATTGGCACTTAAAGTGCACCAAATAGAAACAAAGGTGACACTCAAAGATCAAGGCAATTATAAGATTTATTATGTTCCTATTTTCTTATTGTTTATGCCTTCTTCTCACTATACACATGTTTGTTAATAAATCTTAACATGATGAGTGAAATTTTCCAAAGCAGATAAGAAGATTAAACATAATCTACACAAGATCAAAATACTTCATTGTTGCTTCTATGTGATCAAAATACATGATAATTTGGTAAGAAGTTTATCTGTGGTCTTTGGGGGCCAAAAAGAGGAATTGTGGTATGTGAGTTCTTTGTGGATCTTTTGCAATGGTGGGATCACATAGTAGAATAGGTAATTAAACATCAATATGGTTAGAGTTTGCATGTCAATGGAGCCTAGTAAGCAAACCATATGTGCAGGGATTTATTTGGGACTTGCAAAACTATGTGTGAAAATGGATGCAACTTTCACAAGAAGTGCATAACTAGTGATAGAACCTTGATACAATGGAGGTAATGATTACTTGGTGAATGACCATATGTGCAGCCCCCTTTAACTAGGTCTATAATTAAACCAAGGTTAGCTCCCATCTCCTCTTTCCCATCCTTGTCTTGAAAGGGAGAAAAGGATTTTTGTTCTTGAAGTGTTTCCTTTGTAGGGAGGTTTAGGTTTTCATCAATTTTGTGTTTGTTGAATCTGGTGTGATAGTGTGGGGAACATGTTTGAGGCACATGTGCTTGCAATTCTTTTGGAGCTAGAGACATAATTGGGACTTGGTGTTGCAAAATGAATTGATTTTGAATTGGAACATGAAAGTGTTGTAGGTTATTTGCTGTTATTTAACATCTTTGTTGGTACTTGCGACATGCATCTCTATTAGGATGTTAACAAAATGTGGGAACATTTAATATGTTTGGAAAACGTTCAACAAGATCATGCCATTTTCAAATGTGGTCACTTGGACTGCTATGATATTGAAACATGTGTAATCCAAGCAAGGGTAAAAAACATTATAACTATTTTGACAAATGCAACAAAAGGGTGTGCAACCAAATTCTATTACTTTTGTGGGGGTAGCTTGTGCCAACATGGTTGTGTTTGAAGTGCCCAAGGGTGTTCATCGTATCATTCAAAATGATTTGGAGTCTAATGCCATTATGGGGAATAGCTTGTTAGACATGTATGCAAAATATGTTATCAAGATGTTATCTCAAGATAAAATCACTTGGACCACCATGATGTTGGGACATGTGAAATGTGAACAAGGGAAAAAAAACATTGAACTATTTTGACAAATGCAATAGGAAGGTGTGGAACCATACAATGTTAGTTTTGTGGGGGTAATGAATGGATGTGCTAGGGGTGGTGTCAAGATTCTATGAAAAAATATATTTAAAAAAAAATTGTTGCAATTTTGCACCAACTAACTAAAAAAAAAAATTGATTGGAAACCATATCAAAACATACTTGAAAAGGAAAACAACAATTGATGGTCATTTGTAGTGCAAAACCAAAGTTGGCTAAATATCACTAATACATTGATATCCCTCAAAAGCTAACCCAAAGTTGTTCACACCTTCCCCAATTTGGGAACCAAAAGCATGTACATGTTAAAAATGCATTTAAGTTGTCAAATAATGTGGAACTAAATTTGGACTTATGATTATGCATAGGATAGAATGATATTTAAAACATTTTTTTTGGTTTTATCCTTAAATATTAAATAATAATTGTGATTGATTATTGAATTTTTGAAAAGGTATTTAATAAAATTTGGAAATTTCAATAGAAATCATGGGCATCCATGGTGTGATCCCAATTTTTACTTCAATGTCAATATGTGAAAAATGTTTGAACATATCCTAGGTTTGCCCAATTCTTTTGGTACATTTGGCATGCTAATGTCGAGTTGGAAATTCAATATTTTGATAAAATTTTAAATATTTATTATTGGGAAAAAAAACTAGACATCTAGAAATTTAAAAACTGACATATTTTTTTATTTGGTATAAAAAATCCAATTGGATATTACAATGGAATCAAAATTTGCTTATAGCTTATCCAAATTTATGATTGTATAAAATTCCACATCATTTGGCCTCATCAAATCTATGTTAATAATGAATAGTCACAATGAAACGTCCCGTTAAGGTCTGTGTTTTACTTTTAGACCAACCTATGTTTTCTTTCACAATGTAAGATTAAGCTCACTCTCCATTACAATAATTTGTACAATACCAAGTTTGGGATTGGTCAATGAACCCAATGTTTTTCTTCCAACATTAATTTTTTTTGTTATTGTCATGTAGTTTTGTATTCCCATCCAAAAATGTGCGATTTCTTGCAACATTTGAATTTTAAATAGTTAGACCATGATAATTTTAAGCTTTTGAATTGCCCATCATGGGAATGTTTTCAAACGGTGGAGCTTGGGGGAAATAGTTCCATACATGGGTGGTTGATGTTGAAATGAATAATGGGTGATGGAGTTTTGAGAAGCTTGTATAAATTTTTATTGAAACAATTATAACGTGCATTATAATCAAGTGGGTCATTAGATTTCAAAGTTGTTAAAAAAACATGGCACCAAAGAAGGTGTCCATAAAGAAATCTATTGTAACACCACCACCACCACCAAGTGAGAATAATTTTAACATTTTTTCCCACCAATTCATTTGAATTTTGGTGCATAGGTGTTGCAATTTTGAGTTATGCTAAGAAAATTTTAATTATATTTTATACCTCTATTAATACTTGAATGAAAGTTTTAATATATGAACCATATGGAGTGTAAAGAATGAACTTTGATTTCAATATAAGACAAAAACTAATCACTATATGTGTCAATGGGTGACCATGTTGTGGTGGTGATGTTACCAAAATAGAGGTATGTAGTGTATCATTGAACCATTGAACTATCACTTAATACCAAATTGATCATAAGACAATTGAAGCTAGGTGCAAGCTATTTTGGAAATTATTATCACAAGTACATTTAAATGAATGCATCTTGGTTCATATAATTAAAATGTTCACACAATTTCATATCTTGGTTTCATTGTATCACATTTTGAACACGATTTACACTTCCTTCCAATTTCTTTCAACATGTTGACATAAAATTAAATTTCTTAATTAGAGCCTTTGAATATCCTTCAAAATGAGTATGGGTGGTGGTTTTTATGGGAATGTAGGATGAAAAGTTAGAAGAAATCAAACTTGTGCAAGATGTGAAAACAATGCCAATCCAAGACTATTTGGTGAAAATGACCCCTATTTTTGTCTAATGGGAATCTTTTAAAAAAACTATAATGTGCTTTTGGACCATGAATTTGAATTTGGGAAGAATCATAACCTATCTTAGTAAATATTCATGGCCTCATATATTCATTTGCTTGATAGGAACAAAATGTGGTTCCTTTAGTTCGTGAAGGTTGTCAATTGTTGGCCCTTGAAAGGTAAACCAATCCTTCCGAACACTTTACAAAGATTGAGTGATTACTTGTCAAGTTCTATGATCATCACATCAAATCTTACTTTTATGATCCAATTGAAAATTTTAATCTAAACCATTTAAAGTGTAAAACTTTAAGAAAATAATCATCAATATTTAAAAAAATTGTATTGTAAAAATTGTGATCTCATGATAATGAGAGCCACAATCATTGAAAGTTTGTCGTGAAATTGACATGTTGTAACCAAATTGTTCCACATACTAAAAAATGTAACCAATATCACATCAAAATTTGTCGTTCCAATAAGTTTTCCACTATGCAAAAAAATCAAAATCGGTAATTTAACATAAAATTATAGATTTTTAATTTATCAATCATAAACTTGTATTTTAAACAACATGTGTAAGAAATATTTAGCCTATAATGATGTTTTCCATATAGGCCTGATGATCCAGTGGAATCATTAGTTGAGTTCTTGTTGGCTAAAGATCCAACAAATCCTGCAAATGTACCAAAAATTGAAGATAAACCTCTTGAAGAAGCAAATGATGACAAATTTTTGAAGGCCCCTAGAAATAGTGTAAAGAAAAAATCGTCCATTAAAACCAAAAACTAATACATGGATGCTTTGTTTATTTAGGCCAAGTTTACCAAATTGGTGAACATATTCATGTGGCATCTGCAAACCCACATATTAAAATGACTAATACATTATTCTATGCCAAGTTTTGAATATTAGTAGGGTTGTTGAGGTCAATAGTCCAAGTCTTTAAACAATAGTTAAAATGTGCTTGTGAGATTATTACATGTAAATTAAATTGGAACAATGTGAGATGATGTAGTTGATAACTTCAATTGCACATTATGTTGATTGATTAATGATATTGGCCCGTTGCCATAAGATTTGTATGTATATCTTTTGAACATGTTTCATTAAGTCACTAATTATGTTGTACTTGCATTTTTTTGCATATTGAAATTTGTAGATCCATGTGGCACATGCAATCTTTGTACTTAACATTAAAGCACATCCAAGCATATGTTCCTTATAAAATCAAAAAATACAATTAATTGAATTAACATTGAACAACTTTGAAACCAATGTTTTTTTAGGAATTTTTCAATGTAACCTAAGTGTCAATCATCCATAAGAAGATGGAAAAAAACAACAATTATCCCTATAAAGATGCAGTAAATTTTGGTTATGAATAGGCATGAAATACAAATTTTTTAATCGACCTTCTATTCATGGCTACATGTTGAAAACCAACTATAGAAATTTGTAGATTTTTCTTCACTTTTGGCAATTGAAAAATTTCAAAATAATTTCATTTTTTATTTCATTATTATTATTTTCATTTTTTGTGAAAGTTTGCCAACAAAAAAACATTCTTGGGGACAATTGAGTTAATAAAAAACGTTGTCAAATTTTATGATGATTTACTTCCTCAACACAACCTTCAATAAAATGTTTATATATATAATATATAATATAAAATAAGATAAAACCTTAAGATTGAAATGCTAATGTCAATATACAATTTTCCAATGGCGATTTTTCTTCTATGCACCCCTTTATTTCAAACTAGTGTGGCATTTATCATTGAACACATATTGTAGTATTGAATGATTTTGAAAGGGTAATGGTAAACATTCTTTAACTCAAGTTTCAAATCCAATTTTGATTAAAATTTTATTTAGGGTTTACATATATTTTTAAATTGTTGCACATGTGTTTAAACTTAAAATCAATAGAAATATAAATATAAACATCAAAATACAAAATGACAAAATCAAATTCAATGTGCAAGTTTGAATTATA